>Ga0153949_1000392_pt1 | contig 15152 bp, 23 predicted proteins | sample TSNJ033MetaG_FD_104705 | JGI IMG/M metagenome (GOLD analysis project Ga0153949, IMG submission 104705) | Attine ant fungus gardens microbial communities from New Jersey, USA - TSNJ033 MetaG | ecosystem: Host-associated > Fungi > Mycelium > Unclassified | place: USA: New Jersey, Wharton State... | reverse complement strand
TGCTGGATCACCGCTGTTTTAGGATATAGCGAACCGGATGTAATAAGGGCCCGTGCCAGAATATCGTTTTGAAGTTGATTTTTCCAGAGGATTGGTTTATAATCCAATTATAAAGTTACATTGATTCGCCGTTATGGCAATTACAGTTTCCGAGTATACAAAGCGTCCGCAGGTACATTTGTGCCTATGGGCGCTTTTTTTCATATACGGCGTCTGATCCAGGCGTCCAATAACCCTGTTATCCGGGACGCTGCATCAGCGGCCCGTTTTCTATATCCAAAAACGATACGAAAGAGGTGAAGTAATGAAACGTGGAACCACAATCAGATGGGATTACAACCGGCATGGACGGTCCGGCGCCCGTATCACTAAGGCTCGCGGCAGACTGACCTTAGATGAAATCGAGGAAGCGCTGCAATATGGTGGAGGCGGCAATTTCAACGGCCACTATGCACTGCTGATCAACGCAGGGGAGCAGACCTGCGGCGGGAACGGCCTGTGGCTGGATGAAGATGCCCGTACCGGTGATGAAGTATTCCTGGTTGCGCTTGAAGATTCCGGCGACTGCCCGGTATGCGGCAGCATGTTGCCTCCGTACCAGTATTGTCCGGAGTGCGGCGAGCCATGGAAAAAGTCGAAGAGTTCTCCATAATCTCGGTTATGGAAAAGAACAATTGAAGATGTGCCCACGGCTGGGCAAAACAGTATACGGACGCTATGCGGGCGCCCGGTTTTTTTATGCCCGGTTATGGGCGGAAAGGAGAGGCCTATGAGTCATAACATCAAGGAAATTCGGGGATTTACGGGTGAATACCAATGTCTCAGTAATTTCTACCCCTGTATAGTCATTCATGGGGACCTGGTATTTCGCAGCGCGGAAGCGGCTTTCCAGGCGGCTAAAAGCATGTCACAGGATGAACGGGTCCGGTTCTGCGCCATGACGTCGGCTGAGGCCAAAAGAGAGGGCTGGAGAGTTGAAATGCGTCCGGACTGGAAGCAGGTCAAGGTCGATGTCATGCGTGATATCCTGCTGTCCAAGTTTGAGCGTAATGCCGGATTGTGGCAGAAGCTGTTGGGGACAGGAGACGCCGTACTGGTTGAGGATAACGCCTGGCACGACAATTTCTGGGGCAATTGCATTTGTGAGCGATGCCGGGAGACGCCCGGCCAGAACACGCTCGGAAAGCTCCTGATGAAAATTCGGGACACTTATAAATATTACTGGAGGTCATAAAAATGCGTAAATTAACAGAACAAGAGGCCAATTTTGCGGCTGAGAAGCATGGTGTAGTGGAGGAGTTCCTGAGAAAATACAGATTGGATGAGTCCGAATACTATGACACCATTATTTTTCGGTTCCTGCGCAGCGTGCAGCTGTATCTTGAGTGGGAGGATCCACGGGAATTCTCGTTTGAGGCCGTCGCCTGGAAAGCGATGGCCTGGGCAGTCAAAACATATCATATGAGGATGTACCGCGATAACCAGCGGCTGCAGCTGCTTAGCCTGGATTACGGGAACGGCTACCTGGAGGATTATTTAGAAACATCCGCTCCGGATCCCAGTGAGGTTGTGGAAGAGGCACTTTTTGAGGAATGGCTGCTCGGCCAGCTCAAACGGACGCACCGCACCGCGCTGAAGTACCGGGTGCAGGGATATACCAACAGGGAAATCAGTAAAAGGCTGCGTGTTTCCAAATACAATGTGGATCGCCGCTTTGCGGATGCCCGTGGTTTACTGCAGCAGAACAATATCATAGAAAGGGGTAACGGTCGTTACAAACCAAATCAAAACGTCCGGCAGCCGGCGGCTGTCAGCGTATAAAGTGTTTTCGGGACAGGGGCCGCCAGCTCCTGTCCCATATAATATCTGGAGGTATTGGACTAACAAGGAAGATGAATTGAAGACAAAGTACGGTATCGTTTACTTGGACGACGTTCTATACAACCAACAGGAATAGGCAAAGTTTGACGACTGGTATAAAACAAATATCCGGTAGAATTCCGATTGAGAAAACGGCTTCGCTGCAAAAAGGAGGAAAAATGGATCTAAGAAATCCGAGTAATAAATTTAGTTAGAATCCAGAACCGGGATATACCGTTCTGATTACAAAGCGCACGGCAGATGTGAATCTTCCCGTGCGCTTTTTATATAGACCGGCTGCATTGCCACTAACTCTATGTTCCGGGGTGCAATGCGCCCCGTTAAAATAAACAATCTTGGGAAATGAAAGGAAGAACGAAATGATTTTTACCAACATAATGGGAGTAATCCTTTTTGCTATTCTTGCGGGCTTTGCATCCATTGGATTCATGGAAGTGATGTCCTGGCCAAGTCAAACCGACACAAAACAGGTCATGACCATTGTCCTCAAATATTCCGGAGAGTTCAGCAGTCCCGACATCCTGATGTTTGAGCTCAAGGATCCCGGCCAGAGGTCATTGGTCGGACAAATTCTCAACCAATTAGAGTATGAACATCAGCATCCGGTTGACCGGTATACTTACCGGGCGGAGACCATCCGCCGGCTGGAGCAGGCCCTGGATACGACAGTGATTGTATCCACGATTGACTTTGAAATACGAGGAGGCTCTTAACGAGGCATTGAATGAAAACAAGCATAGATGGGAGTTCCCACGGAATACAAAACAAAAAATTCAAGTATAAGGAGACAGCTATGAGAAATGTAGATTGGAAAGTCGGCCGTGTTTGCTGTAATAACGGCCCGCATGATATGCGTGACTCGGTCACCATAGGACTGAAGACAAATTATAATCATCCGGAGCTGCAGCTGGTATTGCCCTTGAGCGACAGAGACTGCATGTATATTCTCAATACTCTGGCCTTCAGAATCCAGAACGGAGAACGTCTGAAAACCGGTATGGTTGATAAGCGGGATGAGTTTGGATGCGACTTTCGCCTGGACTATGTTTACCGCCAGGGAGACTATGTCTTCCGGGTCATCGTTCCGGATCCGCAAATGCGTTTTCCGGAGGATCCCCTATGCGAGGAGCCATACAAATACCAGACACGGATCATGTTCGAGGCGCCATGCCCTCATGACGGCTCACTGTCATCAACTTAACGAAAACACGCAAAAAGATGATAGCCTCGATGTTTGAGGTTACATCTTTTTGCGTGTTTCCACTTCCTTGTATTTTGCTCTTTATAAGGTTCGGTGTTTTGTCCAATTATCAATTATATGAAGCTATTGTACTTACCTTGGATGCCGCGTTATGCTTATACACAGAAACTTAAAAATTGAATCTATATTCCTGAGTTATCAAAAATGCAGGAAACGGAGTTATAACTATATGTTTCCTTTGTGTATTTCATCACAGACCTGCGTTTGATTTCATTGCCAATATGTTTTTCGGTAACTCTTCCGGCTTCATACTTTTGGGAACATCGGCAGACCCAGCGGCAACTGCTGAATCATAAAACCAGCATTTATAGGTCACGAAGTCAAGGGTTTTTTGCAGCGCCGCCATCTGTTCTTCCACCGCTTGTTTTCTCTGATAAAACATGTCACGACGCGGTTCCAACGTAGTATCGCCCTCCGCATACATGTCGATGAATTTTTTGATCTCCCTAATGGACATTCCGGTTGCTTTCAAACACTTAATGAGTTGAAGCCACTCCAAATCAGATTCCTTGAACATGCGAATGCCGCTTCTGGATCGATCAACAAACGGAAGCAATCCCTCTTTATCATAATAACGGAGCGTGGAAGGGGCAACGCCGATATGCGAAGCTGCATCCTGTATTGTATACACCATAATCATACCCTCATTTTTACTTTTCCTATTGACTTAAAGTCAGCTTTAAGTAGTAAGATTAGAATATCACAGTATGAGCTGCCGGTCAACCGGCAAAGAAAGGGTGATAAATAGAAAGTGAAAAAACGATGCTTGCTGGTCGCGGCTTTGGTGTTTGCGCTATTTTTTTGCGGCCTGTAGTGCGGAAAACTCAAGTGAAACCGGCAGTGAAAACGCGATTCCACCGTCGTCGGAAACATTCGCTGCAGAACCAACTGATGAACCGGTAATCCCGCCGCAGCCGGAATCCACGAACCACTTTGCCAACATATTGGTAGCTTACTTCTCCTGCATGGGCAATACAAAACAGCTCGCCGAATGTGTTGCCGCCGAGCTTAACGCAGACCTCTATGAGATTGTACCGGAAATACCCTACACTGATGCTGCGGACTGGCTCAACAGCCTCGAATTGGACAATAACGAGTAAATGTAAAAACATTTTGGAGGGATATTATGAACAGAGAAAAGAAAATTCTCGTAGCCTATTTTTCTTGCAGCGGTGTAACGGAAAGCGCCGCTAAAACACTGGCAGACGCCATAAGCGCTGACTTGTATGAGATAGTCCCAAAGACGCGCTATACATCCGCTGACTTGGATTGGAACAATTCCAAAAGCCGCAGCAGTGTCGAGATGAAAAATCCGTCTGCACGACCTGAAATAGGCGGAGAATCCCTCAACATAGGCGATTATGACGTCATTTTTGTCGGATTTCCCATTTGGTGGTATGTCGCGCCGAAGATAATCAATACATTTCTTGAAAGCTATGGTTTCTCAGGAAAGACCATAGTGCCGTTTGCGACCTCCGGCGGCAGCGGACTTGGAAAGACCGAAGAAAACCTGTATGGCAGTTGTTCCGCTTCCGTCAACTGGCGTCCGGGTAAGCTGCTTAGCAGCAGAATCTCAAAAAGTGACGCCCTGAAATGGGTCAACACCCTTGATTTGGGTTGATATTTGACAGACTGATGATTATGAGGAGGAGCGAAATGGAGTATACAAGGCTTGGAAATTCTGATCTCACGGTATCCCGTTTTTGCGTTGGCTGTATGAGCTTTGGCGACCCGGCCAGCAAGTTTCACGCGTGGACGTTGAACCCCGAGGAAAGCGAAGCCATCATCAGGCACGCGCTTGATCTGGGAATCAACTTCTTTGATACCGCCAACATCTATTCTGGCGGCACAAGCGAGGAATACCTTGGGCGCGCGATAAAGAACAATATAGCGCGGGATAAGGTTATCATTGCCACCAAGGTATATTTCAATGGCGGACATCTCTCCAAGGCGGCCATATTGAAAGAGATAGATGGTTCGCTGAAACGATTAGGAACCGACTATGTGGATTTGTATATCATTCACCGCTTCGACTATGATACTCCCATCGAGGAAACGATGGAAGCGCTGGACAGCCTTGTTAAAGCGGGCAAAGTGCGGGCGTTGGGCGCATCGGCCATGTACGGATATCAGTTCGCCAATATGCAGCTCGCTGCGCGGCAAAATGGCTGGACGCCGTTTGCATCCATGCAAAACCACTATAACCTGCTGTACAGGGAAGATGATCGCGAGATGCTCCCCATTTGCCGACAGCAAAATGTTTCGCTGACGCCGTACAGCCCCCTTGCCGCCGGAAGGCTCTCCCGCCTTGAATGGAAAACCGATACCATGCGCAGCAAAACCGACAAAACAGCCATCGAAAAATACGACGGCACACAGGAGACCGACTATGAGATTGTGCGCAGGGTGCATGAGCTTTCGGAAAAACACAATGCCACGATGACCCAAATTGCGCTTACGTGGCAATTTGGCAAAGGGATTGCCGCCCCTATCATCGGTGCGACCAAAGCCAAATATTTTGATGATGCTGTGGGCACTTTCAATATCAAGCTGACGGCGGGCGACATCGCGTATCTGGAAGAACCGTATATCCCGCATAAAATTGTTGGCGCAATTTAATCATTGAAACAGACCGGATGCGAGAAATCATCCGGTCTGTTTATAAGACATCTATTATTTCATATTTCCGGCACGGATGGTAAATCCGGGTTCAAGCGAAACAATTCCTCAAGCATCCTGGCGAGCGTTACATCGGACAACTCTTTTTTCATCGCTCCAACGGCATCGTCCAAATGGCATTGCAGCAATTCAAAAATGCTGCTGCCGACGGGGCAGGCCTCGGACGGATGGCGATGAAACGCAAAAATATCATTGGCTTTGCCGGATTCTACTGCTGTAAATATGTCCCAAAGCGATATGGTCTCAGGACTCCGGGCAAGTGTTGTCCCCCCCGGTCCCGGAGCGGTATGAATCATATTTGCCTGCTTGAGAGACTTGAATATGTTGCGGATAACAACAGCGTTAATGCCTGTGCTTTCGGCTATGATTTCGCTATTGACTTTCTGTTTATCGGATAATCCCGCTATCATGATCATGGCATGTACCGCCACGGGGAATTTTGTGCTGACACGCATGATGGCCTCACCTCATGCAAATAGTAACACAACTGATTACAAAGATCAATCTGTAAGTGTTGACACTATAAACTTTTTGTGGTAATTTGTAATTGTTATAGTTACGAAATTATAGTGAGGTGCCTCCAAATGGTAACAATTATTTTCGCTCACCCAAAGCATAGCGGCATGAACGGCAAAATTTATCATTCGATTTTGGATTATTGCAGGGACGCCGGTATTAATTACACGACCATTGATTTGTACAAGGACGGGTTTTCTCCGCTTCTTACCGAGGATGAACTGGATGGGTTTTATAACGGCGTGACTGCCGATCCTTTGGTAAAGAAGTATCAGGGCATCCTGAAGAAAACGGAAAAGCTGATATTCGTCTTTCCGATATGGTTCAATGAGTATCCGGCCATTTTCAAAGGCTTCTACGACCGCGTATGTCAGGGGAACTTTGCCTTTGAGTATACTCCAGGCGGCGTTAGCCCCAAGCTGACGCACATCAAACGTGCCCTGGTCGTAACGACATCTCACGCGCCCACGGAAGTATTAAGGAAGATTCAGGGGGATATGATTGAGCGTCAGGTGATTGGGCACATGCTTCAAACAATTGGCGTCGCGGAGAGCAAGTGGCTCAATTTGGGTGGTGTACTCAATCCAAACGAAGAACCGCCGCAGGATTTTCTATCTATCATGAAAGCGGAAATAGCGAGTTTATAGAAAGGTAGGCAAAGGTGCTATAAATGTGAAAGTGCTGTATCACTCATCAACCGGCAATACGAAAAGAGTAGCCGACGCCATAAATTGTTAATTATCTGATTTGCATACCATAAGTTGATGACATTGCATGACGGCTCCTGTGAAGACAAAGAACCGGGTTCCGGAGGGTTGTTCTCTTTACCGAGAATGACTGTCGGCGATTCGATGCGGTCAGATGTTGCAATTTCTCGTGTATAGAGGTATAATACAAATATAAAGTATCATCTGTTTTGCCGTATCGGCAGACAACAGTCACTGTGTTACAAAGCGTCCGTAGGCTAACCACGCCTATGGGCGCTTTTTTATTTTCCGGCCACAGGCCGTATAAAGATTGGAGGACTTTTTATGAGTACCATATTAGAGTTACCGGACGGCACCCAGCTTGTCGCTGAGGCCATAGATAATCCGGATTATCCCGGAATTGAAATTCAAATGATGAAAACGGATGGTTCCATGGAACGGTTGTGTTTCGCGGAATATAACAAGGATAAACCTGACAACATGAAACTTTGTATTGGAGCTTATTCGGAAGGCATAGACGAACCTGTTTATTACAGCAGCTATATGCCGATTGAAATTGTGAAGATACAGCTTCCTTTGTACGGGGAACCGTTCATGCTGGTATACAACGAAGACCACTCGATCCAAGCGCGATTGCCCTTGACCGATAAGGTAAAGGCGGAGCTGGGCCGGGATGCCAAAGGATATTTTTCCGTTACCGTTGGGAGCGATGGCATTATGACCATCCACGAACGGGTCGAAGAGCACGACTGGTAATTCATTTACTGACAAAGCGTCCGGAAGATTTCAGATCTGCCGTGCGCTTTTTTATATAGATTGGGCAGCATTGCCCCCCACCCTATGTTCCGGGACGCAATGCTGCGGCCCGATTATATATAAAAACTCAAACGCAGAAAGGAAAATTTTTATGAAAACACCTGAAGTGAAAATCCAAGTCCAGACCGAATCAGAAACCAAGAGCCTGTCGGGCGAGTTCTGTGCCGGCATTGTCATGAGCCAGATACCGACAGGAACAAACGTAAGCCAGTATTGTGTTGGTGGATTATCCTTAGCCTCAACCGCCACTGCGATCAATAGCCTAAAGAATCTTGCAAAAACACTGCATGATTCACTTTCTCCGGAAGAACAGGGAGTGCTGGACTTGATGCTCATTGCAAAAAGCTCAGCGGAATCCGATTCGGAAGGTTTACCCTCCAATCCCGGGGGATCCCAGACGGAAGAATCCGATTCATCGCCTGGCCGCGATATGGTTTTAAGGGCGATAATAGGCGGGATGTTTGGCGGAAAACTTTGAGTAATCGGACGATCCGCCGGAAACAATCTCAAAACCTGACTGTATAGTCATAAAGTGCCCGTTGGCTTCATGCTGATGGGCACTTTTTCTATTTTATAAGCAATCAAAATATATCAAAGGAGCGTAAAAACAATGATCGATAATACAGATGCAATAAAGGCGTCAGGGATTATCCGCCGCATAGACGACTTAGGGCGTATGGTAATCCCGAAAGAAATACGGCGTAGCCAGCGCTGGCGGGAAAGCGATCCCATTGAGATCATCCCCTTAAAAAGCGGCGATGTGCTGCTGAGAAAGTATTCTCATATGGAAGGGATCGAACTTCTCGCCTCATATGCGGCCAAATGCATGAACTCAATGCTGAATGACATCAGCGTGTTGGTTTGTGACCGCACAAAGGCTATATCCGGAGTTGGTAAAGATTTCAGTAAACTGGTGGGCCACCAGGTTTGTGACTGGTGGATGGATAAGATAATTGAAAGTACGGATCCCCAGCTGATACAGCCGCCCATTCCTTTGTTTGATGAACATATTGAGCAACGGAAAACCTACCGTTCCCAGGTACTGTCCCCTATCATTTTGGATGGAAGCCCAATAGGCGCCGTTATCCTGGTATCTGAAAAACGGGATATGCAGCAGCGTGATCTTATAGCCGCAGAAACGGCAGCCAGATTGATTGCTGCGAATTTGGAATTGTAGCCCAGTGCAGTCTGGACAACCATCTGTCTGGAGGTGCGTTCCACGAAGTCTTCTGCCAAGCTGAATGGCTGGCTCGAAGCATGCGCAGTGGTTAGGGGGATTTTGTAAAAAATATATTAGTGCAAAAAATAATATTAGGATTTTAGGCGTCAATTTGCGCCATAAGGATAGGAGGAATGAATATGCCATCAAAAACAATAGATAATGTGAGTCAGCTCAACCTGAATGAGCTGACACTTGATGATTTCCGTTTTAAGTACAGCACCGGTCAGGACACCTCTGCAGAAAAAGGCCGGGATAAAAAGCATTCATACCGGCATGGCGTACAAACCCCTATTGGAGATGTAGAAGCCAGGCTTTGGTGCAAGGTCATGGAAATCCTTATCGAGCGTGCCGGTGAACAGGAGCTGCAGACGCATCTGCGGGAATGGTACAAGGATCAACAGGATCCCATGATACCTTATAAATATTCCCTCGCCCTGGAAGTACATAGCATGAGAATTTTCGATAATGAAGAGTGGGTGGACTATATCCCGTTCAATCGAAAATGCCGGCCTGAACTGGTTAAGGACAAGAAATTTATCCGGATCATCAATCAGTGCTGCGGGAAACCCGGCGAAGTAACACAGGCCCAGATTGATAAGGCTTCCAAGGGATGTGTATGCTGCCCGCATTGCGGGTACTGGAGCGAATTTACCCTGGTTTCTGAGGATAAGTGCGATGAACTTTAATCCATCCGGAGAATACCTGGATAAAAAATGGGAAGCGGAGGCGATCCGCAAGGATATTGCAGCCGCCCGTGAAATCATTTCCGAAGGTATGCTCCGGTACAAGAAGAAAAAGCTACGGGCCCGCAGTAAAAAGCAAGCGGCCGGTATGAGCGTCTTTGAAGATCTGAAGAAATATGCTAATAAAACCGAAATCCAGAACGATTATGGTTGGGATTACATTACTCAAACTGAAATGTATCGGTTGATGGATCTCTGGGATGCCCGGGAGCAGTATATCAACGAATCCGGCAAGTTCCAGGACCGGGTAACGGACATGCTGCAGCAGGCCATGCAGCGTATAGGCGATGATTTTCAGGATACTTTGGAAGAATTCGACTCCATAGAGCGGCGGCTCCAGGATGATCTGGAACGCATCGAACGGGAGAATCAAAAAAACGCACATCAACGTTATATCAACGGTCTTTGACCACAAATAACAGGGAGCTGCCAAACCGGCGGCTCCTTTTCGTATTGAAAGGAGTTGCTTCACTATATGACAAACAATGAACTGATTATAGAGGTCCGCGGGAGTATGACCCGGTTCGATCCGCTGACTCCTGAGCTGGTAACACGGATCTCAGGTAGTAAGCTTACCTATGATGAGCTGGCTGAAATCCTGGACCATTACGGATTCACAATAAAAAATGTCGTTCACGATCCGGGCAGGAGATTTCAGCATACATACTATGCCGATTATGATAATGGTATCTACTTTGACGTTTCCATGATGTCGAAAGATTATTTTGATTTTGTCGGAAAAGATATCCTTCAAGGTCTGTCAAAAATGCTGGAAGATGGAAATCAATTGCTTGCCCAAAGGGAGTGGGATTCGTTCTACCTGATCATGATGCCTTTACCAATGGCCGTCTACGACTTTCAAAAACGGTTCCGGGACATTCCGACAGACCAGGTATTTGATGTCTGGTACGGCATTTATAAAAGACTCGACTACTCGTTTGGTATGTGGGATCCGGACGTGCTTGATTATGTGTTTTCCTATCCGCCGGACACTCCCAAACCGGAATCGGGCGAAAACGGGCTTATTACAATCTATCGTGGTATGGGCGAATTATCATCCAGTCCGGATCAAGCCATTTCCTGGTCAACGCACCCTGGGAACGCTCTATGGTTTGCTAACCGGTTCCATTTGGGAACAGCTCTGGTAATCGCTGAAGTGGATCCGGAGGCTGTAGTAGCGTACTATCCCAGTTTCCGAAATGAAAATGAGATTATTGTAAAACCGGGAACGGTTCAAAACATTCGCTCCGCAGATATGCTGCCAGCCGACCAGGAGAACTTTATCAAGCTGGCTGCGCCAGCACTGTTTGATTATATGCGGTACGGGCGGCAGGCACGCAAGTTTGGCTACAAGAAAGAAACGGGATTCTTTGAGTACCATGGCATCAAACACATTCTCCGTGTCCTTTTCCTGGCGCTTGTCTATTACCATTCGTGCAAGGCTGAACTGACAGAGCGAGACAAAGATATACTGGTATACTTTGCCCTGCTTCATGACGTTGGCCGTACAAACGAGGATGTTGACGACAACCATGGCGCCGCTTCAGTATCGCTAATCAAATCGAAGGGGCTTCGTGTGCAGGGTGTGAACCTGTCTAAAAAGGATTACAGCATCGCGCATCTGATCATTGAATACCATTGCAAGGATGATGGGGATGGGATCTCGGCCATCCGGAACACAGAAGGTTTTACCCGGCATGACAAGCACCGGGCCGAGCGCTTATATAAAATCTGCAAGGACATGGACGGTCTGGACCGGGTCCGTTTTAACGGACTTGATTACCGGATGCTCAGAACCGAGTTTGCCCGGAAACTGCCGTTGATCGCCGGCTGTCTTCTCAATGAAGATGTGGTCGGGTTCATGGATAATGAAATACATAATGAAGGAGTGGGTCTTAATGACTGAACAAAAATGCAGAGAACTTATCAAAAGTGACCTTCGGGATGTGGCTGCCCGCTGTGAAGTGATAATCAATGAGATGGATGGAATTGATCTCAACGACATCAACTGGCAGCTTGACCGTGTTCTACGGCATCTTGAAGACGCCAAAAAGCGGTTGAAAAACTGCGATGATTATTGACGAGGAGGTATTTGTTATGAACAGTTCGCAGCAAGCAGAATGTTATCGTGAAGAATTTAAAAAGCCATTGGAAGATATAAACGAGGATATTTTTTTTAGGGCAGACAATTTCCAAAACGAGGCATGGTATGATGAATTTCTTTTATTTACTGCTATTGGTGTTTGCCAGCCAAATCCCGAACACGTTTCAGAAATTCAAAAGGCATTGAAAATTATGGGGTATCATACCCGTACTTCGGAGCTTGCAGGAAAGACCTATATTTTACCCGGCGAGAGCCGGAACAGGGAGTAGAGGTAGGAGGAATAAACAAATGTCAGAGGTATACGAAATCAAATTCGATTGCAATGAATGTGCTGAAGACGGACAGTGTATGGTATATGGCCATCCCTGCTCAAGCATATATTGCACCGAAAAAGATGATCAATCAAAAAACATAAAGAAAGAAGAGAAAATCATGTTTGATAACAAAAATCCGATTCAACTGTGGGGAAATGACCAAAAAAGAAAGGCGTTTCTGGAAGCGTATAAGGAATGGGGATTATGGTTTGAGACACCGGAACTGGAGTTGAAATATTATCGCTACCAGCTTCCCAATGGAACCACAATCATCGTGCAGGAACATAATCATCGTGTTTATGAAACCTATCAGAAACATAGATGGGACAGAGGCGTATTTTATTATGTGCAAAAGCCGGATGAGCCTGCATTTTCACCTGATTTTAAACAGCGTCTTTCTTATGCTGCGGATCTGCTGAAAGATGCAAAAATCGCGATGCAAAAAACTAATGCAGAAGGAGTAATGTAAAAATGAAAGCAATAAGCACAGGAAAAGAATTCAGGATTTACAGCGACCATTTAAAGGTGTATGACGTATTGCCGGCCGGCTCATATATTGTCCGGTTCAACCCGATGCAAGGGTTTTATTTGGAAGAATACACCGATATAGAGATTCGAGAAAATAAAATCTACGGGGTACATACGGCAAAAGCAAATAAATGCTTAAAAGCGTTCGTCAAATCAAACCGGAATTTCGGGGTAATCCTAAGCGGCGCCAAAGGCATCGGCAAATCATTGTTTGCCAAGCTGCTCAGCCGAACTGCGATTGAGCGTGGTTACCCGCTTATCGTCGTAGACAAGTTCACCCCCGGAATTGCATCGTTTATTGAAGAGATCGAGCAGGAAGTCGTTGTGCTCTTTGACGAATTTGACAAAACCTTCGGAAGCATCCGCGTCGGTGATAATGAGGCGTCTCCCCAGTCAACATTGCTTACGCTGTTTGACGGGGTTTCCGTTGGAAAGAAGCTTTTTATCGTCACCTGCAACGAATTACACAATTTGAACGATTACCTTATTAACCGCCCCGGAAGATTCCATTATCATTTCCGGTTTGAATACCCGGATGGGAGAGAAGTGAAGGAATATCTCCAGGACAAGATCAATGAGGAATACTGGCCGGAAATACAAAAGGTTGTGGCGTTCTCAAAAAAGGTTAATCTCAACTATGATTGTCTGAGAGCCATTGCTTTTGAGATCCAAAACGGTACAACATTTGAGGAAGCCATTAAAGACCTCAACATCGTCAATTTGGAAGCGACACCATATAGAATCACGCTTTCATTTACCGATGGCAGTAAAATGACGAACCGCTGCGTTCATATGAACATGTTCTGTGAAACTGAAGACAAAATATTTTGCTGGATGTCAGACAGTTCAGGGAAAACGCCTATAGGCGTTGAATTTTACCCGTCGGATGCCGAGTATGACGTCCGCAAAGGCTGTTCGGTTATTCGCGGCGAAAAAACTTCTCTCAGTTATGACAGCAATGAGTTCGGCGATAACGGAGAAGTATTAAAAACGCTTGTGCCTGATTATCTGATGATTTCGCGCATTGGCGAACGCAACATCCACTATGCGGTATAGGTTACCTCATAACGGATTACATAGATTCTAACGGCGTTTATAATAAGTGCCCAAATCTAAAAAAGAGAACAAGGAAGGGGCTGTTGCTTCTTCCTTGTTCAAAAAGGACAACAATGAAAAGGCGTATAAAAGTTCAAACTCGAATAAAAGCGTCTTGTGTATATACCAAAAGTAAGGAGATTATTGATGAAGAACAAGATAAAAATGTCGGAAGGCTTGCTTGATCTAATTATCATGGTACAGGATTACAGAAAGCTTTTAATCAGTGAGATGATGTTTAAAGTAGCCCATGACTTACCGCATGAAAAAGATTGGTACACCCAAACGCAAAAATACTTTAATTCAATAGACGATTCTATATTGAATAAGTATGGGCTGTGCAAAAATAACATTTCATTTGAAGTAGTCACGAGATTTAAAGTGACACAAGAAATATTATCTACAGATAGAAAATATCTGAGTAAGTATGAATGCTGGACTTCATGTATTCCGGAATAGTTGCAAAAAGTTTGGGCGTTCTCTGCACGGAAAATGCCTTTAAGGAAGGAATGATTTTAAAATGTATACCTTAGAAAGCCTCAAGCCGTTGAACGCTGTTTTTGACAGTATACACAGGCTTGAGCAAGATGACGTGGAGATGGTGAATAACTATGTCAAACTTATTGAGAGTACGCGTGGAGAAAAACCATGCTCCGGCGACATCATCGAGTACACGGATGAATACGGCCATTACAACCAAAGCGCACACATTCACGGTTTTGATGCCGTAACGGGACGAATCGGGTTTTACACTTTCCCATTTGGCCCCTTTGTATTCAATGATGATAAACAAGGATTTCGCTTTGAATCAATTCCCGGTTCACACGCTTCTGTTGACTTTGCTTCCCTCACTTATATAGGTAAGCGCGAAAAGTCGTTCAAAGCGTTTGGACATTGCGGAGTGGCTGTCCACGGTGCAGTTTATTTCTATGCGCTGGTGAATGTTTGGGAATACATCGCTCCGAACCAAAAACACCCCGGCTACTCCACGAAGGATTGGGGGAAACAGTACATCACCTATGTGGAAAAACCTGCTGATGGCAGTAAATACCACTACTATGGAAGTTTTAACTCAGGTATTGTCTTCAAAAATGCTGCGGAATTGCAACGGTGGAAGGACCTATAAAGCCGTAGAATTTCCAGGCAGTTCGCCTAATCAGATCGTATTGTTCCATTATAGGGAAAACGATAAACTTGTTTCCCGCGAAGAGTGGGATGCTCTTGACCTTCCGATGGATACACGATTCGTAAACGGTATTATTCATGTCAAAGTCTCTTATGATGAC
>Ga0153949_1000389_pt1 | contig 15210 bp, 15 predicted proteins | sample TSNJ033MetaG_FD_104705 | JGI IMG/M metagenome (GOLD analysis project Ga0153949, IMG submission 104705) | Attine ant fungus gardens microbial communities from New Jersey, USA - TSNJ033 MetaG | ecosystem: Host-associated > Fungi > Mycelium > Unclassified | place: USA: New Jersey, Wharton State... | reverse complement strand
TTTCCAGTGTCTCACACAGGATTTTATGTAACGTTGTCAGATCATTGATAAACGCTATGCTATCAGCATACCATACTTCATAATTCCTGACAAACTGATCTCTTGAATTCCCTCTCCAGCCCTGACTGGTCAGGTGGTCGCAGCAATATTTCACCTCTTCGGCAAGGCGGGTATAAACTTCGATATCCTGTTCCAGCCCCTTGCAGGTCTCTTCCAATACCGGTATGCTAAGCTGAAATAATTCCATTTGCAGCCTTCCTCCTCTCTTCTCGTTTTTATACAAGTGGAATCTTGATTTGTTTGAAATCTCCTCTTTGATACCAGAACCCAATATCCACCTGCGCTTTATAACGTCTTGGAGCCGACATACGCAAAATCGACTGGTCCTCCGGCTGTCCTAACACCACCCCTGACTGTGACTCCTTAAGAAGCTTAGTAATATCATCAAAACCTCTCAATTTACCTGGCAGGGTTGCTACTACAATCGTAATACCATACTCCAGTACCTGTGGAATCAATGCTTCCATTTCCTTCTTGCAGCCTTTACACAGGTCGATGAAATAATCGCCATCTTCAATCAGTACCGCCATTGGTGCAAGTGTCTTACAGTATTCCTTCAGTCTCATATTCTGGCCGTCCGCCTCAAAAGATTGCTTCCGTTGTTCCACCTCTGCCTTCAGTGCTTCATAGAAATTCATCATCTGCGCTTCACTTCCACAGTAAACCGTTTCCGCATCATTCTCACAATCCTGAAGATCCTCTCCTCTGGAATCTACAACAAATATCCGTTTCCCCTTTTCCTGTTGATAAATCAGGCGCAAAACGTTTGTCTTTCCGGTTTGGGAAGCGCCAACCACCAGGTAGATATTCCCGGCCAGATCCAGCCCATACGGCATGACCTCCTCAGAATCCAGTCCCAATAAGACCTGACGCCTGTCCTTTCTCCGCTTCTCCAGCATTTCATAGGTGACCACCTCCGGCAGAACCCGAATCCCTTCCGCCCGTGCTGCAGTATTCCTCTCCTTTATGCCCTTCACAATGGAAGCAATATTTGCGGAATAGCTGATACCTTCCCCGTCAGCCGGTAAATACATCTGCATGATACTGACCTGCTCAAGTTTTACATAGGCTCTGCCTTTTACCTCCGGCAGTTTATAATTACTCCGACCCACAATACTTCTGGCTTCCGTTTCTTCAAACAGGAACATTGCGATCTTGTTCTTGAAATTATTTAAGACCGCATATCGGACAGCATTGCTTCTGGAAGCAGTGATCACAGTGTAGATACCGATTCCGATACCGTCTCTGGTCAATTTGATCAGGAACGGCTCCAGTTCTACTTCCAGTTCTTTTATCACATCATAATTATCAATGAAAACAACCAATGCCGGTAGTTTCTCCTGCGCCACTTCATTATACATTTCAAAATTAATGGAACTGGTTCTGGCGAACAGGACCTTCCGCTTCTTCATTTCATCCGTCAGAAGCTTGACCAGCTTATTCATTTTTTCAATATCATCAAAGGTCAGATAATCCGCCGTATGCGGCAGTTCCTTTAGCTGGATCAGAGCAGAGTTACCCATATCCAGAATAAAGTAATTCAGCTTTTCCGGTGAGTTATTCGCCGCCATCGACAGCGCCATGTTCATGATTGCGGTTGATTTGCCAAAACCGGCAGCACTAAAGATGGCCATATTTCCATCACAGGCAAAATCATGGATATATTCCTCCTGCCTCTGCTCTTCCGGAATATCCACCATCCCGACAGGCACTGCCAGATGGTAATCCGGAATGCTCCCTACATCAATATCTGTACGGATATGAGGCGTGACCAGATGCGTCTCCAGAGAGGGCAGCCATGGCTTGTCCACCGGGACAGAGCCGGTGCCCTTATAGACTTCGGCAATATGATCGACGACCGCATCCAGCTGCGTCTGCATCACATCAATTGTTTCCTGCTCTTCATCTTCGGCAACCGTCAGCAGTGTCTTCTGCCCCAAGGCATTCTTCTCATACACCCGGTCATCAAACCCTTTTTCCGCCGTATGTTCACTGTAATCAGCTCCGCTCCAGGCGGATTGGAAAAGCTCATAGATTTCATTATTGCCCACCTGAAGGTATGCCCGGCCGGCCTGCGTGATACGGGCAGCATCCGGAGTTTTCAGGACTTCATTGCTGTCCGATTCGTTCTGTACCTTCAGCGCCAGTTTGAATTTTGAGTTGCTCCAGATCTGATCATCCACTACGCCGGAAGGTTTCTGCGTCGCCAGGATCAGATGGACGCCAAGGCTTCGGCCAATACGGGCGGTACTGACAAGCTCCGACATGAACTCCGGCTGTTCATGCTTCAACTCCGCAAACTCATCAGAGATCAGGAACAGATGAGGCAATGGTTTTGATACCTTGCCGCCTTTAAATAATTTTGTATAATCATTGATGTTATTAACATCACTTTCATTGAATACTCTCTGGCGTCTGGCAAGTTCACTTTTTATCGATGCCAGCGCCCGCATGCTTTCGCTTCCGTCCAGGTTTGTGATCGTGCCCAACAGATGAGGCATATTGCGGAATAGATTTGCCATTCCGCCGCCCTTATAGTCGATCAGCAAAAAGCCGACATCATAGGGATGGAAATTAACCGCCAGGGATAAGATCAATGACTGCAGGATTTCCGATTTTCCCGAACCGGTAGTACCGGCAACGAGTCCGTGGGGGCCATGGGCTTTTTCATGCAGATTCAGGTATACGATATCATCCGTCGCCCGTACTCCCAGCGGCACCGCCAGTGATTTGAAACAGCAGTTCTGTCTCCATAATACTGAAACCGGAATATCCTCCGGCCGCTTTGCATGATACAGATCGAAGAATGTTATGCTATCCGGAATCCGGTTTGAAACACCTTTACTATGCTCCAAAGCCGCCATTTTTCTGGCCATCCGCTCCAGGTTGCAGGTTTGGATATCCGCCAGCGAAATGGTCTGGCGCACTAAACTCCCCTCATTCATCAGCAGTGTCGCAAACTCGATTCCCTCCACCTGGACGATCGTCTTGATATTTTCAGGCAGGTTGGATTGCTGGTTTGTTGAATAAATGATACTAAAACCAAGATTCAATTCATTGCTCTGTAAATATTCCATAATGCTGTTATTGATAACCAGCTTCGGATTATCTATGATAATAATGTAGTGCGGCATAAAGATCGTATCTTTCTTGCCTTCCGTCAGCATTTGTTTACGCCCTTTTAATATCTGGGTCAGGCTCGCAAGGATCTGCTCATTATGGTTCTCCATATACACCAGGCTCTTTACATTAACTGCCTTGATCCGACAATGTGGATACCAGGTCATCCAGGAAAATGTCCCTGCGTCTTCTTCCTCAATAAACGCCACAATTTCGACATCATGATAACTTTGGAGAAAACAAATCTGCGGAATAATGCTCATAAGCATCCGATGGATGTACGTTTTATCTCCAACCAGACCCAAATGTGCACATTTAAGATCAATGACCGCCGGGACCTGCTTTACCATCCGGTATTCTGCCGCCAATACCTTCCCATCTTCATAAAGCGGATCTTCCACGTCCATATCTTCCTGAAACTTCACGGAAAATCCGGGCTTTATATCGGTGCGCCCTAAAGATAGGGTCAAAAAATCGCCATCATCCACACTACGTTCATAAATACGGCTGGAATAAACCTCCGTCATTCTTTCGATTTCAGGAACTGACGGATAATGATAATTCATCGCTTCGATCTGCTGATCATACAATTCTTTGATCTGTTTCCGTTTTTCCAGCAAATATTTTTCGTAATTTGCTTCCCGCCGGACTTCCTTTTCTTTTCTGTCTTTCTTGTCCTCAAAATAACTGACTACTGAAAAGACTATGGTCACCACCATGGTTCCGGCACTCATCAAAACGAAAAGTCCCCGCTTCATCAGAATACTGACACCGATCGTCATGCCCAGAGTGCAGAGCGGCGGTACCAGACGTTTGAACAGTTCTCCTTTTTTCTGCTCCTCTTTTGACGCCGGTTTTTGTATCTCTACCTGTTCGGATGGAACCCGCTTAATAATGCGGGGGGAACGCTTATATACCGGAAATCCTTCGGCCTGCTCCGGCTGATCCAATGGCTCATTCAGCTTTACCAGACAGCCTTCGCCCATAACGCTGATCTGATCTTTTGTCACGGTAAATTTTACTTTGCCGGTAAATAAGCAATCGCCCTCCCACAGATCATAGGTTCCCGGCCGCAGCCGGACACCATTCCGATATAATCTTCCCTCATAAAAGCAGAGCTGCCTTTTTGAAAGCACACATAGCAATGGTTCCTCCTGGTCCACTATGATATTGCAATCCTGGTCATTTCCAATGGATACCTCGGAAAGATACACCGTGCTTACGGCATATTCCTTCGCCTCCAGTTCATATGCCTTAATGTGGAAAGCGTTGGTATTGCTGAATTCTTCGCATGTCATATGATTGATGACCGGTTCGCCATTGACGGAGACGATATGAATGTCCCCTTGTCTCACCTGTTCCAGCTTTTCATTAAAACAGTAGGACTGGTCCATGGATAATTCGATGTATTTGTCTTCATTGTACAATATCAGTATTTTCATCTGTCTCTCCCTGAATCTCGTCTTCTATTTCAGCGTCTTCCGACTCCTGGGTATCTGTTCCCGGCACCTCCAGCGCTGCCCGGGTTGCCTCTACCAGATTGGCTTTCTCTGCGGCAATGGATTCCGACATCTTGCTAATGTCCCCTTCCAGCGTTGATATTAGTTTGGCTTTTTCTTCACCGCTTAAAGTTGTATCTGTTTTCGCGTACGCGCTTTGCTTAATATATGCATATAACAGAAGCTCATCATCGCCAAGCCGCATCGCTGTGTCAACCGCCTGCTCATAATTCCCCCGGCCAAGTTCGATCCAGAATTCATAAATAATTTCATCAATTGTCAAACTGATACCTGCCAGCAGGTTGTCCCGTTGTGCCGGCGTTAAGCCTTCTGTGTAGATATAGGATCTTGCCAGGATATATCTGCTTTCCAAAGGCAGCTTGCTTAGCGGGATGCTGCTTAGGATATCTTCTACTTTCACATATTCAGAGGAAAGATAGGACGCATGTGCCGCCAATAATTTCTCCTGATAAGGAAGCTGGAACGCCCTCAACCGGATCCATGAATAAGAGCTGAACAGGCAGATACCGATCAGTACCGGAATCATAAGCTTTACTGCCAGAACACCGGAACGGCTGACCAGTTTTTTCTCTTTCTTTAAAAAATAAAGTTCTTCTTCCCAGGATTCAAGCAGGTATTGTTTCAGTTCCTTCACGGTTTGCTGTTGTTGTAATCTTTTGAGATGCTTATTCTTGCTATATAAGGCATTTCCATTCTGAAGATATTGCTCAAATGTATATTTAGGGTGCAGAATCACTGCCACAAGGGCCTGATATTGGACAAAAAAATCAGGCCCGCTATTGTCCGTCTTTTTATCCCGCAAAAGTATTGCTGCACACAGGTTCCTGTCATACACAATGTTCGCCGGAGAAAGGGAAAACTGATATTCTTTCGTCAGCTCCGCCAAATCCGCGCAATTGGACAAGAAACGATATTTATCAATAAGATCCAACTGTTTTGCCATTTCTCCATCCGTGAATCCTTCTGTATCAAATAGAAAGATACATTCATCTGCGGTTTCCTCTAACTTGCAGGGAACCAGTCCCGGCCGCTCATATGTCAGCAAGATCCGGCGATTTTTAGGCATATTGCATTCACTGTTCCTTATTTTTATCTGAAGTATATGTTCCATCTCTCTGTTTTCCTTTCAAATAATTGCTGTCAGTTTATCACCGGATGCAATTTGTTCGTCCGCAAAAGTTCTATATGCACTGACTACACGTTTTTGCATCTCTGAACGGTAAAAATCCGGTTCTTTTTCATAGGATACCTTTTGATTGTCCTTTAGTGTCTGCAAACCGACCGTTAACTTCTGCCGGTTATCAAGACTGATATCAAATGCTTTGTCTTTATACTGTAATGTTACTGTTATGTACATCGTTCTCCCGCTCCTTCCGCCCTTTTTTGAAAAACCTGGCCAACCAATATCCCGCCAACCCTAAAAAAGCAAAAAAAACGATCAAAAAAACCGTAGAATACTCCTGCGGCTTTTCCTTTATATTCAGCGAGTAATAGTCAGCCTTCGTTGTAAACACAGGCATTTCTTCCATTCTATTTTGAATGATCTCCTCCGCTGTGAAATCATGATCTCTCCATTCCATAAATAACTGCTGTGACAGCCCCAGGCGCCTCTCCTCTTTGATCTGGTTTATCTGTTTCAAAGCAGTCTGGCTTTGTTCTGTCAGTATTTCGATACTATATTGATCCGACCACGCCACATTGGCATGATCCTTTTCCTTTAAAACATCAGTATCAATTTTAATATTAGCTGCCTGTTCATCCTGCATCTTTTATCCTCTTCCATCCTTCAGGTGTTTCCGAAACGCCGCCGTCTGTAAAACCAGATTCTTATGTAAGCAGATCCTTGAGTGCCAGTGCTTCTTTTCTCTGGTTATTTGCCTGTTTTAGCAAATCTGATAAGATATTCCTGGTTGCATCCATCTGATTTATCACCTTTTGAATTTCATTCATGCGGAAGGCAGCTTCTTTATCAAATGCCTCCCGTGAGGTTCCGCTCCACGAGCTTTGCGGTAATGCTTTACATTTCTTTTCGATATCCTCTACTGCTTTTTCCGCTTCCCGGATCATCGATTGATAAGCGGAAATTCCTGATAAGACAGCTGTCATATCCACAATGAAATCTGCACAATCTGTTCCAAGTGCCATAGCTCCTCCTTTATTAATCTGCTGCTATTTATTTTTGCCCAGTTTTTCCATGAACTCACGTTCCAGCTTCTGCTGATCCCCGGCATGGAGTTCCAGGTAATTTCTATATTCAAATACTTTGCGATTTGATTGTTCCATGGAATCCATACATAACATTAATGGCACCACATCCACCCGCCAGTATTTCATGCTATGTAAGGTATCAAGTGTATTTTGAAGTTTCACATATACCGCCTGATAATACAACTGGTTCGCTTGGGTAATCATTTCAGCAACAATCTTTACATTTTCATAATGGATTCCTATTTTTCCACTTTCTGCTGTTTGTTCCCCTGCAAACCACTGTCCCATGGCTTTGATTCCTTTTGCAACCGTTTTCCCCAACAAGGTACACCCTCTTAAAAAACCGGCAATCACCTCCTGAACCATCCGAATATATGCCTTAACTAAAGCCGTTCCCAGTTCAGCAAACAGGTTTGCTGAATCCACTATGAATTGTAAGTTTCCTGCCATATCCATAGTTTTTGATATGGCGGATAACAGGGTAACGACCATAACCAATACACAGGCTACTCCCTGAGCCAGTCTTGCCTTAATGTCCAGTGGCTGGCTTTTGTACCATTCCGTAAGTTCACCTTTAAAATCTTCAAGACCGTCAACAACGCCCTCTTCCCGCAGATATTCAATCAATGCCGCACCCTCTTCGGTTTCCACCAGCAGGGACAAGATGATGCCAAATGCCTGCATGCTTCCATCATCTAAATTAGCATAAAGGCTTAACCATCTTTCATCCAGAGGATTTACCGGTAATTCCTGTGCGTATAATAGCTGCAGGAATAGCATCAGGGTCATAAATACAGCTTCACGCTCCTTCGGAGGCAGATCCATCGCAATCTCCGATGCCTTTCCCATAAAGTTTGCAAGCGGTCCCGGACCCTCCGCAAATGCTGCTAATTCTCCAGTCTCTATGTTTACAAATGCATGGCCAAAATGATTCCCCTCAATACTTGTCCCATACTGATATTCCACAAACCATCTGGTGTTCTCGGGCAAGATTAATTGCAATCCCAGGCGATGGACATAATCATTGGAACCATTTAATCCATATAACTTGGCAAGTGCTTGTTGGATTTTCTTCTCACCCAGATTTCTTACCATCTCCTCATACAGTTCTTTTGATATCCCCTGGCCATCCATCGACAATCCTGCATCAAAATAATCACTGTACATCATCATTATCAACTGTACCTGACTTCCGCCTTTTGAATGACCAATGAGGTATCGCTTTTGCTCATCTGCCAACCAGTCATTACCATACTTTTCTATCAGCGAATTCATGTACCCGACTGCCTCCGCCTGCATGGGAGATGTATAGCGCCATTCATTTCCGTTTAAATCTTTTGCGCTTCTGCAATGCTTTAGAATACCCAGCAGCATCTTGGCGTTATCTACCCATGACCCCGCCGGTGTTCCGCGAAATGTAACAAAAGTATCACCCGTTTTCGGATTCGTAAATGTGCATGCCTGCATCCCATTGGCTGGGTGGTCTGGTTTGCCATCTCCATTATTATCGTTCCAACTCATGTCTCCGATGGTACAGTTTCCTAAATCCTTGTTATTATTAATGATGGATTGGATGCCTTTTAGAATATCCTGCTCCGAATCACTTAGTGCTTGTAGTTTACTGACATCTTGAAGTATATCATTTACTGTCGTGCCGTCATTTAATTTCAAATCATTAACTGGCAGATAAACAATCATTTCGTAAATTTGCTGTTCTTCTAAAAAGTCTACAGATAAGTATTCATTATCTTTACCCATATTGTGTCTCCTTCTTAATTTTTAAGTCGTAAATCCCCTTCTCTCCACTTCACTTCATCAAAACTCAACTCTGGTTCTTCTTTCAAAACTATGTGAGTTCTCCAAAAATATTGTTTTTCACTGAATATCCTGTCTATACCCCTTTCTTCTGACTCCTGTAATTGTTCTTGAGAAAGATATAAAATTTCCATTATTGGCATTCTGAAATTCCTTTCACAATATTTTTCCAAAAACATATTTATATTTTTTTCTTTGTTGCTTTCATCTCCTGCCAGAAATAAATATAACTTGTATATATTTTCAGTGTTAAAGTCCTCCAAAGTCGTCTCTCGATTCCATTCGCTTGGTAGCATATTTCCTATAGGTTGACAGTAGACCTTAACATCTCCATATACTTCTGATGCAATTTTTTCCACTTCCTTTTCCACTTCTTCCTTTAACAAAAATGCCACATAATTGTCTTGGAATTCAACATTCCATAGCTTCGCCTTGGTGAAAGATACCGTAACGCTCCACTCTGGGCGATTCGCTGGAGAAATATACATACGATCATTGTTCATTCCATAAAAATATTGTCCCTCGAACTTCTCTCCATATTTTCTCTCCATATATCTTTCTGCTGCACGTAAATAATCCTCTTGCGTTATCGTCATACAACCACTTAAGGTGAATCCACTCAAAAGTATTGTTATAAAAATCAATAAATACTTTCCAATATGTTTCATTATAAAGCCCCCTTATCTCATTAATTCTTAAGTCGTAAATCCCCTTCTCTCCACTTCACTTCATCAAAACTCAACTCTGATTCTCCTTTCAAAGCTACAAAGGTTCTCCAAAAATATTGCTTTTCACTAAATATCCTGTTTATATCCTTTTCTTGCAACTCCTGTAATTGTTCTTGAGAAAGATATAAAATATCCATTATGGTCATCCTAAAATCTGTTTCACAATATTTTTCTAAAAACATATTTATATTTACTTCTTTATTACTTTCATCTCCTGTTAGAAATAAATATAAGTTGTATATATGCCCAGTGTTAAATTCCTCCAAAGTTGTTTCTTGATTCCACTCGCTTGGCAGCACATTTCCTATAGGACGACAATAGACCTTAACATCGCCATATACTTCTGATGCAATTTTTTCTACTTCACCTTCTACTTCCTCCTTGTTATAACTCGTGTCCATGGGGCTGAAAGCCCCATGGTTACGGTATTTTTCGTTCGAGTACATGTACTCGAACAAGTCACTTTCTATCGTAAAGCAGCCCTCTCAGTTGTTGTACTTCTGTCCGAAGTTTTCGATTGTCTTCTTCAAGTTTTGCTATACGTTTATTTTTTGCCTCTATGATCACATCTTTCGATTTAGATGTCTTATCATATTTCTCATGCCAATTCTGCTTTTGTGTCTTTTCATTCTGACGATATTCCTCTATACACTTTCGGATTTCCTCATCTTTATAAAGATAATTCTTGGATAGCCCACTCTGGATATGAACACTGTTAAAGCTTATCGAAACCTTTTCCATATGCATCTTCTGTAAGGTCTCCATTGCTTTTTTCCTGGCTTCTGCACTTCGGTTTTCCCAGCTTTTTTCAAGATTCTTTATTCTGTCAGCCATTACAGTCTTCCCTGAGTTTTCCATTCTTGTGAATTAGCCCCTCGTTTCGAATCAGCCCCAACATCCTTTCCAGTATTTCAAGATACTTCTGGTTCTTTTCCACCCACTCCTCTCTGCCGAGTTTTAGGCTGAGTGCCAGATGTTCCCTGATTCTTTCGATTTCAGCTTCATATTCCGGAATGTTATCGGTGCAGCTGCAGAAGCTTGCGCACTCAATACAGTGATTCATCTGCTGGCGGCAGGACAGCTTTGACGGCTTAAAACATACTCCGAATGGCACCTTTACTGCATCAAGATTCTTTCTTACGAATTCATAATGCAGCCCTTCCTCTTTGACCTCCCCTTTTTGTGGCGGTTTGCTGTCAAGATGCAGAAGATTCAGTTTTTCTGTTTCCTTCCATTTTTCATAGAGCATGTTTTCTGAAACCTTGATGTAATGCAGCGTCATCTGGAGGCTACAGTGCCCCAGTACCCGTTGGATGATACCAATCGGCATTCCCTGTTCTACGTACTCCATGGCCCTGGTATGACGCATACTGTGGGCTTTGAAATGGTACAGTTCTCCATCTCCATCCCGGATCCCTTTTTTGTCGATCAGTTCCTTTACCGCCTTTGAAAAGGCAGGCTTGCTATAGGGCAGTCCAATATCTTTCCCTTTAAAAGTATTAAACAGATAGTGTTCCGGATTATTCTCCGCAGTGCTCTGTTCTTTTACTTTCTCTGCCAGTTCCTTTACCATGTCGGCTACTTCCGGGCGGATGGGAATCTTTAGCAGGGGAATCCCTGTCTTTGTAATTTCTCCGCAAAGATATGGGACATATTCCTTCCCCTTCTCACTCCACAGATAATCAAGGCATAAGTCATACCGTAGATTCAGCACGTCTGTCCCTCTCCATCCGCTTTCCCGAAGCAGCACATACACTGGCCTCATTTCTGCCGGTTCCAGTTCCTGAACGCTGGCATCCAGCTGTTCCCTTACCGGGGCCGGAATGTATTTTATTTTGTCCATGGTATCTTCCGCACGTTCCCTGCGTGGGATATCATCATCAAACAGCAGCTTTGTCACATCCTTTTCTGGCGCCATTTCATACTCAGCAAGCTGGATGTAATCAATGAACTGACGGATAAAAGATACCGCTTTACTTCGGTATGTCGCATTCTTATCTGCATAATCAGCTGCCACCCAGCCCAGATACCGTTCCATGTCCCTACGGCTTAATCCTTCAAAAAAACCATCTTGATAGCCGCTCCTGTAAAACGTCCTGAAAAAATATCTGATATACATCATCATCTCTTTGCAGTAAGACCAACTGCGGCGGACAATCAGGCGGGACATGAAACGCTTCACCATTTCCCGGTAATACACAGGTATCTCTTCGAAATTTATACTATGGTGCACCCGTTTCTCGGCGGCAGACTGCTTTACACCCGGAATCCGGTTAGCATGCCACACATCCTTCTCGAATTCATCCCTCTCATCGTAGAAATCAGTAAAAAACCGAATCATCTGCTTCTTCAGCACCTCATACCTTTGAAGAACGCCTGCGGTCACAGAATCTTTAGGTACTTCGCTGACCTTACTGCCGATTTCATTGAAACTGTTCCATTCCCCCTTGTCTGCAAGGTTTTCTCCAATCAACCTGATTACTGTCGTCATCTTGTTATATACCTGAAATGGAGAAAACCACCCATTTTTTATGCAGTAGAGCAGGTAATACTTCGCTTCCACCTTCATACACTCTTTTTTATATCCTGAAAAATCTGCCAATGTTCCATTTTTATACTTCCCTGCACTTAGTCCACCTTGACGGAATTCCGCAGACTCGATCATCCATATGTCTTCCCTTAACCAATAACCTCCCTCTGACGAAAGATAGTCCTTCATCTGTAGATATTTATCATCAAATGCCTCCCATGGGAAGGCGGCAGCTGCGGCTCCCATCACTGGTCACCTGCCTTCCCCATGTTTGGCAGTTTCAGATTCTCTGATGCTTTTCCAAATGCCTCTGACACCTCATCATCTGATGGATGCACATAGGTGTTCAGTGTGGTATAAATGTTTTTATGACCGGCCCTTTCCTTTAACAGTTCCGGTTCCCAGCCCGCAGAATGCAGCAGGCTCAGGGATGTATGTCGAAACATATGGGGTGTTATATCGATGCCGGTCTTTTTACGCAGGACACGAAATACATTGTCCACATCCCGATAATTCATCGCTTCTCCCTTATGGACTCCCATAAGTTTTACAAAAACATGGTTCGTCTTTACCGCATCATCATGGAAGAAGCAGACGCATTCGCTAAACAGATCCATCAGTTCCATCGTGCAATCCAGCTTTCTGGGGCTGTGTACTGTCTTGATCTCTGCAAGGTTTTCCATTTCCCCACGGTCACGGATCTGAATCGTACGGTCGGAGATATCAAAATCTTCCAGCCAAAGGGAAAGTGCCTCGCCAATGCGCACTCCTGTCTCAAAAAGCAGATACAACAGGAAATAGTCTCTGACGTTCGTGGCAGTGCGAAGCAGCATTTCTGCATCCTCTTTCGATACAGTCCTTACCACCTGTTTCGGCACCGGCATCCTGAGCATATGGCTTTGTACCGGTTTCTTCGGTGCAATGCCATGCAGAAATCCACGGTAATTCCTTGGTGGGGAATTTATAAACTTTACAAGTTTTTCAGACAGGTGGTTCTCCATCTCCTCGTGAAGCAATAGATACTTATAGAAGGCAATCACAGTATCTACATTTGCGTTGATCGTCCGCGCCTTGTGTACAGGTTCCAGCCGCAGGGGGATAATCCTTTTTCCGATATCAGGATTTTTCAGCCATCCGATAAATCTTGCCAGGTCATCCACACCGGCTTTCTCATAACCCCTGCCAGTCTCCTTTAGGAAGGTGAAATAATGCTTCAGATGAATACAATGCAGCCTCAGAGTGTTCCTTGCGTATCCTGTATCATCCTTAAATCTCAGATACTGTAGCACCGGTTCCACCGGGGTTCCATTGTCATCTGCCAGATAATATCTGGTCTTGTTCTCTGTGGTTGTTACTTCGATTACTTTCATTGTTCATGCTCCTTTTCTTTTTTTTGCATGAACAATTATAGCATCTCGTTGGAGTACTACGAGTACTATGAATACAGACCACGAGTTATGAGTGTACTCTAACGAAAAAACCTCTTGTTCGAGTACTATGAGTACTATGTTTTTTTATCACGAGTTATCTTTAATAAAAATGCCACATAATTGTCTTGAAATTCAACATTCCATAGTTTCGCCTTGGGGAAGGCTACCATCACTCTCCACTCCGGATGACTCACCGGAGTGAGATACATACAATCATTACTCATTACATCAAAATATTGCCCTTCGAACTTCTCTCCATATTTTTTCTCCATATATCTCTCTGCTGCACGTAAATAATCCTCTTGCGTTATCGTCATACAACCACTTAAGATGGATCCCATTAAAAGTATTGTTATAAAAATCAATAAGTATCTCCCAATATATTTCATCCCCATCCCCCTTGGTCTAATTATCAAACATTAAAAAACGGTAACTCCGTTACACATTTCTTGTATCAGTTTCCGGAATCTCGAATCGTTTCCCAATGTCAATATCCTTATCCCTGCTCTCTTTATTGCTCTTTGATACTAATCCGATAAGCGTTCTCAGTTCTTTCAATTCTGTCTTCAATTTTTCCTGAATAGCTGATACACTTGTTACATATGCCGATTTGCTTTCTCCTGTCAATGAATCACTGATCTCCGTATCTGTAACAACAAGATCTTTCTGTATTTCCATCAAGCTTATATAAAATTCAGTTAACTGTCGTTCAAATCTCTTGATTTCAGCATAATTAAAATTTCGCTCTTTTGATGCATTAGCCATGTCTGCCTCCAATTAATCATCGTCAATCATCATCGTCCGAATGATGGTCATCATCTTCCCGTTCCATACTTGATATCTCTCTATGAAGAGCCTCGATCTCATTCCTTAATATGCTGTGATAGCCTTCTAATTTCCCTTCAATGTCCTCATCTCTTTGCATTACCATGATTTTTATCTCACTAAACTCATGATCTTCCAAATAAAAGGATTCCGTTTGTTTTTTCAGAAAATCATTATGATATTCTATCATCGTCCGATATGACCTAATGGCATCAGATATATCTGCGCTCGCCTTATACAACTTATCTATATCCCTATTCGCCTTACTGATATCTCTGCATCTACAACTCATTTCTTCTACCTCTTCTTTTGTTCAATACTTTTATTGTGATATCTGTCATTTTGTTTTAGAATTTAATCATCTTTATCCAAATTATTTTTATAAAGGATTTTTGCAAACGTCTTAAAAGCGTTATAAAGCTCCTGTGAAAACTCATAATATTCACAATATGCAATTAATTCTGTTTTCCTTATTGCTCTGTCATTAATACATTCTATTTTTAACTCCACGTTATCGTTTTTATGAACTTCCAGCATAATCTCTAGCATTTTTCACCTCCTGACAATTTGAGTTTTGTATATCCGTCTATTAAATATTTTGTTTTATGATTGCTTTTAACAATATATCCTCATAATATATATCACTTCTGGTTTCCTAAATATTACATTACCAAAATCACTGCAATAACAAAAATCAGACCAGTATTTCACAAAGATGTCGCTTGGCATCTTTACAGCATGTTTAGGATCCCAAAAAAATAATATTTCTTGAGCTGGAGAAAAAATAAGTAGCAGCAATATTTACTATATCGTTATAATCAGAATTAATAATTCTAAATAATTATATACCCTGATGGCTCTTCATAACTTTCCCAATCTTCCCCCATCCACAACGGCTCTCTTTCTCTTACCTTGTGAAATCTCATGGTAACTGATTCAAATTCCAAATCACAACTAACTGCAAAACAAAACCT
>Ga0153949_1000388_pt1 | contig 15214 bp, 9 predicted proteins | sample TSNJ033MetaG_FD_104705 | JGI IMG/M metagenome (GOLD analysis project Ga0153949, IMG submission 104705) | Attine ant fungus gardens microbial communities from New Jersey, USA - TSNJ033 MetaG | ecosystem: Host-associated > Fungi > Mycelium > Unclassified | place: USA: New Jersey, Wharton State... | reverse complement strand
TGGACATTTGATTCCATCTCACACATTACACAATTCACACTCTTATTGTCACTTGGCTGTTTGTGCATCTCAGTTTCATTCCACAATTCTGAAGTGAGAATATTTTACATTATGGACTAGATATTGTTACTTAGTACACCTACAGTATTTTATAATTACCCTGGGTACTTCTTAATATACTATTCCATATGGTGGTTTTGGCCACTTTCAGGGTCATGCATAGCCACTTACAGTGTTTTGGCCACTTTCAAAGATAGCAACATTTAAAGTATAGAAGTTACTTCTGAGAGCAATCATTATACATACAGTAGCTTCCAAAACTGACCAAATGTTTAGTGTTTTTGAATTAATTATCTAATACCACTTAAAGATATAAACCCTAAAACTCTGAAATTAAAATATGTTATACTAGAATCAATTCCCTAGAGATGAACCCACAAGTCATGTGATTTGGATCAAAAATGGCTGAGTAATAAAATAAACAAAATAATAAAACATTTGATCAGCTTTGGAAGCTTACTCTAATTTACTATTTAATAATTAGTATGACCTCCCTTGGCCTTGAGTATGGCCTCAATCCTTCTTGGCATGCTTTCTATAAGTCTTTGGTAGATTTCCACTGGAATATTCTCCTACTCCTTTGCCAATCTTTCCTACAATTCAAATATTCTCTTGGGTAGATTTTTATAGTCATTCATTTGTCTTGTAAAGTAGTTCCAGAGATGTTCAATAGGATTTAAGTCAGAGGATGGAGAAGGCCAGATAAGAAGCCTGATTTCCTGGTCTTTAAACCATTTTTTTTTTAGCTTTTTTTGAGGTATGCTTTGGGTTATTATCCTGCTAAGATATTCTTTCTTCTTCTATCATACTAAGCTTTTCTCTAGTCCATGGGCCAAAATATCACAGTACTAATCTGTATTCATCTTTCTCTGAATCTCTGTAAGAGTTTCCATTCTATTCCATTCTATGCAAGTCTATACTATAAGATTGTTTTCTCTTATATACTTCATAGTGGAAGTTGTTATTCTATTAAAATAGGTTCCTCTTTAATTTTTCAACTATGAACCCTGTCATTTGATCCAATATAATTGATTTTTGTTTTATATGACCACAAGACCCTCTTCTAGTCCTCTATAGTTCAGTTTGTATAATACTGAGTAAATGCAAAATACTATTATTAATAAGTTTTCTTAAGTAAAAAATGTTTTTATTTAACAACAGACTACAAATTATTCTCTTTAAGTGCTCTTCTAACTATTTGGGCAAAGACAGAATACCATATACCAAATTTTCAGTATTATTTAATATTTGTTCTCAATTTCTTTTTATTTTATTTATAATTTCCACTCCCAACCTTCTAGATTGTTTACTCCTATAGAATTACAATATAGACCAAAAACTTATACAGCTTCTATTTTGGATTTTGGATAAGTACTCCAGTATAAGGAGACAGCTATTATCCTAAAATAGAGCTTAGCTAAGTATCTGATTTATAATTATCTAGCAGATCTTATCTTATAATACATATCCATCTACTCTCTTGTATAAGGATATAGCTAAGATGACTTAGTCTCACTTCTAGTCTAAGTTGACAAGAAAAACTTGATAGAGTTCCTATTTGATTATTGTTCACTACTTATACACATTTGGTATTTACTTTTGTTTACAAAGTTCTACTAAAAGGGTGTAAAAGGGAATTGCTTACTAGAACAGATAATAAGACATAGTACTAGCTCCCAATCATATGCTAAAGGTTTAAGGGGATAAAACAGAAATGAAAGATTAAAGAAGAGGTATCAGAAATTATATACAGCTTTATATAAGTTTTATAATTATTTAGCATTAAACAAGTAGGAGGTTACTCTAGATCTGTGTTATATATCCTCTCTAAGATGTCAACTTTTATACACTATGACAAAAGCTTCTCTGGAAAATACATTTAGTTGATCCCTTTGAACCCTCTACACTCAGTTGCCCCCTTATCTGCATCCCCAATGCTAAACCTTATGGATATGATGCAATCCAAGTATATATCTAGCCAAGCTTTCCTAGCTTACTGCCCTCTCCAAAGCCTGCCTAAGTTAAGTTTTCAACTTGGTTCTGGATTGAATCTTGGTATACTCTATGTTTTGTTTCTAATACTATACTGATTTCAAAAGTTGCCACTCAAGATATACTATGTTAAACAATTTTAGAGGTAGTGGAGATGAAGATATATACCAAGATAAGTTTCTTGTTGCTATTCTATCTATTCCTAGAACTATATATTAATCATTACAAATTACAGAGACTCAATGAAATAAAATAATAAAGGAAATTATTACTACTTTTGGTATTATCTTAATTTCCCTTCTTATGCCAAGTTTCCTAATTTCTAAGATAACATGTCCCTCTTCTAGAGTCTTTCTATCAAAGATGACATGTCCCTCTTCTAGAGTTTTCTTGTAAGGGCAACTGGAGTGGAGTGAACTCTAGAAGAATCCTTAGTAATATTACAAGTCCTAAATATATTACAACTCACCTCTAGGAGAATCCTTAAAGATTAGGATAAGGCTCCTAAAGTGTACTTCTACAATATATATACTCCTACTACTGAGGCATTTTTAAGTCTATAGTCCTGTTAGTCAGGGTCAAGGGTCTCTGAGTCAAGCTAAGAGAAATTAAATATTACATAGTAATATTTAATTAAGCATAGAGTTGCTCTAGGCTATGAGTCTGGTGTTTCAGAGATAGCATTAGTAGGGTCTTTTTATATTTACTCTCTTCTCAAGATTGCTGTACCTCAAAGCAATAGTTCTGAAAAGAAAAATTGTATCAAAGTCTACTTGTCAGATGTATTTAGAGGCTATAGGGTGTTTGTGATAGATATTCTGCTATAAGGTCTGGTGCTAAGACATTAGAGGCTACTTTCCAAAAATTGTGTTCTCTTTTGAATTCCATCTACTTTATCAGGAACTGGAATCTCTTTTTATACCAACAATTGTCCAAGATCTCTTTTACTTCCTACTTCTCTTCTTTATTAATGACAACAGATAGCAGTGGAGGTTTAGGCTTCCTTTTGGGGATTGGATCTTCTAGAGCAGCAGACAGCTTTACTATATTAAACATAGGATAGAGTTTTTTTATTGCATATAATAGCTTAAAGTAGTAGATGAGAGGTCCTACTTAATACTCTACTACAAAGGGTCTGAAATAGTGGTATAACAATTTTGAAGATGAATGTGTGGTCTTGATATTGGTGGTATTCAGGAATACCTAATCCCCAGAGTGAAATATTGGGGCTGGAGACCTTCTTTGGTTGTAGTACTATGTCATGTCCTCTTATGCCTTCCAAATTGTGGTCTTGGTCTCTTTGACTGTTGCTTTCATGCATTCTGTGAACTTGTTTACTATTTCCAGTCTAGAAAGACATTGCCTAGGTTCAAAGCTCATATGAAGAGTCCATCCAATGTTGAGCAGGAACTAAGTCTATTAAGTAGAAGTATATATATAGTTGTTGTGCTAGAATTCTACTATTGGCAGTAGATCATACTAGTCATTCTATTGCTTATTGACAAAGAGATATAGGTACTAGTCAAGTTCCTGGTTGATATGCTCTATCTGTCTGTTGGTTTGTGGGTACTAGGCTATAAAGGAAACCAGTTGAATCTCTAGTAGATAGTAGAGCTCTCTTATAAACAGGGCTACAAATTAAGGTCTGCAGTCCAAGATTATATATTAAGGCAGTCCATAGAGTTTTTATACCTGGTGCAAGAACAACCTTGCTACTCCTTCTATAGTCACCATTGTGTGTATCAGAATAAAGTGAGCTCTCTTAGACACAGAGTCTACTACTGTCATAACAATATTATATCCAGAGGACTTAGGAAGCTCTACCACAAAGTCAATACTGAGAGCATCCCATTTGGCATCTAGTACTAGAATAGAGTGGAGCTCTTTGACTGAAGGCTTCCTAGAGTATTTTATGTAGAGGCAGAGATTACAGATACTCATATATTATCCTATATACCTAGACATCTAGGACTACCAATAGTTCCAGAATACCAGCTCTAGCATTTTTTATTTACTAGGGTATTCTGTGACCTTGGTGTTGTGGTACAAAAAGACTATTTTTCTATACAAGTCTGGGATCTGGGACACATAAACCTTTTCTCAAAAATAGAGCAAGTTATCTATATTTGACTATTCCAATGAATGCACCATCTTGGTAGTGGAGTATTGGAATTCTTGGATGACCTTAGCAACTAGCTCTTCTAGGTCTCCTGAGTGGTTATTCTTGCAGACTTTAAACAGGATGTTCTTTTTTGCTCCTGTTAGCTCTACTTCTTCTAAGACATAAACAGCCAGAAACTCTGGATAGAGTAATACCATATTCTTATTGTTGAAGGATTCTTTGCCATGGTCTGATCTTTGTGATAAAGTATTTGGTTTCTCTATAGATTGTCTAGGTCAGTGGCAGAAAGTAAAATTAAATCTTACCAGGTAGAGGAACCAATATACTTGCTAGTGGTTTAGCTTTTTGGTAGTTATAAAGTATTCCAAATTCTTGTGATCCATCCAAATTTCTACTAGATTAGTTACTTCTTTTAGAAAGTACCTCTATTCTTCTAATATATGAATAATAGTAAGTATCTCTTTATTGTAGATCTTATAGTTCTTCTCTACCAGAAACAAGAACTTACTATAGAATACTACTGGATGCCACTTGCCATTCTTTGTAGACTGTTGAGACAGGATGGTATCTGTAGCATAGTCCAAACTGTCTGCTTCAATCTAGAAGAGTACCAAGTTATGGGGTGAGACTAATACTAGAGTAGAAGTCATGGCCATTTTAAGAGTCTCAAAGACTGTCTGTTCCTTGTCTCTCCATTCCCATGTCTGATCAGAGTATGTCAGGTCAAAAAGGGTTTGGACTATGGCTGAGAAGTCTTGGATGAAATGCCTATAGAAGTTAATAAACCTCAGAAAGGCTTAAATATCAGTCTATAACTTTAGGGTAAACCATTCTCAGACTTTAGCAACCTTGACAAAATTTATCAAGACTTCATTCTCCAATACTACTAGACCTAAGTACTCAATGTGCTTCTTCTGGTATTTATACTTTTCTGGTCAAAAGTATATTTTATATTTTGCTAGAATCTCTAGTATTCTCTAAATAGCCCTTGTGTGTTATTTGACAGTCCTTGTAAAGATCAGGATATTATCCAAGTATACCACTATTATTTCTTTGGCTATGAAGTCCCTAAAGATATCATTCATCATTATCTGGATGGTGGCTGGACTATTAGTTATTTCAAAGAACATTACCAGAGGCTCAAATAGACCATAGTTGGTGTAGAAGGTGATCTTCTACTTGTCTCTAGACTTGATGTGCACATTGTTGAAACTCTAGCAGATATTTAGTTTAGTGAAGTACTTGGCTCTGTAGAGTTGTAACACAAGTTTGGAGATAAGGGGTAAAAGGTATCTGTTTTTTACTGTTACTGAGTTGAAAGTCTAGTAGTCTTGCACCAATTGGAGAGAACTATTCTTTTTCTTGATAAAGAATACTGGAGTGGCCATAGGTAATTTGGATGGGTGTATTTATCTGGTATATAGGTTTTTCTCCAGAAAGATATCTAGCTTCTTTTGCTCAATGGAAAAAAAAGGATAAACCTTTGTAGACTTGGGCTAAAAAGAGCTCTATTATGTGATCCCAATAGCAATGCTCCAGTAAGACATCAAAATTGTCCTTGGAAAACATAGATTCAAAACCTCTAGCATAAAGAGGTAGAGAAGTAGAAGTTGCCTGTATCTCTACACTTCATCTTGCTCCTTCTGCTAACCATTGAGAGGTAATAGTAGAGGCTTGTATTATTTCTTTGAAGGGCTCAGGGAGTAGCCTAGTAATAAACAGTTAATCTCTAGGCTCCTAGTCTTGTCTATTAGTTCTATATAGGACTTCAAGTTCTTTCTTCTCTTTGTCTAGAAGAAAGAGGGGTCTGGTCTAACAGTGCTATATAGCTCAGACCTCTTGTCTCTTCCTTAAGGTCTGTTCTCTCTGAAGGGTACAATACTCTTCATATTGGAATGGGCAGTATGTCATGCAGACTTTCTCTTTCTCCCAGTTAACTTTGGGATTATAGTCCTTAAGCTAGATATAGCTAAGGATTAGTTTCTGTTTCTCTAGACTGAAGATAGCAAAGAGCATCTATTTTGAGTACATTCAATAGCAGAGGACTATGTCTACTACTTCCAATATCTAGCTAGCTTTGTTGGAAGTGCTGTCAATGTTAAAGACTAGTATGGGACAGAAAATAGTCTAGGTATTGATCCCTTTAGAGCATACAAAGTCACAATCAATAAAGTTTCTAGTAGCTCTGCAGTCCAGAAGTGTGCTAATGAAGTGGAGCTTGCTGGTGTTAGTAGTACTAAGTTCTTGTTATCAATAGGCAGTGAATGCCCTTAGTGATCACCTTAGATAGATATTCAAGAAGAACTTGATGGAGTTCTTCATTGGATTGGACTTCTACTTATACTACTTTTACAGTAGCTGTACTCTTAGTCATGTCCTTCCAGAATGTTCTGTGATCATCTGACCTTGTCACATGACCCTAGTTCCTACACTATTTATATCTTCAACCCTATTGTACATCTTGAGGTTTTGGATTAAGTGTTTGAATGCTTGAAAAACTTTTCTTCTTTTGGGGCTCTCATAACATGACCCCCTCTTCAAGTTTCCTTGTTCTGAGGAATTTTTCCATCAATTTCAGTTCTCATCCCACCTCTTTTCTCTTTCTCTTTTATACCTCCTTTTTCTCCATCCATATATCAATTTTTCCGTGAACTTCCTTGGTAATTTCCAACTAAATTCCCTCTCTTCTTCTTCCAGCTTCTATTACCTTAGTTCCCCAACTTCTTTTTTGTACTCTCTCTCAAACTCTTCTACCAATTCCTTTGCATTCTCCAAGTTTTTTCTATTTTCCAAAGTATCTTCTTCTGTTATATATCCCTTCCACCTTACTAGAAACTTCTTTTTCTCCCTAACCATCTTTTTGTTTAAGATTTTTTCTACCTCAAATTCCTCCTCTCTTTCAATAATGACTAGTTTTGGTAGTATCTTCTTCTGTCCTTCTACCTGCAGTTTATAGAGTTGTACTCTACTTACATTAACTACAGGGTGTATTTTAATAGACTTAGGTAGTTTTAATTCTATCACATTGCTAGAGATAATTCCCTTGATTTTGTAGGGGCCCACAAAATGCTCTGTCAATTTCTCTAATCTTTTTCCTTTCATCTGCCATTTCAAGTCCTTTGTACTTAGTAGTACTAGGTCTTCTACTCTGTATTCCTCTTCCTTTCTTCTCTTTCTGTTTGCAAACTTCTTTATCTCTTCCTGTGCTTTTCCTAGTACTGCTTTTGCTTCCTTCTGGATTCTCTTCATCCTTTCTGCAAATTCTCCTGCTGCTTTGTATTTCCCCCTTCTTCTTCCCTCAAATCCTATACTTGGATCTTGACTGTAGTTTGCTTTGAATAGTGATATTTTTGTTGCCATGTGGATTTTGTTATTGTAAATTCCACTGTTTCTAACCAATCCAGCCACTGCTCTTGTCTGTAGTCGATAAAGACCCTTAGATATTGCTCTAACTCCTGGTTTATCCTTTCTGTCTGCCCATCTGTTTGAGGATAATAGGCTGTTGAGAGTTTCATCTGGATTTCCAACAAGTTATTTAACTCCTTCATTATTCCTGCCACAAACTATACTTCTTTATCTGATATGATGCTTTCTGGAAGTCTATGTAACTTCCATACATAATCTCAAAACAGCTTTGCAAGTCCTTCTGCTGATGTTTTCTCTGTTGTTGCTATGAAGTACACCATTTTACTAAAACAGTTACATACTACTAAGATAGCATCATACCTCTAGGCTAATGGTAGTTTGGTGATAAAGTCTGCCGAGATATGGCTCCATGGTTTTTCTGGGATTGTATTAGATATTAGCTTTTCTGCTAGTGCTTCACTTCAATTTTTGTATCTTTGACAAGCATCACATTTATCCACATATCTTCTTACCTCTTTCATTACTCCTGGCCACCAGTGATTTCTAGCCACTAACTCTGTCGTCTTCCATCTCTCTCTATGTCCTCCTACTAGAGTGTCATGGTGCAATTGTATATTAAATCATAATAAATATAGAGCCCATCTTGCTTGTCTTTGGTTTAATTTTTGGCTTGTTATAAAATACTAGAAGTTCTTATAGTCTGTCTAGATTTCAAATTTGAGTTTTGCTCCCTCCAAGTAGTGCCTCTATGCTTCTAGACATCTTATAACTGCCAGCATCTCCTTGTCATGAATTTCGTAATTTCGTTCTATTATGTTCAGTGATTTAGAGATGAAGACCACTAGTCTCTACTTGCTATTCTCATACTTTGTTGACAACACTCTCTTTATTGTATAGTCTGAGACATCTGCTTCCACTCTTATCTCTTTATCAATATCTGGGATAGCCAAGATAGGTTCTATGGTAAATATTGCCTTGAGTTTCTCAAACACCTGCTCCTGCTCCTTTTCCCACTTTTATTTCTACTCCTTCCTGACCAGCATATGTAGTGGTACTGCTATTTTGGTGAAGTCTTTTATGAACCTCCTGTAGTAATTGGCAAGGCCTAGAAATTTTTGTACTTCTTTGATATTTCTAGATGCCAGCCAGTTCAGGACTCCTTTTACCTTCTCTCTTTGCATCACTACTCCCTTGGGACTAATCACTACTCCCAGGAATTCCACTTCTCTCACTTTCCATTTGCACTTCTCCAGCTTTACAAACAGGTCATTTTCCTCTAGTCCCTTTAGTACCTTCTTTACCAGCTCATTGTGTCCCTCTTCCGTATCCATGGCTACTAAGATGTCATCAATAAATGTTACCATATCTCCTTAGTTTATGAGGTCTCTGAATAGGCTGTTCATTATTGTTTGGAAAGTAGCAAAGGAGTTCGTTAACCCAAAATATATGACTGTAGGTTGATAAGCTCCAATATACGTTGTGAATACTGTCTTCTATTCGTTCTCTTCCTTGATTCTAACATTATTGTATCCCTATCTCAGATCTAGCTTTGCGAACACCTTCCTCTTTCTTACTCCATCCAGTATATCTGCGATGAGGGATAAGGAATACCCATTCTTTATCGTCTACTGGTTTATGTGTCAATAGTCCTGTACCATTCTTTGTGTGCTATCCTTTTTTGCCACAAAGTGTACTGGTGATATTTGGGGTAACTTGAAAAGTCAAATATATTCTTTCCTCAACTGATCCCCTACAAATGCCTGTACTTTCTCCCTTTTCTTCTTCAACAAGGAGTATATCTTTCCCTTTTTTGGTACAAACCTCTTTCAATTCTATAGCATGGTCCCAGGTCTTTTGCACTGGTATTCTCTCTGACTCCTTTTTTCTGAACACTCTTTTCCACTTCCAAAACCTTTTGGGTACTAATTTTTTCAATGTTTTTTCATCTTTGTCCTTTTCTACCTTCTTTACTTCCTTCTCCTTCTCTTCTTGCTTTTTCCTTTCACATATAGGTGGGCAACATGTTATTTTTACCTCCCCTTTTTCCCAATCTATTTCTAGGTTATGGGCTGCTAGCTATAGCATTCCTAGTATTACCTCTGTTTTTCCTAAATTACATACATTCATCCTTGCCCTTTTTACATGTCCTCTGAAAAACATGTTGCACTCTACCTGGTATATTATGGCTCCCCCTGCATTTACCATTCCATCTACATTTCTAACTAACAAAGGTTTCTTTAGCTTCTCCATTTTAAACCTCTTTTCTTGGGCAAAGGTCATATCTATAAATAGGCCTATTGCCCTGTTATCTAGCAGTACCCTTACTGCTACCCCTTCATAGTTTTCTAGCTTCTTTAGCCCCACCCTTATCTAGACTTTTCTTAGCGGCCGTAGAGTATGCTGTACATCTCTTACTCTCTCAGTTGTATTGATGCAACTGAATTTATTTCCCAGCTTTTCTAGGCGCAATATACTGTACAGATTATTGGAGCTTTCCCAACAATTTTTGGCCATATGGCCCCACTTCCCACACACATAGCATGTCCTATCTCCTCCTCTTCCTCTGTCTATATCTATTGTATTTGGGTCTCTTCTTGGACCCATTTGAGTTCCCTCTCTATTGAGTGTATTTTCTCCTCTATACCCTTCTCCTATTCTCTATGTTATTTGCTCCCCTTTTTCCCTATATGATCCTCCCCCTCTAAGCTGCATATTTCCCCCTGGGCACGCCACATTCCTCCCCAACATCCTCTCTTCCATTCTGCTTTGTCTCTGATTTCTATCCAGCCTCACCGCTCTTTCTTGCCACTCTCTAATAGTGGTCAGCAGTTTTTCTGCTTCTGCCAGCTTTCTTCTAATACTTCCATTCAACCCTCTCTTGAATTCTTTAATGAGGGGTCTTCTCTCATAGCCACTCTTCCTGGCGACCTTTTTGAATTCCTGTGCATACTCATTACAGGTCCTTCCTTCTTGCTTAATTGTTCTCAGCTGTTCTATTTTCCTCTTCTCCTCTAAAGTTCTCTTTACAGCTAGGGCCCGCTATCCAAGATGCTTTTGAGTGCTGTGCTCGTTAGCAAGGATAATAAGAGAGTAAGTAAAAATACAGATATTGAGACTGCGAGGTACAAGGTCAACGATGGATATTGAGTTCTTATGTTATCAATAGGCAGTGAATGCCCTTAGTGATTACCCTAGATGGATGTTCAAGAAGAACTCGATAGAGTTTTTTATTGAATTGGACTTCTACTTATACTACTTTTATAGTAGCTGTACTTTTAGTCATGTCCTTCTAGAATGTTTTGTGATTACATGACCCTAGTTCCCACACTATTTATATCTTCAACCCTATTGTATGTTTTGAGGTTTTGGATTAAGTGTTTGAATACTTGGGAAACTTTTCTCCTTTTGGGGCTCTTATAACAGTTTTACTGTAAGAACTAGAGGTATTCTACATATATTAAGAATATTGGCAAAGAGCTCTTTGGGCAATTATTTTTTTTACTTTGGTCTCTGGATAAAAGGAGAAATGTCTGAACTAAAGGGAAGGTATGTATATTTGGGTTTATTATTGTCTATATTAACATTTTCTATTTCAAGTACAGTAAACTTATATTGAGCAGACAAATATTTGCAAGTCTGAGATGATATAATTGTAACCACAGATGGTCACAATACAAAGCAGCAATTGTTTATAAGTTGGAAACTATTGTATTTACAGGCTATGTTCTCAAAACCTTATATTATCTATTGTTGCTATTATTTTCAGAGAACATATATAAGTAGCTAGAACATATACTAACACCTCAGTTATTTACACACAAAGACTTGAGTGTCATAAGGTATTTTCTGAAATACAGTTATTTATATATAAAAACTGAGTATTACAAGTTTATCATATTTCTATAACTTATTTATTGAAAGTGACTGGAGTGCATGTTTTGCTAGCTGCTCTATACAAAATTCTCTTCAACCAGAGGCTCCAATTCCTCTGTGACAACTATGTCCTTGAAAGCCATCAAATTTTCAATCAACTCTTCTTTCTATTCTACTGTAAGCCATTGTATGTTAAAGCAATGCAGGTAGTCCTTTACAAGGTAGCTGGTCTCTTTATGATGGTAGTAGCTATGTGGAAGGAGGGGCCTAGCCTTTTGAGCCATATTGATGTCTACAGGAACTCTGAGGGATTAGAGTGGAGGTGGAGGTTTGAAGAGAGTGGGCACAGAGAGAGTTAAAGGGGTGCAAACTATGGTAAGTGGAGCTGGACAGGGGATAAAAGCTCTAGAAGAGAGGAGTAGTATAGAGTATTACAAAGACTGAAAGGTCTCATTGGCTAGACAGGCTTAGTCAATCCTTTGAGTTATATGATACCAAGTCTCTAGATCTGTGTTAGTAGGTCTTCTATAGGATATAATGGTAATCTGGCTCTAGATATTTGTTCTAAGTCTACATCTGAATTTTACTACTAAGGTCCAGAGGTCTGTATATCCGGTATCAGAGACTAAGACCTAGAAGCCATTTAGATAGTCATTCACTATTTGACTTCTTTGGTAGTAGAATGACCCTTCCAGAGAGTTGATTGTATTTGCTTCTGCATTAACTGGAAAAATATGTAAGTTACTATAGTTGGGTGGTCAGGGTAGCAAGAATGTTATTGATATTTGTTTCTAAGTTGTTCTATTGCTCAGTTACTTCATATAGATAGTACTATAGATAGGTCAGAGTGTCAGTAACAGTCTGGGAGATATCTGCATACAATATTTGTATAGAGTAGAGTATTCTGGAGAGTTGGCCAAGAGTAGAGAAAAGCATCCAGAGGGAGATTGTCTACTGCATTCTTCCAAGGTTCTGTTTAGGAGATCCTAATCTGCTATAAGGGTGACCAGAGTAGAGTGGACTCCAGGAGAATCCTTAGTAATATTACAAGTTCTAAGTATATTACAACTCATTTCCAGGAGAATTCTTAGAAATTAAAATAAGGCTTTTAGAGTGTACTTCTATAATATATATACTTCTACTACTGAGATATTTCTGAGTCTATAGTCCTGCTAGTCAGGGTCAAGGGTTTCTGAGTCAAGCTAAGAGAAATTAAATATTACTATGTAATATTTAATTAAGTGTAGAGTTGCTCTAGGCTATGAGTTTGATGTTTTAGAAATGATGTTGGTAGAGTCCTCTTATACTTCCTATCATAGATAATATATACTCAAGATGCATTCCTTCCAGAATCTTCTCTCTTCTTTCTAGTTTATCCATTTTATCTCTTTCTAGACTTAGTCAGCTATCCAATCCTTTATTAGATATCTAGTAATATTTAATTGATACACTATGCCCTTCTAAGTAGCGACCTATATATCCTCTCTGAAAATAGAGTGATACTGATGAGATCAATACTTATTTGTAAGTACTATTCCTAGTTTTAAGTCTGTCTTTTCTGGTCTTCCAAAATAAACTAGAGACTCTGCTGCCATATTGAACTGTAGTTACTTACAAATGGTTATAAATCACTATTCTATCTAAAATGTTTCTTTAACCTGGTGCTAGCTCACCATTCTTGCCTCTCAAGTCTTAGTAGTAAGCTTTGTTTACCTTAAGTATTGCTCTAGACTAGTTTTTGACCCTACTCTTGTCTAAGAACATATATACAATGGGTTCTAGAGCAAATTCTTTTTATAAATCCATTGGTATAAAGTATATCAAATGTTATTTTTTATACAAAATTTGTTTGCAGCATAACACTATGAGAAGAGGTCTATAGGTAAGTATATAATTTGTTTGTACTACATAGTTCTGATATAGTGTAGGTTAGATATGAGACACCGGTGACAAAGCAGTAGTATTCATGTTATTTTCTATTCACAATCTGGTTTAACTATTACTACCATGTAGAGCTGTTAGACACCACCAGGTACCTAACTGTGACTGTAAGGTATAGTTTGTGTACCAGTATAGATAAGACCCTAGTTCTATAGTGTTTCTAGTTTTGAAGCCCAGACCTATAGGTAAGTTGGCTGTTAAGTTGAAATGTATAATACAATTCTGATGTCTTTTAGGTTTGGTGAAGTATAGCACTCACCCTTGATGGAGTTGCTATTAGAACTGGCAGTATCTTAGAACCATAGCTGAGGGCCTATGCTTTGTACCAGACTGGTAGCCTGAGTACTATATAGTTTATATACTTGTACATACAACCCTAGTTATATATATCTTTTTGATATTATAGTTTGTAGTTGCATGTTAGCTAGTGCCTAATATATATCATTGCAACTAGGCCATCTATAGTATGTTATCTTGTATCTAGCCAGTGGATAAAAGAGTAGCATATTATACTAGAGTAGACAAAGAGACTCCAGTATTGGGTGCTAAAGAGAGTAAATATATAGAGCTAGTGGTCCATAGTCTAAAGATAAGTTTGTTTTGTACCTGAAGTAAGTTATACAATTCTGATGTTACATAGGTTAAAAAAAGACTGCTTGGTAGTAGTAGTGGAATATATTAGAAACCTACTTGATATACAGTGTTTAAGTTAAAGTAGGCACTATACTAGGTTCACCAGGTACTCTTGTTATGATTATGATTGATAAAGGTCATATATATAAGAGAATAGTTGTCACCCTAGGATAAAGCTTAGCTAAGTGTCTGATTTATAATTATCTAGTAGATCTTATTTTATAACATATATTCATCTACTCTCTTGTCTCTTTGTCTATATATCATCTTGATTATTCTATTTATCCTAATTAGAAAGTACTATTGTTGGACTGTAGCTCATATGACTGTGCATAGACTGTCTCTTGTAGTATTTCTAGGAGCCTGTACTAGTAGATCTATCCTTACTTGAATATTACTCTAGCTTCTGGGACTCTTATCTAGCTTTCCAGTGTTATGCCACCAGCAAAATTTCTGCAGATTTGTAATATAGAATACAATTTATACCTCTGAATTCACTAACTGGGTCTACTCTAGAATCCTTCTACAAACTCTAGACATGTTATGCTCTTCCTTCACTTTGCATGATATACTCCTTTTCCTTATTGTGTAATACTATCATTACTAGCTTACTAATCTAGGACTTGACTAGTAGCTTTGAGAGTCTGTCAATTCTCTCCTGCTCTCTGGGTTCCTCTGTAGTTCAGCACTAGTAGTATATAAATCTATTAGCCTATAATCCTTCTTAGTTTTGTTCTTGAATAAGTAACCTTTATTTCTCTGCTATTCCCTTAGTCAATTTCTTCTCAAATGAAAGACTTGTATTAAGGCTTAACAAAACATAATCTAGACCCAAGAATGGGCACTTCTACTAGACAGTCATCAAGCTGTCACTTGCTTACTAGCACATACCTCAGGAGGTAAGACTAATGAGCTAGCATTAGGTTTCTTAGAGACAGACTATCAATGTTAATATTCTAGAACTCAGAAACTCTGGAATACCTTTGGAATGCTGTAGACTTTTAATCTAGAACAAACTTAGACAAATATGATACCAAAGTGACACATCAAAAGTCTATCAATAACTTATGATCTCATCACTGCTAAACTCAACCAAGAAGTAGATATGGTATATGATAACATCATGAGCTAGGATACTTATATGTATTAAAGCTAGTTTCTAGATTGTATTTGGGTAGAAAGTAGCCAGTTAGAAGGTCAGGAGATGTTAATAGAAAGTGGTAGTAT
>Ga0153949_1000379_pt1 | contig 15401 bp, 14 predicted proteins | sample TSNJ033MetaG_FD_104705 | JGI IMG/M metagenome (GOLD analysis project Ga0153949, IMG submission 104705) | Attine ant fungus gardens microbial communities from New Jersey, USA - TSNJ033 MetaG | ecosystem: Host-associated > Fungi > Mycelium > Unclassified | place: USA: New Jersey, Wharton State... | reverse complement strand
TGGGGAGAATAACCGTTCGCAATACACGTCCGGACGGCGGTTGAACATATCATACAGAATCTGCATGCCTAAATGAGACATGCCTATTTCGTAGACATCGGGGAAGCACATGGCAAAGCGGATGTCCACCTTGCCCGGGTCTTTTACCACCATGTTAATCTCGTTGCCGATATAGCGTGCAGGTTGCTGTACACTTAGTAAAATTTCATCACTTAATGCTAGTTTTTTCATACACATTTCCTTTTCAATTAGCAATATTACACATGGATTTTCATATCTCATTTTTGTTGTCATAGCTGTAAAAGAAATGAAAATACGACGTAATTTGCAGTGCTATTTTAACCTATATCAACCACTTTTTATCAATTGCGACATTTTTTTAACGGACAAAAAGCGTATTCACTAATCTGAATAAGTATAAATGCATTTTTTGATTTTTTTCCGCTTCCGCAAGGACATGGATCATTTCTTCCGATCTCCATAAATCTTACCCCTTTTCTCTTTAAATAATATTCATATTCTATCAAACAAAGCAAAATAATGCAAATGATAAAAGGGAATATCGAATACGGATATGGGGGTTAAACATCAATCATAACTGATATACCTCAAAAATTTTAATTGAAAGGCCAAAATCGTCGGCAAACAGAAATAGCTTGAGTTCGGAAGTATACCAATTAATAAAGAGTAATAAGCGACCCTGCTCTGGGATATAAAAAGTTTGGCATCGTATACCGTGGTTCTTTTTTGCGTTGTGTATCAAGCAAATAAATGAAGAGCCAAGACAGGATATAATTGCCTTGGCACTTTTTAATTACCTTGCTATAAGTTTCCTATGAACAAATCTTTTTAAAGCTTTGTGAAAACCACTGGCATTCCAAGAAGCTGATTTGTAACCAGTGAACTAAGTCTGTCTGTAACTATTTAAATCCCTATTCAAAATGAAATCTGGGAATCCAGAAATTGTCATTTTGTGATTCATTCAGGCTTCTACGATTTGAACAAGAAGTTCGTTACTCGCCCTTTAAAGAGAAATCCAAATAATGGCATCGGCTGCCGTGGCACAGAGACGCGCCGACTGCTCCGTAGAGATAGGGTTTATTCATGTCTGTATGGCGCAGGAGTTCTTGATTGTCTGAACTCACCACGAATTCGTTGCCAAAGGCTTTCACTGTGAAGCGATATCTGCCGCCACATTCCCAAGGGTAATTTGCTTCGCAAAGGGTGCTGTATCCATTCTCATTCTTCATAATTTTCAGCTTATTTCCTTCCACCAGCACCAGCGCATAGGATCGCACCGCTCCTTGAACACGGAAATTGATTCCATGCCATCCACCTAATAGAGGCTGCATTGTGGCTGCAAAACTGTAATCACGAAAGCACACGTTACCGGTATAGGCTTCGCCAAAATCAGAACAACTTCCGTTTAGGGCGCCGTTTTCCAGATACCAAAGACCTTTCAGATATGTGAATTGACTCACTTCTCGATGAAGTCCATTCCATACGTCCATATGCTCTTTGGTGAAATCAATCGCGTAATTAGGTGCGCCAGTTATGTCAAAATCGTCAATCCATGCACAAAGGGAACCGCCGCAGTTTCCAGGGCCTCCCCTGGTGTTCCGAAACAAGATGCCCACTTCGCTGATGCAAGCGCCTTTTATGCTGGGAACGGTCATAGAAAGCGCGGTGAACTCCTCGCCGATATCCACTACCAGGCCTTCAATCATCTTGCTTGAGTTGGCATCATAGGCATACATACCAGCCTTGAGTCCTGTTGTAATACCGGTGTCACAGCAAATTTGACAGGAGATGCCCTGTCCGGGATAGAATATGGGAGAGAAGGCGGGATCATAGCGGCTGTCGGAGAAGTCCTTTGATTCGTAGTATGTCTTATGGAACAACTTGACGCAGTCACCGCCATTGACTTGAAAAGTGGGTACCACAAATTTCAGAGAACGTGCCCCACTGGCGGCTCTTTCATTGCTATTCAATATTTTGTAGTCCAAATCCCCACCATGTTCCAACGCCGCTCGAAACGCGTGGGTGGAACCGGGAAGCTCAAAGTGAAAGCGAGCTATTTTACCTGCGATGAGATCCGCCACCTCCGCCGGAGGTTTCTCGCCAGCAAGCCTGTAGCCAAGGGATGCTATGTAGACGGCGTTTTCAGGAACATCCATTATATTCATGGCACCCATGACGCTGGATGCAGCTAGAAAATCGTTAATAGGGGCGCGCCATCTATTGTAATCAATTGCGTCCAACCCCAGCATAACTCCCATAATCGTTCCAACATTGGCCACGTTACAGTCAGTGTCCCAACCGCACATATTGCAGATATTCAGCGCCTTATCAAAGCTATTTTCACTGTACAACAGCGACAGGATGATGACGGCTGAGTTGGGGATGATATGGCAGATACCGGGATATCGGTCGTAACCAAAATTGTCGTGTACAAAGTGAAAGGCCTCTTCCCAATCCACCGGGTTCACTTTATGGAACACAATCACAGCATCCGCCATCCGCCTATATTCGCAGTCGGTGGGAATGACGGACAGACCCGCCTGAATGATCCTCACTATATCGCTCTCAACAAAGGCTTCCGCAATGCAAGCAGCGATAAACTGCCCGCCATAGACCCCGTTGCCGCCGTGGGAGACCGATGCCATATTACCGGCAAAATCAGCCGCCAGCCTCGGATTGCCAGGCGCAATAAGACCCCAAGTATCAATAAAGATTTGTCCGCCGATCTGTTCGGCAACAGCCTCTCCATTTTGTTCGATACAACCACTGTGTGGAGCCGGAATTCCGGCTTTAAGGTTTAGGTAGGCAGTATGCTCAGTGGATTTACCATAGCCGCCCCACCAATAGAAACCGTGCTCATAAGGCGCATAGTTGAGCCAAGTCAGACCCATCTGCTCCACAGTCGCTTCCAGACCGTAGTCGTCGATGGCACGCAGGAAAAACAATGGGCCATTCGTGTCATCATCAGCAGCGAAATTTTTATAATCTGTCACATAGTTATCAAGTATACCATAGGTCTTGCGAATTCTATCGTAACTCCAGCCTTCAATGGGAGCCCCGTAGCGGACGCCGATGATTTTTCCAAGCCATCCAGCGTAAACGCGTTCCAGATAATCCTTTTGTATCATCATAAATATACACTCCTTTATTAAGCTTAAGAATACAGGCAGTCATCTGCGGGCTTTGGCGGTCAGCCCAAAGAAGTCCAAAGACTTCTCGATATAAGCATCCCAAAAGCGCCACATGTGCCCTCCTGGACCGTCCTCAAACGTCGCCCCAATCCCAATTTCTTCCACATAAGACTGAAACTTTTGATAAGAGTTATAATTCGGGTCATCCTGTCCACAAGCAAAATACATGCGGGGAGCATCCGCACAGCCCGCAAAATCCTTTAGCCTCGTCCAGAGGTCTTTTTGAGCGATGCAAGCGTCCACCGACCCCGCGTTTGCGATATCATTAAGGAGCCGGACAGCTTGAAAATCGGGATCAAAAGGACCTTTGAAGTCGATCGCTTCATCGAGAAGCGCTCTGCGATTATGCCGCGCCGCATCCTCCACACAAGCACACAATTCCTCCGGGCTGAACGGGAAGGCTGAAAGCATGGCTCCGGCACTGAAGCGGTCGGGGTAATCAAGGATCAGTTTGAGTGCGCCCCGTGCTCCCATGCTAAGACCGGCAGCGAAGTTATCCTCTTTTGCCGGGGAGGCAGGAAACCAGTTATGCACAAGCGGCATGAGTTCCTCGGTGATATAGTCGTACAGAAAATATCCAGTTCCAAAGCCAGGCCAGTTTTCGTAGTTTGTATTGATGGCACTTGGCATCACGACAATCAAGTCCCGCTCACACGCGTAAAGCTCGATATTGGTATGCCGCAGCCAGTCGGTGTGGTCGCCGAAGGTGCCATGCAGCAACCACAAAACCTTGTAATTTTTACCGCTTTCATAAAACGCACGAGGGATCTCCTTTCGCGGCTTATCGGGCAGGATGATGGAAACGTCGCCGTTACAGCGTAGGTATTTACTTTCAAAGTTGAGATTGACAAGTGCCATATTTGTTCCTCCTTGCGTAATTTTTAAAGAATTTGACATAGTTTTTCAGGTGAAGCCGAGGGCTAAACGTTCCCCCTCCTCCCTAAATGTAATGGATGACTACACGCCCTCTCTGGACACTACAATGGAAGAAACATCCACTCCAGCATTCCACATATTATCAATAAGTATTTGACCAGATTCGTCATTGCCGATAGCGACCAACATACCGACTTTTCTGCCCAGCTTACCAACCGCGCAGGCTGGGTTTACGCCTTTTCCACTGGGATTTACATAAACACTTTTTGCCAGGATCGTCTCGTCAGCCACTGGAATGTGTGGCACGACGATGGTGGTATTCATATTTAGGCTTCCAACCACAAGAATTTGTCCCATATGAATCCTTCTCTCGTTGCCTTTACTTTTATATATCACTGTTTGGGAATTTTAGAATAATCAGATCATGCTTTCTGCTTTGGCGGGCCATAGAGGACGACAAATCTTGCAAAATCTGTTTTACACTGAACCTCATGCGCTACCTCTTTCGGAAATACAACCAGATCGCCAGGAGTAATATTTTCCTCTCTGTCAGGGGAGACAACATGCAGTTCACCCTCAAGCATATAGATCATTTGATCTGAATCAGCATGAAAATGATTTTCGGCGCTGCCGCCTTTGTGCATCTCCCCAATGATGAATTCAATGTATTCACTACCGTTATGCGGTCCTGCCAACCTGCGATTATGTGTATTCTCATGACCGGCAGGCTTGTAAACCGGGACTTCTTTTGTGCTGACCTTAATAAATACTTTCTTACTCATACATTGCTCCTGTGCTCTTTTTTTGTTACCTCAACAATACCCTTGGCTCCGTCAATTTTCACCCAATCCCCCGTCCCTATGACCTCGGCAGGATTTTGGTTAAATTGATCTACCACGGGAATGCATACATGATACAGCGCCTCAGATAGGAGCGCGCCTGCCAGAATAATCAACTCCGTTTCGCAGTTAATTATTGCTTTTGGGGCGTTGCCGCAGCGCGTGGTCTCGAGCATCCAAGTTGCACCACTTGTCGACCCCTTGCCCAACGGATATATAAGCACCTTTTCTTTGACGCATTGACCGTAGACATCCACCCGGACATCGTCAATATTTCCATTGGTTGGATCAACACCGTGAGACCACACCAGCGACTCCTTGCTAACCAATGCTTCCCCTTCCGCAACGCCGTCCACCAATCCTCGGCCTTTCAGTACAATCTTGTTCGCCATAATGCACCTCCTTACTTCGCTACAGCGCTAATGCATTCTTCCAGCGACGCATATACAAGTTCCACGCCATGCTCCGATGGCAGGTAGCTTGCGAATTTGCCGGAATTGGTCATCAGGGTCTTGTACTCCCCCACAAGCGGGCTTATAACCAAACAAGTAGCCACCATCATGCGCACGCCGGATTCTTCAAGCTTGGGTACAATACCCATCCGCCGCATGAGGCTATCGGTTTCATAAGTTGTGAAAATCCAAAAACCCTTTCCGGGCTTTATCCTCTTCCCCTGCATTAATTCGGCTATTAGCAGAAGTTCACAAGCGGAGCTGTGAGGGCATCCTATAACTACCAAATCCGTTTCCCCAGGTGCCTTGGTGGATAGGGCTGCGGCGGTTTCCTGCAACATTTCGCGGGTAATAACAAATTCATCCTCTGGCTTTCTGCCGTGGAATGGATCCTGTAATATTGCCTCGGGTGTCACTCCCACGATGTGGTACAGCGCCACCGAACCGCTGGCTGCGGCGGACGCACCAAGGTATTTCAGGTTATCGTTCGTTACGCTAGCCGGGATACCATACAACGCCGGGATTCGGTTGCCCGCTGCTTTTCCTAATATTATGCCGATTGTATTGTAATCCAAGTCAGATAATTCGCCCGACTTGATGACAACCTTTATCTGCGCCCAGCGATTTTGGGGCAGATAAAGTCCGAAGTTCGGAGCTCGGCCCGTCAGGGCCGCGCAGACGGCAAGCCCGGCAGGAGTGCGATTCGTTCGGGCTCCCAAAACGGAGTTGGCGTAGCTGACAGCCGATGACTCCGCCCAAGCCACATTTTGACCGAAACGAGGAACGCTGCCCTGATTATACGGGGTGCAAGACCAGGCGGGGAATTCGCCTAGCTTTACAATAGCACTGCGCAGCCGCATTTGATTTTCTGAGTATTCCCGGTCATAGCCCATTTGCTCCCATGTCTCGAAAGGGATGGATGCAGGATCCTGTGTTGTGGGCACACAGCATTTCCCTCCCATACAGGCCAGCTTTTCCATCCAATCTCGACCAGCAATATGCAAAGAGCCAAAATGCGCCATATCCTGTACCGATACCACTTCCACCAACCCCTCAGCGCCCAAAGAGTCCGCAATTTTGCATATAATCTCCATCGCGAGTTGTCTTGCTTCCCCTTGTTTTCCGCTAAGGATATCCCGCTCATACGAAGTTAGCTTCAAATTCACTACGCGACCTCCTCTAATACTCTCCATATAACGTTTAAAATTTACTAACTAAATAAGGTACATGCCACAAAATGACCCTCAGCTATTTCAATAAGAGGAATATCTTGACCTTTGCAGCAATCCCGCACCTTAGGGCAGCGGGGCGCGAAGCGGCAACCCGGCTTAGGCTCAATCGGGCTGCTTAGCTCGCCCATCATAAGCTGCTGTGACATTTTCTTTCCTGTGAGGCTTGGAATAGGCACCGCGGCCAAAAGGCCCTGAGTATAAGGGTGCATTGGTGAATTAAACAGCTCTTTTGTGGCGGAATATTCAATACACTGCCCAAGATACATAACGGCAATTTCATGGCTGATATGCTTAACCACACTTAAATCATGGGTGATGAACATATAGGCCAGCCCTTCCTTCTGCTGCAAGTCCATGAGCAGGTTGAGGATTTGTGCCTGTATTGACACGTCAAGAGCGGAAACCGGCTCGTCGCACACAAGAAAATCCGGGTTCAAGGCCAGCGCGCGGGCAATGCCTATGCGCTGGCGGCGGCCGCCGTCCAACTCGTGAGGATAACTCTGCGCATACCGCTCCGCAAGGCCAACGGTGGACATCAGCATATTGACTTGCTCTTGATATTCGTTGGCGTTTTTGCATGCCTTGTAGATTTTTAGAGGCTCGCTAATAATCTCTTCCACCGACTTGCGGGGATCCACCGAGGAATACGGATCCTGAAAAATAAGTTGCATCCGGGGGCGCATTTCATGCATCTGCTTATTGTTATAATTTAGAATATTCTCTCCGTTGAACAGCACCTCACCCGCTGTAACATCAAGCAGACGGAGAATAATGCGGCCGAGGGTGGTCTTGCCGCAGCCGGACTCTCCTACAACGCCCAGCGTGGTTCCGCGCCTGATGCAAAAGTTAACATTATCCACCGCATGCAGCATGCCCTTTGGGGTTTTGAAATACTTTTTTAGCCCCTTGACTTCAATTAACGGCTTTGCCACGCTCTGTTCTTGTGTGGTGATCACTGCGCGTTCCCCCTTTCTACGTCAAATAGGCAACATCGAATTAGATGACCTGGCTCCACTTCCCACATAGACTGCGCCTGACCACAATGACTCCCCCTGCTCTTACAGCGCGCCGCAAACCGGCAACCCACCATCTTTTCGGTGGGATCGGGCATCAGGCCATCAATAGCCTCCAACCTGTCAGATTCCTCATCCAGCTTTGGAATTGCACCGAACAATCCCCTTGTATAGGGATGCCAATACCGGCCCTCGAATATGGTGGCCGCAGTGCCCTGCTCTATAATTTCACCAGCATACATGACGGCCACTTTCTCACAGGTCTGTGCCACAACTCCAAGGTCGTGTGTGATGAGAATCATGGCGGTGTTCAGGCGCTTTTTGAGCTCGGATATCATGGCGAGCATCTGGGCCTGAATGGTGACATCAAGAGCGGTGGTGGGTTCGTCGGCCAGAATTAGCTTTGGTTCGCACACTAAAGCTATGGCAATGACGATGCGCTGCTTCATGCCGCCGGAAAACTGGTGAGGATATTCATTTTTACGATAAGCAGGAATGCCCACCATTTCCATCATCGCATCAACGGCTAGATTTAACTCGGCCTTGCTCAAACCCTTATTGTGGATGCGTAGAACCTCCAAAATCTGGTCACCGACCGTCATGACCGGATTAAGGCTTGTCATGGGGTCCTGAGATATCATGGAAACCACATTGCCACGCATCTCCCTGATTTTGGCGTCGGAGCACTTCATCACATCCACGCCGTCCAGCAGAATGGTTCCTGACGAAACCTTACCGATTCCGTCAGGCAGGAGCCGCATGGAACTTAAGGCTGTCGTTGTCTTGCCGGCACCGGTCTCCCCGACGAGTCCCAGCGTCTCCCCGTAGTCGAGGGAAACGTCCAAACCGTTGACGGCGTACACAATGGCGTCCTCGGCATGGTATTCGATACTTAAATTATGGATCTCCAGTAATCGCTGACTCATATCGTATATCCTTTCTGCGCCTTGCGCTATAATGTGCCTCTTAGGCGAGGATCCAGCGCGTCGCGCACAGCATCACCTACCATATTGAAGCAAAGGACAATCAGAAAGACGAATATGCCTGGCACAATGGCGATGACCGGGTTTGTGTTGAGAAAAGTGTTTCCGTCACTGACCATACCGCCCCACGAGGCCATAGGCGGATTAATCCCCAGACCAAGGAAGCTAAGACCCGCCTCCGCCAGAACAGCGTTGCCCAGGTTCATCGTCATTAGCACGATTATTGGGGATACACAGTTAGGGACAATATGCGTGATCACGTTGCGGAGGGTAGATGCTCCACAGATGATTCCCGCAGTGATATAGTCGCTTTCCCGAATGGTGAGCGCTTGTCCTCGCATGAGCCGAGCGTATCCGGGAATCATGCTAATACCCACCGCCAGCATCACGTTCCCAAGTCCCTTTCCAAGAATACTGCCCAGAAATATGGCTAGGATTATCATGGGTATTGACATCATTGCATCCATGACGCGCATGATTATGCTGTCCACAAAGCCTCCTGCGACACCAGCGGTCAGACCCAAAATCATCCCGACGCTACCCGCGATGGCGACAGCCACGATGCCCACGGAGAAGGAGACTCTTGTGCCGTAGATAATACGTGAGAGCAAATCGCGGCCAAGCTGATCGGTGCCAAATATATGCTGTGCCGACATGGGCTGTAAAGACATTGTCAGATCCTGCTTATATGGATTATAGGGTGCGACAAAAGGCGCAAAAATTGCACAGAATACCATGATCAGTAGGATAGCGATACAAAGTACGATCTCCTTCCTTGCGAATAATATTCGGAAAAAGCGCCTTGCTTTTTTAGCGTTTCCAGAATTTCGTTTGTTGCCTGCGTTCATATTTCAATCCCCTTTCGCTATTTTGAATCCCGAATACGGGGATCGATAATTCCGTACAACAGATCCACTGTTAAGTTGCAAAAGCACACAGCCGCCGCGAGGATTAACACAACATTCTGCACTACCATAAAATCCTTGCTCTTTATGGCTGTAATCATCAGATTTCCAAGGCCAGGAATGACGAAGATAGACTCGATTACAACGGTGGAACCTATCATATGGCCAAGCGCACCGCCCATCACTGTGACAATTGGAATCAGAGCGTTGCGTAGCTGATGCTTTAGGATAATGTCCCATCGGCTTAGGCCCTTCGCCTGCGCAGTGCGCACATAATCCTGACGTATAACCTCCAGCATAGCCGAGCGGGTCTGGCGGGTGAAACTGGCTAACGGTCCCAACGACAAAATGCCTACCGGTATAATCAGGTGCCGGATGCACTCCGCAAGATCTTTTGTAGGAGGGACAAACCCCTGAACCGGCAATATATGCAGCTTGAGCGCAAAAAAATATATACACAGAATCCCTAGCCAAAACAATGGCATCGCCATACCAGTATTCGCAACGAAAGAGACCACGGAATCAATTAGCTTGCCACGGTTGAGGGCTGCGGCCACGCCAAAGGTGACACCGAAGATGACTGCCAAGATAAAGGAGGGTAGCACAACCATTAATGTAGCGCCAAGCCTTTGAAATATAACCTCTGAGATCTCTTTTTGAAGTGTTACGGATCGGCCCATTTCGCCGCGGAATAATCCCAAAATCCATCTCCCATATTGTACGAGAACCGGCTGGTCATAACCAAAGAGCTTTGTGTAGTGCTCAATTTGTTCCTTCGTGGCGGTTGGACCTAGAAAAATCTGAATGGGATCCCCTGGAATGGTCTGCATTACCAAAAAGACCATCAGGGTAACCAGAAGCAAAATAATTACAGATTGTATCACCCGTTTAAGAATCATCTTTACAAACTTACTTTTCATATCCATACCTCCAGACTACATTTCTTTGGACAAAACGAGAAGACCTTAATGGAACGATGCCAAGAATTAAATGGTCTTTGCTTCATTTGCTGAGCCAAGCGTTCTCCGGAGCCCACGTGAATGTGTGGCGGACTTCCCTGTCATCTCCCACGACGTAATCATATTTCCAGGTGCTGCCCATACCAACAGAAATTGGCTGTCCAAATAAGGCGAGGTCATCATAGACCAGAGCCTGCAGCTCGTGTTCTAACTTGATTTTTTCCGCCTCTGTCGGTGCCTTTTGGACAGCCTCCAGTAGCGCCATAGCATTGTCAGGATGTTGGATGCCGGCGGCATAAAAAGGGGCATCCTTGGCTAAATGGCGACCCATATACAAACCGAGATCGGGGGCGAGGGTGAAGAAATGGCCCATAATACCCTGCCATGTGCCTGTGGAGTATAAATTCACCTGTGCAGTCTCGTCAATCAGGTTGATTTCGCAGCGAATACCTGCGTCTGCAAGCATATTCGCCGCAGCGGTAAACAAATCCTTGCCACCGGCATTGGTGTTGATAATCGTATCAAACCCATCCGGATAGCCGGCGTCAGCGAGAAGGGCTTTTGCTTTCTCAAGATCGTAAGGATATCCCTTTACGTCCGGATTATAGGTGACAGTGCCAGGGACGGCCCATTGATTGAGTATTGTCTGCAGACCATAACCGAATGTATTGCACAGCGCTTCGGTATCCAGCGCATAGCACATGGCCTGACGCACCCTGACATCGGCAAATGGGGTACCCACGTCTGAACTGCGCGGGATAAGACCGGTTGCCACAAGCCCCACACCGGATTTATTCTCCTCAAAAATATGCTGACCGGAATCTTTCAGTTGTTTTGATATGATGGTGCTGTTCATGCTGATGATATCATATTCACCAGCTTGGAATGCCGAGGCGCGGGTTGTAGGTTCCTCGACTACATAAATCTCAACCCCATCCAAATAGGGTTTGCCCGGTTGCCAGTAGTTTTCGTTCTTCTCATATTTAACAGCAATACCAGGCTCGAACTCGCTAACTTGAAATGCGCCGGTGCCACAGGAGGACGCCCGCAGGGAATCAACATCCTCCATCGCCTTGGGAGACATGTAGTACACAAAAAAGCCGACACTTTCCAATGTGGAAGAGTTCCATTCCTTTAAATGCATTTTAATGGTGTGGTCATCAACTACCTCACAGCTTGCGATATTGGAGGTTTCGCTACGGGAGAACTTTTGATATTCTTCAATATTTACCTTTACGGCATCAGCATTGAAGTCGGTGCCATCCGCGAACTTAACACCCTGACGCAACGTCCAGGTTATGCTGGGCTCATTGGCATCGGTACTCCACTCTGTCGCAAGCTTGGGGATTAGCTTTCCTGATTCGTCATAGTACGTAAGAGATTCATAGGAAACGGTGAGGAACAAAAGGTTGCCGCTGATGGTGCATTCAGGCGTATAGCCGGGATTCGCTATTGTCAAGTGAGAGGCATAGCGCATCACGCCTCCATATTTGGGCTCTCCATCCGCCTGGCCGGACGCGCTGCCGGATGCCGCGTCGCCCGAAGTAGAGTCTGGTGAAGCAACTCCACCAGAATTTGAAGTCCCATTACTGCATGCGGCAAAAGAGCAGAGCAAAACCGCGCTCAACAAGATACTCAGAATCTTCTTTTTCATCAAATTTCCTCCTAAATTTCAACATTTTTTTGCATTGATATGTCTAAATATCTATATCCAGCATCAGAGCACTAAGAGTTTTACCATGAGCATCTAATGCCAGTGACCGCGTGACGCCGCCTCCAAGGGTATTAAACAGTACAAAGTTGAATGCACCCAGAAGCGGCAGTTCATACCGCTCCACCTTTGTGGCGCCGATCGGCCGAAATTGTTCCTGCACTAACGTTTGCGTTAATTTCTGCCGAACAAGCTCGTAGTTCTCCTGCTTGTACACAATAACCGAAATTGTGGAAATATTACCCTTGTCACCCGTCCTTGAATGGGCAAGCTCATACAGTTTCAACCCACACCTCCTATCCATCTGATTCGAGTCTGAACAACCTCTCGGGGGATGAGAACAGAGGCCACCGACATGACTTTGCGGACATAGCTCCGAGCACCGCCTCCTCCAGCAGGTCCGTTTGTATATAAAGCCTCAACCTCGCGGCCAATGACTTGCGCTTGTCGCTCCGTTTCCACTCTTGCAGATACTCGCAACCTAACTTCGACGGGCTCAGTTCCTACACTCATCGCGCCGCAGAACAAACTGTTAACGCCCAGCATATCAATCCGAAATTCCCGGCATTCATAGTCCAGCATCTTTAGCCGTTGCCGGATAATTTCCCCGGCCAGCTCGGCACGAGCTTTGGCACCACAGCCCCCATAGCTGATTTCCCCCTCGCCAATCCAACCATCCAGATACCCGATGCTTACCTTCAGCGTATCGGTATTCGGCTTCCCGTCCGCACCAGAAACGACAACCTCACCTTTGCCGATGTCTTCCACCATGATGCCTGTAAAGTCTGCCACAACGTCCGGTGTAATGTAATTCGCAGGATCTTGAATCTCATAGAGTAACTGTTCTTTTACAGTCTGAGTATTCAGCAATCCTCCGGTACCTGGCAGCTTTTCCAGCACCATGCTTCCGTTTTCCCCAAAGGTAGAGATGGGGAAGCCCAAGTTCCACAACTCCGGTACATCCTTAGAACCCGGGTCTGCGAAGTAGCCGCCGGTGACCTGACCACCACATTCCAGCAAATGGCCCGCCACAATACATTTTCCAAGAAATGGGTAATTGTCGTAGCTCCTTGCGAACTCGTACATGAGTGGCCCAGCCACTAAGGAAGGGTCAGCAACACGGCCTGTGACGACTATATCTGCTCCTGCAGCAAGCGCCTGCGTAATCGGCTCACTTCCTATGTAGGCGTTGGCTGAAACGATGGATCTCGCAAGAGCCCATAGCAATCCGCCTGTCTCTATAATAGGAAGGTCATAATATTGCTGAATTTCGTTTAAAATATCGTCGCCTTCCACCGCCGCAATCCTTAGATAAGACAGGCCACAAGCACAGGCTATCTCGTGTATCTTCCTGGCCGCCGCCACTGGGTTTGCAGCTCCCATGTTGGTCACGATTTTCAGAGGATGCATTTTCAGCAGAGGTATGACCCGCTCCATCCGATATTCCAGCAAAGGGTTATATCCCTTATTGCAGTTTTCAAGCTTTTCTATCTGAGCCTGTGCAATTGTTCGTTCGGCAAGGCACTCAAAAATCATGTAATCTACATTCCCCCGCTTTATAATATCCAGCGCAGGCTCTATTCTATCACCCGCATATCCGGCTCCGGCTGCAATTCGGATCGTCTTCACAATTTCACCTCCTCTTTTTAAAAATGCCTAAATTTCATTCGTTATATTCGAACATTTTAGAGCATTTATATTGTTTACAGTATAGTGCCTTTTAATATATAATTCAAATAAATAGTATTTATATAAACTATCAACTAAATTTATGAGAGGATGAAAAGACATGCTGGATTTTAATTTAGAATATTACCGCGCCTTTTATTATGTTGCGCAGTTAAAAAGCATCACGAAAGCAGCTAATGCGCTGTTTCTATCGCAGCCGGCGGTGACCCGTTCCATCAAACAGTTGGAGAAGCATCTGCACTGCTCCTTGTTCCAAAGAAACTCGCGCGGTATGCAGCTTACCCACGAAGGGGGAATTCTGCTTGAGCATGTCTCCAAGGCTTTTGATGAACTGCTTACAGGCGAAAAAAAACTTGCTCTTGATGTGAATTATGTTGGCGGTAAACTTGAGATTGGCGCGACTGAAACCGCCCTGCACCACTTCCTGCTTCCCAAAATTGAGCAATACCGCAGCAAGCATCCGAAAATATACATCCACGTGAGTGGCAGCTCCACTCCGGAGATCTTACGCATGCTGCGAGATGAGAAAGTTGATTTGGTGATAGGGGTGTCACCCGTTTCGGATACAGATGGCCTGGAGGTTGCACGCATCACCGACTTTTCAGATATTTTCATCGCGGGGCCGCGGTATACGGACTTGTCCAATCAAGTGTTGTCGTTGCAAGAGATCAGCGAATATCCAATCGCCACTGTTGAAAAAGGCACAAGTGCTCGCAATCACATCGATCACTGGTTTGAAGGTCAGGGCCTTCTGCTGAATCCTGAGTACAGCGTGCGCACGACCACAGCGGTTCTGCCATTTGTGGAGCGCAATCTGGCCATTGGCATCGTTCCCTCTATGTTTGCGCAAGAACTGATATCAAGTGGGAAGTTGTTCGAAGTTCAGGTCACAATGCCAATGCCGCCCCGGCACATTTTAATGATATACAAGGATGACTCCCGTATGCCTACGCTCTGCCGGGAATTCATCAAATATCTTTCTGCTGGAGATGAAAAAATGGATATTGCGAAAGAATAATGAAGCACGCCGCCATTCACCCAGAGGTTCATTGCGCCGGAACATTGCTGTTTGATTGAAGTAGGCGGCGTTTCTACCGCAGAGTTTGCCGGATAAATTCGGTGATATGTTCCTGCTTGGAAGAATCCTGTCCACCGACACAATGCTGTTCTCTGTCAAATGGTCATGGGTTATATTCAGTTCCCTTGATCAGATCTGATCAACCTATTCACTTTGTTCATGACCGTGATGGCTGCAAATTTATTGAATGTACATATAAGTAGTCTCCAAATGAGGTGGCCCTATTGTTTAAATAATGCATATGTTTATTCTCAACGATATCCAATTCTAATTGTATCTTCTTTTGAGTTATATCATCTCCAGAAAATATCTCTGGAGATGATTCATTACTAATATGCCGACTTTCTTGCATATTATTTTTCGTCCCATTATTACCACATGCACATAGGCTTAAAGATAATAATATAATAGAAAAAACTTTACGGGAATTTATCCGCATTAGCAAAACCTCC
>Ga0153949_1000376_pt1 | contig 15453 bp, 21 predicted proteins | sample TSNJ033MetaG_FD_104705 | JGI IMG/M metagenome (GOLD analysis project Ga0153949, IMG submission 104705) | Attine ant fungus gardens microbial communities from New Jersey, USA - TSNJ033 MetaG | ecosystem: Host-associated > Fungi > Mycelium > Unclassified | place: USA: New Jersey, Wharton State... | reverse complement strand
TTCTCTGTTGTTTTCCCTATGCATTCCTTTCTTTCCACACCACCTACATTCTATATAGGTTGCTATGACTTCTTCTGTCATTCATTCTAACTCCAACAGCTGTGCATCTTCTGGTATATTCTCCCCTCCACAGTATTTCTGTGCCTTTTCTGACTTGGGATGCACTGACCTCTCTCCCTGCTGTGCCTTTTGCAGACTGACTGCACATGCTGCTTCTTTACTTCTCCTCTCCTTCTCCTCCTTAGTAACTGGGCACTCCCACTTGTAGTGTCCTATCCTCCAACATCTGAAACATTGCACCCCTTCCTCTACTATCTCTTATTTCCTTATTTCTACTTTCTCCTTCACCCCATACTGCATTACCCTACTCGCTATCACCTCAAATCTATTCTAGAGAATTGATTTCCCCTTTTCTTCTTCATTCTTGTTCCTGCAGTTACAGGCCAGGTACCCAAACCTCCTACAACACTGATATATTCTTTCTCTCCTTCCTTCTAATTCTGCCTTTAGTTTGGCAAGGGCACGCTTTTGGTTGAGCAAATTGCTCATGAGAGAGTTGTATTGTGTTTGAGACATCATGTTGACGTTTCAAGGGTACAGAATAAATGGTTGATCTTACTAATTATACTACCTCTGCTGGGGCATAAGATCTTCACCCAGCCAGAGTCCTACTGCCCTACTAACTACTGCCTTAATACTAGGGTTAGACTATTACCCAACAGATGGGATCCCTGATCTAAATGCCTTCTTAAGGATACAGCGTTACTCCTCTGCATGTACTGATCACAATGGACCACCAGCACAAGGTTTGTAAGGCAAATACTACTACTTCTGTCCTTTAACGCTTAGTTGCAAGTTCTGGCCTTGATCACGGTACCTGAGCTTGGTACCATGTCTCCACCTTCAGTTCCTAACTGACTGATAAGTCCCCTTAAGCCAAGGGCCCAGCTATGTATAGAAGTGGCTAGTAATCGTGATGACCACTGGCCAAGGGTTGATTTATATATGAGAGTAAGAGTGAGCAAGGTCCAAGGTGAACAGTGCTCAAGAAGTGGATATTGAGTTCTGGTATAGTGACTTAGCCTGAGGTGACTTAATCACCCTCCTAGTCCGAGTTGACAAGGAGAACTCAATAGAGTTCCTATTCAATTGTGGTACACTCCTTATACACCTCCCATGTTTACTTCTATTTATAAACTCCCACGTGTCTCCTTTTAGTTGTTTCATATGTCCACAGATTTAAAAAGAAAAGAAAAAATAAATAAATAAATAAATAATGACTTAGCCATTTTGGCCATGTTATGACAAAGCTATTCCAAGAATAGTGCAAGATTTTAGAAATAGAATCTACAATGTTGACAGTATATTATCTACAAACAGATGGACAAACAGAACAAGTAAACTAGGTGTTAGAGCAATATCTTTGGTACTATGTGTATTATAATCTCAGTAATTGGTTGGATCTACTCCCCAGTGCAGAGTTTGTATATAACAATCAAGCACATAAAGGTATCAAAGAAAGTCCATTCTTTCTTGAATATAGTAGACACCCGAGAGCAGGCCCAATTTTAGTCAAAGAGTTGCCACAAAGAGACTTAAATGACCTGATGTATAAATGACAAGAAGCCTTGGAGTAGGCAAAAGCAGCTCTTACTCTTGCAGTAGAAAGAATAAAGTGATACTATGACCAAAAAGTCCAAAGTGTTCTATTCAAAGTTAGTAACAAGGTACTACTCAATCTGAAGGATTACCAGACTATAGAGCAAGCATTATAACCCCAGTACAAAGGACCATTTGAAATAATAGAAAAGTTGTTCTTGGTTATGTTCTGGCTTAGGATGCCACTTTGCTACTAAATGCTGTATCTAGTTTTTCATGCTAGCAAGTTAGTACAGTACTCTGAATCCATCATCTGTGGACAGAAATCCACACCTCCACCACTGACCTTGATACAGGGCCAGGAAGAATGGGAGGTAGAGAAGATTCTAGATTCATAACAAAGACATGGAAAAAATGAATTCCTTGTTAGATGGAAAGAATACAGTCAAGGAGACAATACATGGGAGCCTGAGAAAAATCTACATAATGCAGGCAAAAAGCTGCAGGAATATCTTCAGAGTTTACCAAAAATGAGATAACTTCTCAATAGAGCTCGAACTAAGAGGGAGAGTAATGTCACAAAATTCATTTAGACCATAACTCCAGGAATACTTGACCAATTTCAACGATCTAAATGGCAACCAAAAGCCCTTAAGAAGACCTTTCAAACAGTACCAAAAACATCTCAAAGAAATCAGTATTCACCAAGTTATCAGCAGATCAGTTGGCAATCACCAAGTCACCAGACACTAAATTGCTGATATCTTGGAAACTGCTTAACATAATTGTTTGCTTCAATGACCATTGTAAAGCTCTCTTTAATGCACTTCTTTCAGCTATAAATAGAACCCAAGGCAGTAAGATCCCATGGAGATACAAGGTCCTCAATATTTGTACATAATACTGATCTTTACTCATAGATTATCATCTGTCCTTGAATAGAACAAAGGACTACCCTAAGATGGTTAGGATATCTCTATTTCAAGAACAATAGCACTTCTATATGTAGAACAATAGGTAGTGATCATGTGGTAGGCTATCCTGGTATACAAACCACTACACTCATGTATTTAAGGACTGTATGTCTGAGGATAAACTTCAGACTTAACAACATCTTTTGTCACTTGCCTAACTTTGCTTTTTTGAGCCTTTTGATTATCAAATCATAAACTCATAAATCAGTAAGTGGCCATTTGCAATAGCTGTAAACCTTTCCAGTAATTCTTCTCTTCTGAATGTTTTTTCTTCTCTTTCCTGTCTTCTTACATCTTCTATATCCCATCAGTACTCTTTCTTATACTCTTTGACTGCTTCTTTTGCATTTTCCAGGTTCCCTATTCCTTTCCAAGTATTGGACTTGGCTATAAGTCTTTTCTATTGTACCAGATACTTGTTCTTCTCTTTGTTATAAGATGACTCCCAAGAAGGAAACTATTTCTTATACATTTATTAACTTGATAGGAAATATCCAAGAATACAATACAAGAAAGATATAAATAGCATGGGAAGGATTATATAAGATATAGATAGTTCTGAGTAAGGGTCATGTGATCATAGGAGGTAAGCACATAGACCATCTAATATTTGTATAAGTACCTGGGGGAATCCAATAAGAAACTCTATTGAGTTCTTCCTGAATAACTACCTTGGTTGAGTCTTAAGTCTTTATAACTCTGCACTAACACTCTTACCTGTTGCTTATTTAGTACTCTCTCAACCTTCTATTCTTCTTCTCCTTCAATTATAACTGGAGCTGGTTGCTCCTTCTTCTGTTCTTCTATCTGCCTATGTTCTATATATTCTACTAACATTTACTACTGGGTGTATTCTTACTGTACTAGATAACTCCAATTCAACTGCATTTGTTGATACAATCTTCTTTACTTTATAGAGGCCCACAAACCTCTACATCAACTTCTCTGTTCTTCTTCCAATCATTTGGTATTTCAGGTCCTTAGTACTGAGCATTACTAAGTCCCCTACTTTATACTCCTTGACTTCTTCTCTCTTCCTGTCTGCATATTTCTTCATTTCCTCCTGTACCTTTCCCAGCACCACTTTTGCTTCTTTCTGTACCTTCTTTATTTTAATCATAAACTTCTCTGCCCCCTCATATCTCCCTTTTCTCCTTACTTTAAATCCCATCCTAGGATCTTGCCTGTAACTTGCCTTAAAGGGCAATGTCTTTGTACTTAAATATACTTTATTGTTATAGACAAACTCAGCCATTCCCAACCAATCTGGCCATTGCTCTTGCCTATGATCTATGAACATTCTTAAATATTGCTCAAGCTCTTGGTTGACTCTCTCTGTCTGTTCATCTGTTTGAGGGTAGAATACCATTGACATCTTGCTTTTGATCCCCAACATTCTGTTTAGCTCTTTCATTAATCTTGCTACAAACTATGGTCCTCTGTCCAATGATACTTTTAGGTAAACTATATAGTTTCCACCTATTGTCTCTGAACAACCTTGCTAACCCTTCTACCAACATTCTTTCTGTAGTTGGTATAAAGTGTACCATTTTTGTTAACCAGTCCACTACTACTAAGATAGAGTCATAACCCTGGGCTAAAGGCAGTTTGGTAATAAAATCTTCTGATATGTATATCCAAGGTTTTTCTGGGATGGAGTTGGGCATTAATTTACCAGCTGGCTATTCTGTGCAGTTTTTATTCCTTTGGCAGGCATTGTACCCTTCTACATATCTCTTTATCTCTCTTATCACTCCTAGCTACCAGAAATTTCTAGTGATTAGCTCTATTGTCTTCTATTGTCCTCCATGTCCTCCAACTGGTATCTCATGGTGTAACTGAATAATTTCTGTCCTCAACTGTTCATCTTTTGATATATACACCTTTCCCTCTTTGTACATTACACTGTCTATCTCCCTCTACTTCTTATTTCTTAACATCTTTACACCTACTTGTTTTATCTCTTCTACTGCTTTGACCACTTTGTTGTCTTTTACTTTTGACTGTCTCACTTTCTCCAGTAGATCTATTCCTTCCACTATTCCTTCCACTCTTTCTGTTTTCTTCACTTCCAACCATTCTGGTTTTACCAATGTTATTCTTTTCAATCCCAACCTCCCAGTCTGGTCTTCTACTCAAGCTATCTGCCTTTCCTATTTTACTTTCCAGAATGTGTTTTAGCATAAAGTCAAACCTAGACAGATATAGAGCCCATCTAGCTTGTCTCCTATTTAACCTTTGTGCCTTCATGAAGTATTCAAGATTTTTGTGGTCTGTCCAAATCTCAAATTTTATTGTTGTTTCTTTCAGGAAATGCCTCCATGCTTCTAAACATCTGACTACTACTGATATTTCTTTGTTGTGAATCTTGTAGTTTCTTTCTGTATTACTTAGAGATTTGGAAATGAAAGCAACTGGTTTCTACAACTTGTCAGAGCATTTCATTGATAGTACTCCTCCAGTAGCATAGTTTAAAACATTTACTTCTATCCTAAATTCTTTATCTAAATCTGGGGCTACCAATACTGGTCTAGTTGTAAAGATCCTTTTGAGCTTGTTGAATGCTTTCTGTTGTTCTTTTCTCCATTGCCACTTTATGTCCTTTCTTGTCAACACATTCATTGGTCTTACTATCCAGGCAAAGTCTTTGATAAATCTCCTATAATAGTTGGTGAGGTCTAAAAACTTTCTGACATCTTTTATATTATTTGGCTTTGGCCAACTTAGTACTCCATTTATCTTTTCCTTCTCCATTTTGATTCTATTAGGCCCTATAATAACTCCCAGAAACCCAATTTTCCATACTTTCCACACACACTTCTCTGGCTTAACATATAAGTCATTCTCATCTAGCTCTTCAGTACTTCTTCCACAATCTCATTATGTTCTTCCTCTGTTTCTGTCCTTACTAATACATCATCTATAAAGGCCACCACCTTTCCTTCATTAATCATGTCTCTTAGGATTTTATTCATTATTGCCTAGAATATAGCTGGTGAATTTATTATTCTGAAGAACATAGCTGTCAGTTTGAAGGACCCTATATGGGTTGTAAATCCTCCCTTCCATTCATCCTCTTTCTTGATCCTTACATTGTTAAAGCTCCACCACAAATCCATCTTTGTAAATACTTTCTTACTTCCTATATTGTCAACCAAGTCTGTTATCAATGGTAATGGATAGTTATTCTTTATAGTTTGTTTATTTAAACTATGGTAGTCTATAACCATCCTCTTGCTTCCATTCTTTTTACTCACAAAGAACACTGGTGACATTTGAGGGAATTTTGATGGTCTGATATGCTCCTTTCTTAATTGATCATTTACAAAGTTCTAGACTTCCTCTTTTTTATTTTTGGACAAAGAGTAAATCCTTTCTTTTTATAGTTTAAATATCTTCTTAAGATCTATGGCATAATCCCAGACCTTTCTTGTTGGCATCCTTTCTGATTCTACTTTTCCAAACATCCTTTTCTACTTTAGGAATTTATATAGTACTATCTCTTCAATTTTCCTATGGTCTGCTTTGACTTTTTCCTCTCTTCCTCAATTTTCTTTATTGTCTACCATCCACTTCACAATTTTCTCTTCTTCTAGGGTAGCTACCTATCAGCAACTGACTCAGAAGCCTTAAGCTAGGGTTTAGCCCAAGATAGTTCTTCAGGGTTAAAAGAGAACTCAATGGAGTTCTTGCTTAATTGCAGTCTATATATACAGATACACTATTTGTTCTTATTAATACTACAAGCTGTCCATTAGCTACTGGTTTGACTCCAGTTCATGTCCAATCTATTTATAGTACTTTGTTATAGTCAAGGTGGCTCATAACAGTACTCTTTTTCTAAAGGTCCTCATTCTGAGGACTTTATAGTTTATTATATGGGTCCTGTAAATTACCCATTTCATTTTCTTCATCCCATTCTTCTATCTTATCTCTTTCAAATTCTTGCTTATTTTCTTCTTTCTCTTCTCCATCCTTTTCTTGGATCATTTCTAATATTTCCTTTCCTTTTGCTCTTCCTAATCTCCATTATTTCCAATTCCTTTCCAATCTTCTCCAATATTCCCTATCAAATTTCTTATCATTCTATCTATACAATAGTTTTGCTATATATCTTTCTGGTAATTCTTCTTCACGATCTTCTTCCAAGTTTCTTTTTTTTATTCTTCTGGCCTCTTCTCTGTATTTTTTCTCAAACCTATCTACTAACTCTCACACATTCTCTAGATTTTCCCTTGGTTCCCAAGTATCTTCTTCTGTTATATAACCCTTCTGTCATACTAGGTATCTATCTCTTTCTCTAAACTTCCTTTTATTTAATATTTTTTCTACCTTGTATTCCTCTTCTCCTTCAATTATTACTGGTAAAGGTTATTCCTTTTTCTGGCCTTCTACTTGATCTCTATACTTTTGTACTCTGCTGACATTTACTACTGGATGTATTTTAACACTACTTGGTAACTTTAGTTTGATTGCATTTGTTGAAATTATTCTCTTGACTTTGTAAGGTCCCACAAATCATTCTGTTAGTTTTTCTGATCATCTCCCCTGTATTTGATATTTGAGATCTTTTGTAATTAGTAATACCCAGTCTCCTACTTTATACTCTTCTGGTTCACTTCTCTTTCTATCTGTATACTTCTGCATTTCCTCTTAACTTTTCCTTAATGCTGCTTTTGCTTTCTCATACACTTACTTCATTTTTGTTACAAATTCTGCTGTCTTTTCAAACTTCCCCTTTTTCCTTATCTCAAATCCCATATGTGGATCCTGTCTGTTATTTGCTTTGAACAGTGACACTCTTGTACTTGTTTGCACTTTGTTGTTATATACAAACTCTGCTGTTGCTAACCAGTCAGGCCATTGCTCTTGCCTGTGATTGATGAATATCCTCAGGTATTGTTCTAAGTCTTGATTCATCCTTTTGGTCTGCCTATCTATCTGTGGGTGGTAGACTGTTGACAACTTTGTATTGATCCCCAATATATTGTTCAGCTCCTTCATCATCCCTACTGCAAACTGCACTCCTCTATCCATAATAATACTCTCTAGTAGACCATGTAACTTCCAGACATTATTCCAGAACAATCTTGCCACTCCCTCTACCAAAGTCTTTTCTGTAGTAGACACAAAGTATGCCATTTTCATCAACCTATCATATACTACCAGTATGCTATTGTATTCCTGTGCTAATGGTAACTTTGTGATAAAATCCACTGTGATATGGGCCTAGGGTTTCTCTGGTACTGCATTTGGCATTAATTTCTCTACTGGTGCCTTAGTACAATTCTTGTTTCTTTAGTAGACATTGCATCCTTCTATGTACTTCTTGACTTTTTTTGTCACCCCTGGCCACCAGAAGTTTCTAGTAACCAACTCTGTTGTCTTCCACTACCCTCTATGTTCTTCTACTAGTATATTATGGTGTAGCCAAATTATCTCTGCCTTCAGTTTCTTATTCTTTGGAATATACACCTTTTTATCTCTTAACAACAGCCTATCTTTCTCTTGCCATTTCTCATCTCTCAACATCTTTACTCCTACTTGCTTTATTTCTTCTACTGCTTTTATCACTTTGTCAGCTTTTGCATCTGACTTCTTGATTTTCTCCAATAAATCCACTCTTTCTATCATAATTTCTACCACTTGTGTTGCTCTAATTTCCAGCCATTCCTTTTTTACCAATACTCTATCCTCATTATCTCTCTCCACCTCTACTTGGCAGTCTGGATGCCTACTGAGGCTGTCAGCCTTTCCCATGCTACTGCCTGGCATATGTTTAAGAGTAAAGTCAAATCTGGATAGATACAGGGTCCATTTTGCTTGTCTATAGTTTAGTTTCTGACTACTCATAAAGTATTTTAGATTTTTGTGGTTGCTCCAAATCTTGAATTTGTTTTGTGCTCCTTCTAGCAAGTGCTTCCATTCCTCTAAGCATTTAATGATTGCCAACATTTCTCAGTTATAAATTTCATAATTTCTTTCAGCTTCATTCAATAACTTTGAAATAAAGGCTACTGGTCTCTACTTGTTGTCTTCATACTTCATTGATAACACTCCTCCTGTTGTATACTCTAATACATCTACTTCTACTCTCATTCCCTTGTCTAGATCTAGTACCACTAATACTGGTCATGTTATGAATATCTACTTCAACTCCTCAAATACCTTCTCCTGCTTTCCTCCCCAGTTCTACTTCTTGTTCTTTCTGACCAGTCTATGCAGTGGTTTTGCTATCTTGGTAAAGTCTTTTACAAATTGCCTGTAGTAATTTGCTAATCCCAAGAACTTTTGTATATCTTTAACTATCTTAGACCTTGGTCATTCCAGAACTCCTGATATTTTTTTTTCTTGTATCTTTATACCATCTGCCCCCATCACTAGTTCTAGGAAGTCAATTTCTTTAACTTTTCACATACATTTCTCAGATTTTAGGTATAGATTATTTGCTTTCATCCTCCTTAGAATTTCCTCCACTACCTCATTATGCTTCTTTTCATCCTCCATTCCTACTAACACATCATCCATGAATACCACTACATCTCCTGTGTCTATTATATCTCTTAATGTATCATTCATCATTGCCTGAAATGTCACTGGTGAATTTGTGAGACCAAAAAACATCACAGTGGGTTTGTATACTCCAAGATGTGTTATAAACACAGCCTTTCACTCATCTCCCTCTCTTATTTGTACATTGTTGTACCCCTATCATAAATCCATTTTTGTAAATACCTTTCTTGTACCCATGGTGTTGATCAAGTCTAAAATCAAAGGCAAAGGATAATTGTCCTTAACCATCTCTTTATTAAGATATTTATAGTCTTGTACTATTCTTTTCTTTCCATTCTTTTTTCCTATAAAGAAGACTGGTGAAGTCTGAGATGACTTTGAGGGTTGAATATAGCTCTTCCTCAACTGTTCCTCCACAAATTCTCTAACCTCCTCTTTCTCTTTTCTTAACATCAAATATGTTCTTTCTTTTTTTGGCACAAAATCTTCCCTTAAATTTATTGCATGGTCCTAAGGTTTTCTAACTGGCATTCTTTCTGATTCTGCCTTCTCAAAAACCTTAAGCCACTTGTGGAATTTTTGTGGTACCATCTTTTTTACTTTCTCTCTGTTTAGCTTTACTTCATTATCAAACTTTTCCTTTATTGCCTATTTTCACTTGTCTTTATCTGCTTGATCTACTGCTCTGATTCTCTTCCCAATTTTCTTTCTTTGTTCAACATCCTTCTTTACTACTGTATTTCTTCTACAAATAGGTAAACATCTCGTCATCTTTATCCCTCCTGTTTCCCAATTTATTTCAGGGTTGTGTGCCTGTAACTATGGCATTCCTAGTATTACATCTGTCTTTTCCAAGTCATATACATCCATTCTCATCCTTTTTATGTGATTTTTGTAGTATACATTTACTTCCACTTGGTGTATGATGGCCCCTGTACTGTTATTTATACTATCTACATTTCTGACTGTCACTGGTTTGTCCAACTTCTGCAACCTAAATCTATGTTTTACTGCCATTTTTCTGTCCATAAACATTCCTGTTGTGCCACTATCCAAGAGTGCTTTTACTGTTACTCCCTCATATGTGTCTACTTTCTCTACTCCAATGTTCAGCCACACTTCTCTCAACATTTTGAATATTCTTCTGATATCCCTTTGCTTATTCTCCTTCTTTGGTGTACTTCTTGGAACCTCTGTCCATGCACCACTCTGTTGTGCTTTTCTCTCTATAGAGTGTGCTGCCACTCCTTAGTTCTACCATAGCTTCTTTTTCTCTATCCTATATTCTAGATGCAAGATCTCTCTCCTTTCTTGTTCTAATACTTTTCTTCCTATAGCATCTTTTCTTCTACATTCTACACACTGCACTCTTGTTATTTCTTCCCTTTTTGCTTCCTCCTCCCTTCAATTTCATACTTTCTGGCAAGAGTCATACTATATATTTCTTATTTATATTTCAAGGAGAAAGCCCTGTCCTTGATTCTCATGGGTCTGTACCCCTCTGCTGTCATATTCTCCACAATCCACATAGGTCACTACTACCTCCTCTGTAACCCATCCTCTATCAAGAAAAAGTGTGCCTTCCAGAAGCATGCTCTACTCATCATAGTACTCCTGTACCTTTTCCTATGTAGAATACACCAGTCTTTGCTGTGCCTTTTGTGGTCTAGTCACATATGCTACCTCTTCCTCTCTCTGTATCTTCTTCTCTGCTATTGCCATCAGACAGTCCCACTTGAAGTGTTCTACCTCCTAACATCTAAAATATTGCAGTTCCTTCTTCTTCTGCCTCCTCACTTTTACTTCCTCCTTTACACTATACCTCATTACTCTACTTGCCAACATCTCAAACTTATTATGGGAAATAGGCCTTTCTTTTTCCACCTCCCTCCATTTCCTGCAGTTACAGGCCAGGTACCTGAACCCTTTGCAACCAAAACACTTTCTTTTTTCTCTTTCTTCCAGTTCTGCCCTTAATTTGGTGAGGGTTTGCTGTTGATTGAGCATGTTGCTCATAAGTTGGTTATATTGTTCAAGAGATATAGTGTTATGCCCTTTGAAGTAGAATAGGAATTTTTTGGATTTTACTAATTACAACTATATCTGTTGGGGTGCAAGATCTTCACCCAATCAGACTCCTACTGCCATACTAACTACTGCCCTAATCAAATAGTAAACAATCACCTCAAGAAGAGGATCTCTACTCTAATAGCACCTTCTTAAGGGGTCAATACTATTCCTCTATGTATATGGATAACAATGCACCCTTAGCACAAGGTTTCTACTAATCAAAAAGGTACAAGTACTCTACTAAGCAACACTACCCAATTGCTAGGTCAGGTCTTGAACATGATATCTGGGTTTGGTACCAAGTCTCTACTGGTAGTCCCTAACTGACTACCAAGTCCTCTTTACAGCTAGGGCCTGCTATCCAAAAAGATCAGTGATCAAGCTAATCACCAATTTGTTATCAATGGACAGTGAATGTCCTTAGCAATCACCCTAGGTAGATGTTCAAGAAGAACTCGATAGAATTCTTTGTTGGATTGCAGCCCTACTTATACTACTACTACAGTGGCTGTACCCTAGAGTCCTGTGGTCACATGTTCTTTCCAGAATGTTCTATGATCACCTGACCTTGTCACATGATTTGACTTACTAAGTCCCTACTTATTTATATTCTTACTCCATTGTATGCTTTGAGGTTTTGGATTAAGTGTTTAAATGCATGGGAAACCTTTTCCTGTTTGGGGCTCTCATAACACAATTGAGGATAATAAAAGAGTAAAGTTTAGGCAGGGTTTGAAGCAAACAGTGCCTGGAGTATGGTATTGAGTTCTTCTGTCAGCAACTGACATATAAGCCTTAAGCTAGGGTTTAACTCAAGACAGTTCTTCAAGGTTAGAAGAGAACTTGATAGAGTTCTCACTTAATTGCAGTCTACTATATATACTAGTACACTATCTGTCCTTGTTAATACTATAAGCTCTTTATTAGCTACTGGTTTGGCTCTAGTTCATGTCCAATCTATTTATGGTACTTTGTCATAGTTAGAGTGACTTATGACACTACTCTCTTCCCTTTCCTTGCTTCTTTCTCCTCTTTTTGCCCTATATTCCTTTTACATAATAGTAGACACCTTGTTATTTTAACCTCTCCTGTTTCCTAGTTTATCTCCAGATTGTGCACTTGCAACTACGACATCCCTAGTATTACATCTATCTTCCCTAGATTGCATACATCCATCTTCATTCTTTCTACATGGCTCTATAGTACACATTTACTTCTACTTGGTGTATAATGGCCCCTCCACTGTTATTTTTTCCATCTATATTTCTGACCATTACTGGTCTTTTTAACTTCTGTAGCCTAAATCCATGTTTTTTTGCCATCTTTTTATCCGTAAACATTCCTGTTACACTACTATCTAAGAGTGTTTTCATTGTTATGCCTTTGTGTATATCTACTTTCTCTATTCCTATATTTAACCATACTTCTCTCAATATTTTGAATGTCCTCCTTATATCTCTTTCTATACTCCTCTCTCTTGTTGTACTTTTCAGAGCTCCTGCCTATATACTGCTTTGCTGCACTTCTCCTTATACTAGGCATACCACTACTCTCCAATCCCATCATAACTGTTTCTTCCCAGTCCTACATTCTAGACACAAAATTCTCTTCCTATCCTTCTCTAATATTTTTTTGACTATATCTTTCCTTTTACACTGACTACACTTTACATTGACTGCTCCTCTTTCTCTTGCCATATTTTCTCTCCACCTCCATGCTTCCAGGCAACTACTGCACCACATATTTCTTAAATGTTCACCAGAGATAAATCCTTGCCTCCAGTTCTTATGTGTTTTGGTGCCTTTGTAGCTATACCCTCTACACTCTACAAATGTTACAACTTCCCACCTAGTTGTCCACCCTCTCTGCTCTAATGCTGTGCTTCTCAGGGGTATACTCCATATGCTGCTATATTCCTGTGCCTTTCCCTATAAGGAATACACTGGCCTTTTCCTTTGCTGTACCTTTTGTGGGCTAGCTGCATATACCACTTCTGTTATTGATAGAAAGTGAATGCCCTTAGTGATCACCCTAGGTAGATGTTCAAGAAGAACTCAATGGAGTTCTTTATTGGATTAGTCTCCTACTTATACTACTTTTACAGTGGCTGTACTACTAATCCACAATCGTATGTCCTTCCAGAATGTTCTATGGTCACTTGACCTTTGTCACATGACTTTAGTTCCCACACTATCTATATTTTGACTCTATTGTACATCTTGAGGTTTTGGATCAAGTGTTTGAATGCTTGGGAAACTATTCTCTTTTTAGGGCTCTCATAACAACTTCCTCATCCCTCTTTCTCTTCTTCTCAACTTCAATATTTGGGCATTTCCATTTGAAATGCCCAACACTCCAATATCTGAAATATTTAACCTCCTCTACCATCTCATTTCTTCTTATCCTTACTTTTCTCTCACCCCATATCTCATCACTCTACTCAACAACACTTCAAATTTATTTCTGGGGATTGGTTTCCCCTTCTTCTCCTCATTTTTGTTCCTACAGTTACAGGCCAGATACCTGAACTTTTCACTGCTCCAATACTTCCTCCCATCTTTTCCTTCTAATTCTGCCCTTAGTTTAGTGAGGGCACACCATTGATTGAGCATGCTGCTCATAAGAGAGTTGTATTGATCTAGAGACATGGTGCTATGTCTCCAGAGAAGTCAGAATAGGAAATGATCTCACTAATATTAGATCTACTGGGGCACAAGATCTTCACCCAGCTAGACACCTACTGCCTTACTTACTACTGCCCTAGTACTATAGTTATACTATCACCCCAAGGAGAGGATCCCTAACCTAAATGCCTTCTTAAGGATATGGCATTACTCCTCTGCATGTACAGCCCACAATGGAACTTCAGCACAAGGTTTATAAAGTGAATGAGTACAAGTAACTACTGGTAACACTACTCAATTAACAGGTCAGGTCTCAGACACAATACCTGAGCTTGGTACTGTACTTCCACCAATAGTCCCTAACTGACTATCAAGTCCCCTTAAGCCTAGGGCCTGGCTATGTTGTAGTAGTCCTGAGTTGTGTCACCCAGGTACCAAGAAAGATAAAAGAGTAAGTTGGCAAGGCTCTGTGATGAGCAGTGCTGATGAAAGAATTGAGTTCTAGTGTAGTAACTTAGCCTGAGATGACTTAATCATACTCCAAGTCTGAGTTGACAAGAAGAACTCAATAGAGTTCTTATTTGATTGCTGTACACTACTTATACACCTTTCTGTATTTACTTCTATTTATAAAGTCCCACACATCTCTTTTGAGTCATTCTCTCTCATGCATCTGCTGATTATTTATTTAAATGAGAAAGAAAAAGAAAAGAAAAGAAATATAAATAATGACTTAGCCATTTTGCCAAGCCATGACACCAAGCATGGTAATTTGTCCCATTTAATTTTGGGAATGAGAGTGTTCCAGACATAGATTTGATACTGGGGGCCATAACCTAATGAAGAAGAGAGAGCACAGGTAATGTTGGAACAAAAACAAAATGTATTTGAGATTACTAGGATCCAGATAAGAAGGCTAAATCCTAAGAAATAAGATACATGATATTTATACTAAGAGAAATGAAAGGATATATAACAACCCTAATTGAGACAATAGAAAAGAACAAGTAAACTCATTCTTAACAAGGAGAACAACAGCTTGCTGCCTAGACAACCTTGTTTCAACATGCCTGACCAGATAATGCTGAGTTGTGGTATTCCTGCTACCAATATGTTGGTTTTGGTAAAGGGAATAGATTGTTTGCATAAGATATAGATAAGAGGTTGCTGTTGCTACAATTCTTTCACGTCGGAGGACTGTATTTTGTCATTGGGATGACATATAGGAGGTACTACAGTTGGTTTTCCTAAATTACTTAAAAGAGAATTTTCCCTTGGGAAAACCCTTGGGATGCGGCCTTGAACAGAGCCTAAGGGTAATCACTGACCTATCCCTAGATTATACTTAGGTAGGTCTTTCACATACATGTGGTTAATCAATGATGTGGTCTCAGAGCCTTCCGGTAAATTCATATCCACTGATGATGAGATGTTATTGACATCTGTCTCAAGAATTGAGACGCATTTAATTGTTTCTAAGAGCAAGCTGCTAAAATATTCAATGTTAATATCAATATCAAGGTGATCTTGTTGATCACTGGGAACTTGTTACCATTGTCCCATTGGAAATTGGCCTTTTAGATACTGAATTCTGGTCAACTTTCTTACGACATGGAATATAGTGTTTTGATGAGTATGAATGGTAAATACAATCCCATCCGCCATCTGCGAAT
>Ga0153949_1000374_pt1 | contig 15489 bp, 20 predicted proteins | sample TSNJ033MetaG_FD_104705 | JGI IMG/M metagenome (GOLD analysis project Ga0153949, IMG submission 104705) | Attine ant fungus gardens microbial communities from New Jersey, USA - TSNJ033 MetaG | ecosystem: Host-associated > Fungi > Mycelium > Unclassified | place: USA: New Jersey, Wharton State... | reverse complement strand
TGAGCTTCTGGATCTCGTGGGAAAGGTCGGAGATCTCTCCCGGCTGGAGCATCTTTTTCACCAGCTCCGCAGGGGTGGGAGCGCCATATTTGGCGCAGAGTTCCTCATTTTTAAAGCTCGGTTCCTGCACCCCCGCCAATACGGTGTGGATGTCTGAATCGTCCCGCTTGATGATTTCTCCCACCTGGGAATAGGTGATCTCCTTTAAGGTGAACACCACATCCTGCTTTGCTTGCTCGGACAGGCGTGTGATTTTCACCTGCTTGGTCTGCGGCTCCGGGACCTCCATCTGCAAAAGAATGTCCACAACATTAGATTTTGCGCTTGCCATAAATCGTCCTCCTGAATTTTTTTATAATAAGAAAAGCACCCCGAAGGGTGCCTTTGTTACGCGGTTTGCCGCTACAATACAAGCGTAGTTAAATATATTTATTCCTTGTCATTGGATGCTTGATTTGTAAGCAATTTTATATCTGCACTTGCAAGTCAAGAGTTTTTTAATTGCATTTTTTTGGGGTATATGGTAGAATTTTTGCATAGGAAACAAATTTATGGGGGTGACATATTGGCTGATGATAAGCAAAGCTATAGGATATGCAGATTTTTAGCTGAACATCCAAATAGTACTGAGGCTGACTTTGACAGATTTTATAAGGATTCCAATTACAAAGTTCTTTTGGATGAACTTTGTAAAAATGAGATAGTGGAATGTAGCTCCGATCCAACTAAATGGAAGCTCACGCAAAAGGGTGAAGATTTTTTGCTTAACTTTACGCCTAAGCCAAACCCAGGGAGGTTTTTAACGTGGCCGAGCATTTGGCTATACTGTATGGGGTTCATAACTATTATAGTTACTGTAGTATTTTATCACAGTAGAGGATATTACCGATTTGCTGATGAGTGGAATGATATGTTGCCCAGCTTATCGTTTGGAGTTTTATGCTTTGTCAGTGGCACCGTACTTATAGCACTGAAACGAATTATCAATTTATTACATGAAAAATTGCAATAAATCTTTGGGATAAGGGTGGGATGGTGATTGTCCACCCTTATCCCTTTCTTGCCAGCCGCCTCATATGAGGCGGCTTTATATTTACACCATATCCATATACTCAAAATCCCTAAAGGTAAAGGGGGCCTCCACTTTGCCAATAGCGGCGGCCTCCCAATCCGCCAGGGTCAGGTCATCAAAGCTCACATCCTTGACCGCCACCCGCTCAGCGCCATAGCTGTCGGGATCGTCCAGCTTGGCAATGATGGTGAACCGCGGATCCTTGCCTATCCGGATGGATTCAGCGATCTTGTTGGCCATCCTGGAATTGACCTTGTACATCCCCACAGAGCCCTTGCCGGAAATGCTCTTGACCTTCCGGTCCGTCCACATCACACCGCACATGGGGACATCCTCTTTATTCAGATCCGCTTTGGCCTGGAATTTATACGTCTCGGCAACCAAATCCCCGTCCAGCCACAATTCCCCGTGGGTGCCGGACATTACTCTTTTTGCGCTATCCAATCAAAATCCCTCCTTAAATAGAGATGTCAATGGTGATATCCTCAATGGCATCCAAGATCTGAACGGAGGCCGCAAGGAATACCTGGTCATCCGTGTTGGCCTGCTTGATCTGCTGTTCGCTCCACTCTGAGGTGTCGGTGCCCTTCTTCTTCAGATAAACCTCCTGGGCCCCCACATCAATCTGGACCACCGAGGTGTCCCGCTCCAGGATGATGGAGCGTTCCAATTCCTCAAAGTACCCCTTGATGGCCATGATCAACAGGCACTTGTTGTCGTAGGAGTTGGCGTACTTGCCGATGTAGTTGTCCTCTGCGGTCATGCGGATGTCATTGTCAATCATGTCAATGGCCTCCATGATTTTGATCTTCTTGAAGGAATCCCCCTTGTTCTGGATGGTGGTCACAAAGGAGTTGACCCCACGGCCCACCTTGACCTTTTCACCGTCGTGGAAGAGGATAAATTCACCCTTATCAATGGCTTTGTCCATCTCATCCTTGGTCAAACGCTCCACGTCGGACACTTCCGCCAAGGGCGCGTACGTACAGGAGATGGTCATGGGGGTACCGGCGATCAATCCGGCAATCCGGGAACAATATTCAGCGGCGGTGAGGGTTTCTTCTCCCACCTGGATATTGTCTGTGGTAAAGTTGATAATCCCCTCATGGTCAGCCGCCACATGAGGCAGTACCGCCTTCACATTGTGGTGGTTCAGGCGTTCCGACTTCACCCAACCGGCAACCGTCTGGGCCTCTGCGGGTGTGATGTCAAAGGGCCCGGCCAGGTAATCAAACTTTTGGAGCTTGTAATAGTTGAGGGCATCTTGTAGGGTCTCCCCCTCATCCTCATCAATCATATAGCACATCACCCTTCTGGGGGGTGTAATATAGCCCATAAAGGCCCGCTCCGTAAAAGCGCGGCAGTCATCGCACCACTCAAGAGGGATCTCGTTGACATTGTACAGGATTTTTCCCCCTTTGAGGGCAGAACCCTTGAGGATCAGGGCGACTGTCCCCTTTTCACTCCGCTTAATGGCGGTGATGCCCAGGGTCTTAAAGGTTATGTTTATACTCGGTAACGGCATTGTATCCTCCCTTTCATTCTTCTGTATATTCCATATGGATTTCCTGCATTTTGGGCAGGTCCTCCACCACGGCGCGGCTGTCCAGGTACTCAAATTGAAGGGCTACATATCCCTCGGTTGCATACCCCTCTTGCGGGTCGACGCCCGCTGTGGATACCTTTACGGGGATAGCCCGGTCCGCAACACGGAGATAGCCATCTAAAAACAACAGCATGACCCTTTCCTGCCACCGCGCCATGTCAATCATATCGCCGTATTCATTTAGGCGTGGGTAAATCACAGCATGGAATTGACTATTGACCTGCACTGTGGTTTTATTGGCGTCTCTCCACCCCGATTCAATATGGAGAATGCCCACAGCCGGCCGCTTGTGCTCCTCACGAAGAAACTCTTCGGTGATATAGCACAGCTCCGGCAGCCCCTCCGCTATACGGTTATGAATTGCCTCCATAATTTCTTGATTTGTGAGCATCATTTTCCCTCCAGCATATACGCTCTTTGGTAGAATTCTAATCCGGGAACCCGATGGACATTAATCCGGGGCTTATAGTACCGATATTTACCGGAGGGACTGCGGTGGCGGTGCCCGCTGTTAATGGCATTGGTGATGTAGCCATAAGCATATCCGCGTGGGTCAATCCCACGAATAGGACTGATGGCGGCATACCCGCCTCTGGAGCCCATATCCACCCCCCCTCTTTATTGTAGAAGCTCATGTGCTCCTCACCTGTCTTAGGGGTTTCAAAAAAGGCCACCTTTTTTTCTTTCTTTGCAAGCCCGCTTTCCAATCCCCGGTCTACCACTTGAACAAGATTGGTGTCCGTGCCCATAAGCACGGTCTCAGACACATCCACAAAGACCTTGAATTTGTGACGCCCAAAAGCTACGGTGGACCCTTCTGCCTTAATCTCTTTTGCGGTGGCACCATCCGCAATGAAATCATCATCATCCAAAGTAAAAGCAAGCTTGGGGATTTCCAGGTTGGGAATATTAGTGATGGTGCTGTCCTGACGCAAGGGATTTTTGACCGAAGGTTCGGCAATAATCTCATTGGCGACGGTTTTGGGCAGGAACTTGTCACCACCTGTAGCGCTGTTATCCAGCAAGGCTTTCCGGTGTTCCTCCGCCAACGGCTCACCATTGATGGTGGAGCGGTACAGTGCCGCTTTTGCGGTAATAATGGTATTGCCGGAATCGCCTTTTGCTTGGGCCTTTAACCGGGTTTCAGCCTCGTCATCAATGGTCTTGATCTGTTTGTTGATGCCCTCCAGCCGCTCTGTCATGTCATTTACAACAATTTGTTGATTCTGACGGTCCTTCGCTTTAGTAGTTCCATCGGTGTACATTTCCTGCAATTTTTTGCTCGCTGCCTGTAAGTCCTGAGCGATACCCGCTCTGGTGTTTTCCAACTGCCATCTGTTCATTAAATCATACTCCTCTCGGTATCATGTAATACTTTATTGGCTTTCTCAATGGAGGCTAAAACCTCCTCATCGGTGATGGGTGGTTTGGGGCCTTTTAGCGCATTTCGCACCTCCCTTTGAATCATTTCCTGAATGGCTGGAGCCAGGGAAGATTTAGTCACCCCTGCTGCAGGGTTGGGCGGGAACGGCCACAAAACTAATTTTATAGGCGTCCACTGCTCCATCAAGTATGGTAAAGCAGAGAATGCCGTCATAGGATTCACCAAGCCGGTGAGGACAGCTTCCCTCCCGCCGGTCCTTCCCACAAATGCTGCACCGGCTTTGCCTGATAGAGCATCCCACCGACACTTCTTTGAGGATACCCGCCTCAATGAGGCTGATTTGCTCCTGCATGTCAGGGGTGCGAAGCATATACACCTGAGACTCCAGATAGGCGTACTGTTCCCCATAACTGGTGGTTTTGGATTGGTCTATGATCAATCCAGTGTCATAAATACGGGCACATTGATTAAAAGCAGCCGGGTTGTGGTCCACAATCACCGTTTTCCCCTTGTACATAACCGCAAGCTGGCGAAGGGTTCGCGTGTTAAACGCTTCATGGTCCCGGTCCACCTCGTTGTCGCAGAGGGTGACCTTAAATGTAAACACCTCATCCGCCGTCAATTCTCGGATGGAATATTCGTTGATCTTTTTCATATCAGCCTCGCCGGGCCCGGTTGTTGCGGCCTTGTAAATGGTCTGTACTTCACCCACCTTTACTATCGCCTTCCTTTCTTTGTGGTCTAGATTTTGGATAACCCCATGAACAACATTATTGACCAGCGCCTCTACCGGGACGAGATCCTTGCTGACAAAATAGGTTTGACCTATTCCGCCCGGCAAGGGCGGTAAATCCTCATACTCCCGGATATCATCCGGATTGAGCCATGCGCTTCTAATCCCTTGGGTGTAAAACTTACCCCGCGTCTCCATATCCGCCCTGGCAAAGCCATTGAGAGAGAGCTTGATTTGCATCCCCTGGGACCGTTCCTGCGGGGTGAGCATCCAACGGGTTAAATTTTGTTCGTACATGCGCACCAGGGGCAAAATGGTGTCGCGCAGATAGTTGAGGTCGCTCTGTTCAGCCTTGGAATAGCTGGCCTTCTCCGGTAGAAATTTATCCAAGGGGATGTTGTATACCCGGGCTACCCTAGCTATGGTGATGTTCTCCACTTCAAAGACCTTGGGGTCAATAAAAGAGGTATTGCCGAGCTCCTGCACTTCCTTGGCCTTATCCAGATATAGTATTCCTGACCGCTTGAAGAATTGGATCATCTTATCATATTCTTTCAGTTGATCCATGCTGGCGGCGGCCACATCTATGCGCTGGCTGTCATCTTTATTTTTCTTGCTCAGCTTGATATTGCCGTTGGAATCCATTTCCTCCACCGCGTTGGCAAAGCACCACAGCATCAACGGGGAGCCATCATGGACGATTTTTCCCTGCATAATGTACTCTCGAAATAGCTTAGTCGGTTCGGATAAGGTCTGCACCCCTTGGCGTATTTCTACACAAGTGTAACCCTCTTTCTCTAATTCCTGGGCATAGTAGGTCGCCTGGTAGGGGTCATAACAGAATTCTTTAACGCTCCAATCCATAGTTGTTTCCTTTTCATGCATCCGGGCATTGATATAGCTGTAATCTGTGACCGCACCAGGAGTAATAGAACACCATTTTTCTTTTGCCCACATATCATAAGGCACCCGGTCCGTTTCCCGGTGGCGCTGTAGACTATCTTCTGGGATATAGCCATGGCCAGTTATGGAAAAGCGGCCATCCTCTAAGGGAATCACATAGCCATCAGCGGTCAAGTCAATCTTTTTAGACAGGTCCGCGCCTGTATAAACTTCATGGTCTTTGGTCAGCTCCGCAAACTCTGTCAGGCTGATTTTTATACGCCATTGAAGATCTATGTTGGGGTCAAGCCTATGTTGTTTTCGTAGTGCGGCAATACGTTCGTCATATTTTTGTACGCTTTCTTCATGTTCTTTGATCAATTCTGGTATTGAAGGTTTATTCAAGCTTATCCCCCCTAATATTAATTACAGACCGCTGCACTCCCTCTTTGTGTTTGTACTGGCATTAATGAAAGCCGCTACCCAAAATAGGTAGCGGCTTAGATGTAAGGAGGCTGCTCTTGTTTTTATAGCTTTCCATACTATCATTATACTATGGATTTTTCGCACAAAGCGCACAACTTTTCAAAATAGCGGTTAACCATCATTCGTGGGATAGATTCCGATGAATATCCCATTTTCACTGCGGTTGCCTGCCATGACTTGCCCTCAATGTAATACAGAGTAATGGCCTGTCTGATAAGACTATCCTCAATGGAATCAATAAATGCCTCTATCTCATTGAGTTGGGTGATCAACCTGTATTTTCTCCGCATAAGCTTAACCTTTAACCGTGATATCTCCTTTGCGTTAATTCCTTGGATGTGTATTCGATGCTCTGTATATGGGAAATGTGTAGAGGAACCTTTGACACTCTCATGGACAATACCTTTCTCCAGGTTCCTGATCCTCTTTTCTATTTGCTCAATCTCCCCAGGCAATGCCCGGTATTGCTCCAGCTCTTTTTGTGTCAAGGGTGTTTCCTCCTTGATTACTTAATATCTGACCAGTCTATATGCCCGCTCTAAGGGATGGTGGTAGGAAGGGTTGAGGGTTATGGGCCCGCTCTGATGGCGTTTTAAGGATGAACAGCGTTTAGGTTATCATGGGTCAATCTGCATCACATCATCTAAAATCTTCCGTATTCAGAATCATCCCAATTCCATATCCTTTGCTTTTATCGTGATGGCAAATAAAGTAATCGTTATCTTTGTAATTACAGTACGGTAAGACAACACGCATCCCGCCGAATAGATTTGATTCGGCGGACCCTCAAAGAACAAATAAAAAATAATAAAAAAAGTAAGGCTTTGCATAAGGGTCTTTTTTTTGCTCTTAACACGGTGGTAAAGTGACATGGGCTATCGTGGTTGATATTTTTGAAATGGCCGATTTAATTGGTGAGAATTCAAGAAACTATGCTGGGTATGAGGCTGGTGAGGTTTTGCCAAGGTTGCGAATAATTTGCGCCCTAGCCGACTACTTTGACGTGTCGCTGGATTATTTAGTGGGCCGCAGTGACGATCCCGCTCGGCATTGATTCTCTGCCGCCTCCACCTAGGAGGCGGCTTTTATTGTGTTTTTGTAGGGTATATGGCAGAATTTACTCACTACTTACATCTTCGATTGATGACAAAATAATGAAGGGAATTTTAAATAAACCCATTGACAAATAGTACTGTATATGATACTATAATGTCATAGGAAGTGATAACGCATGGCCGGTGTGGATAAAATAATCGAGAAGATGAAGCGGCAGCCCAATGGTATAAGCATGTCGGAGGCCGATAAAGTATTGACCGCAAATGGATACCGATTTGCAAGGCAGAAAGGTTCCCATTGCCACTACATCAACGCAAGCGGCGATGTTATCACCATCAAAAAAGACAACCCACTCAAGGCTGTATATGTCAAAGACATACTAAGCCGCATACAGTAAAGGAGGTTATTAGAATGAGCGTTCAAGAGTATTTGAAACTCCCGTACAACTACATTATTAAGCCCATACAAGACGAAAGCGGCGCATACTTCCATGCGTCTGTGCTGGAACTTGACGGTTGCCAAAGCACCGGGGATACTTTTAGCGAAGTCTATGACAGTCTCATGGAAGCTATGGAAGGTTGGATTGAAACTAGATTAGAAAACGGCCTTTCTATTCCCGATCCGATAGAAGACGGAAAATATAGCGGTAAATTTGTCCTTCGTCTTCCAAAATCTTTGCACAAACATCTTGCAATTGAAGCGGAAAAAGAGGGTGTTTCCCTCAATCAGTACGCGTTGTACAAACTTGCACATTGATGTACGACGGGTCGCTAAAATGCGGCCCTCTTTTCAGTAGAAGATGTCAGCTACATGTGGAGATGTTGGTTGAAAAGAGGCGATGTATTGAACTATTTTCGCGTTAGGCAGAGGGCCCGGTAAAGGAACGTATATCTGTGTAAGTTGCAGTTACATTGTGATTTTACGATCCGATCAAGATCAACTGGATGCATACTCCATGTCATCTCCCCTCCTTCCCGCCTCCACCCTAGGAGGCGGATTTTATTGTGTTTTTGTAGGGTATATGGTAGAATTTACTCACTAGTTACAGCTTCGATTGATGACAAAATGAGGTGTGTAAATGAAAAAAGTAATCATTGTTTTGCTGGTAGGCTTATTGTGCCTTACTGTATCTGCCTGTACTGTAAGCGATCCGGATTCTTCGGATGCTGCTGCTAATTCATCTGAATCAGTCTCAGCCCCGCAATTAGAAGATGAGCCTAACACGCTTGATAATTCGTCTGCCAGATCTTCTTCTGAGCAATCAGCAAGTACTTCTTCAGTAGTAAGTAAAAGTGATCCCTCTTCCAGCAAGCCGAGTTCCTCGGTAGCATCTTCAACTCCTGCATCCTCTACCCCTGCATCTTCAACAACTCCACAACCGTCAAGCACCGAACAATCCAATACGGTGATAAATACCGAAACTCCTGTTACTGACTCGGTGGCACCAGCTGATGATTACATACAAGACACAGCGCCACAGAATGATTTTAATGCTGAAGGTTTTGACGCTGATGCTGAAGACACTATGGGAACGCCGTCCAGTCACTATGCCTGTTGGACACCTAATGGAAAGTCTTATCATTACTCTTCAAGCTGCGCTACGTTGAGTCGTTCAAAAACAATTATTGAGGGCACCGTAGCAAACGCAATAAGCAATGGTAAAAGTGACCCGTGTAATGTTTGTGCTGGAGGTTGATCTATCGCGTTACCTCCCTTCCCTACCGCCGCCTTGCGAGGCGGCTTTTTCTTTGTTATTGATTTCATTGCTACGTTTAATCCCTAGCCATAATAATTGTATTTACTTAGTGATTATGTAATATTTTCAGGAAAGGACGGTGCTACCAAGAATCCTCGTGATGAAAAATTGTTGCTTACCATTAAGAAAAAAGAAAACAAGTATTATGAAAGCTTAGTCCCTTTTTCCTTGATATTAAAAGAGTTTCCGCGGGTGAAAGGTATCGAACTTTCACATGATTTGCAAAATCTTACGGATCAAAAGTATTTATGGCCTGTAGAAAACCCTGTAACAAAAATGAACTACTGGCATTCTTTAACGGCAGACGGTAGGCGTGAATGCGAAAGAATTGCCAGTGAAAATAGTGAAAAAAAGAGAACTCGCAGCATTCAAATATGATCCTCCATCATCAGCGCTCTTGCTGGGGCCATCTTCGGTTATTTGATAAAATAGATTGTGTTTTTATAATTTGCTGGCTATAGCAATAAGAAGGCCGATAATAAGACCCAGTTCTGAGCTTATTACAAACCAATGGAATTTATCTTTCATATCATTCTCCTTCCTAACTGGCTTTAGATTGCGTCTCATTTGGCTTCTTAGGTTTTAAAAAAGTTGATGTACTGACTTTTAGGGCGCCACAGATTAGTTCATACTCTTCAAAAGTCATTTTCCGTTTTCTGTTAAGTGTTAAGTTGAATTTTGGTGCAGATATTCCTGTTTCCTCGCTTAGCCTGATTTGTGATAGTTCTTGTGATTCTAAATACTTTTTTATCTTTTCACCAACAGGCATCAGTTCATCTCCGCAATTTCAATTATTTCGAAACTATACATTCAGTATATTCGATATTGTTGAAATAGTCAATGCTTATTTTCGATTTTTTTGAAATCTATCTTTACAAATTCGAAATTCAATGATAGAATGAAGTGCATTAAGGAGGTGTTGTTTGTATGTTATCTTTCGGTGAAAGACTAAAATTAGCGAGAAAAGAAAAAAAACTAACACAAAAGCAACTAGCTTTATTAATAAACGCAAAACATAATTCAATAAGCAATTGGGAGAATAATCAGAACAAGCCTGATCCCGATACTATTGAACAGATATGTGGTGCGCTGGATATAAGTCCGAACTGGTTGCTTGGATATCCCGAAATAGAAAAAGCCCCCTCAACCGATACGGTTGCGGAGGCGATAAAATTATATGTTAGTCAAAAGTTGGGGCGAGAAGCTTCTCCGGATGAAATAGCTCTAGTCGATGCTACTGCCGATGCTATCATCCAGCAAATTAAAAAAAGCAAATAGCAGTTTATTGATAGAAATATTATCAGCTTTAGCGGAGTGTATTAGTTTTTTTGCAATAGTCGAATATGAGATATTTTCTCCCAAAGCATCCACTTCTACATCTTCAACCATATCTAAGTCCCGCTCATCGTCACTAAGCCCCCGCTCCATACATACGTTCTCTATGAAATTTTTCATATGAACATCCTTTCTCAATCTGTTTTATGATTGGGCGTCCTTATGAGTTTATGCTATGTATATTTGTTCTGTTGTTTGAAACTGTGTATATTATATGCCTGATTTCCTCATAAGTCAACACTTGATATTTATTGCTTATAAACAATATGCATATGTAATTGATATGCATTGGATATATTTTCTCACAGTTGTGCGGTTTCTTGAAAATAAATGTTCTTTTAGGGGCCGAGATTAACACATATTCCCAAATAAAAACCGCCCCTCGCGGAGCGGTAAACCATAAATGAGATTGCCCTGTCTGGCACTGCAAATGCCGGACAACCTTTTGACTGGAGGAAGCTCTATGAATGTAGCCATATATGCCAGATATAGCAGCGACAACCAGAGGGAGGAATCCATAACAGCACAAATCCGGGCTATGGAGATATTCTCATAGGACAATGGATATAATATACCGATGAAGCCAGAAGTGCCACAACCGATAACCGGCCCGGTTTCCTGCGGATGGTCAAAGACTCAGCAAAGGGACATTTCCAGGCCGTCCTCGTACATAAACTGGACAGATTCTCCAGAGACCGATATGATTCCACCTATTATAAGCGTGAACTGCGAAAAAACGGTGTAGTGCTCATCTCCGTCCTTGAGCGGCTGGATGACAGCCCGGAAAGCATCATCTTGGAGGGCTTGCTTGAAGCCATGGCGGAGTACTACAGCCGTAACCTGGCTCGGGAAGTAATGAAGGGCATGACGGAAACAGCCTTGCAGGGAAAGCACGTTGGGGGCACACCACCCTTGGGTTATGATGTAGACGAGGATAAACGGTACATTATCAATGAGGCGGAGGCTGATGCTGTCCGATTAATCTTCAACATGTACGCGTCCGGGCGGGGGTATTCTCCCATTATAGATGAGCTAAACCGGAGAGGGTATAAGACTAAAACCGGCAGGTCCTATGGCAAGAATTCATTACATGATATCCTTTGCAATGAGAAGTACATCGGCAATTTTGTTTTTAACCGGTCAGCCAGCAAGGATATCAATAACCGCCGCAATTCTCATACCTTCAAGGATGAGAAAGGCATAATTCGACTTGAGGGCAAACTCCCTGCAATTATCGAACGTCCTCTGTGGGAAAGGGTGAGAGCAAAAATGGAAAATAACAAGCATGCCCGTGGTGCCAATAAAGCGAAAACTGTATACATACTATCAGGGCATATCTTCTGTGGCAAGTGTGGTGGCGCTATGGTGGGCAAAACCATGACAGGGGGCCGTAACAGGGCGCGGTACTCTTATTATGAATGTGCCCGGCGCAAGCAAACAAGGGATTGCGACAAGAAGCCTATCAACAAGGATAAGATTGAACAATATGTAATTGGGTATCTGATAAGATGTTTTCTCCCGATTCCAGAGTTCGGCTGGTAGAACAGATTTCACAGCTTTCATCAGAGAACAGGCAGAGGATCCCTGCCGATTTAAAGCAGTACAGAAAACAGCTATCTGAGGTGGAAGTTGAGATCAAGAACATTGTGGACGCTATAGCGGCAGGCATGTTCCATGATTCTATGAAAGACCGCATGACAGACTTAGAGGCACAGAAGGCTACCCTTTCCATCCGCATCAAAGAAGGGGAGCGCCAAAAAGAGATTGCAGCTATTCCCCAAAAGAATATTGAAGGATATTTGAAACAATGGGAGGATATAAAAACGGCCCCTCCTGAAAAACAGAAAGAGGCCGTATCCCTTTTCATCGACAAGGTCACTATTTTTGATGACCATATCGACGTTGATTTAGGCGACGCTAATGCCCAATCATTTGAGATTTCATTGTAATCATTTGATAAAAAAGATGCAAAGCGTTTTACAAATATTATGCTTGTACTATTCGCCATCGTAATAATCAACACTGGCGTCTGTCCGAAAAACTTTGTTAATATTTTTACCCCACACCCCTATTTTACCAGAATCAGGATAAAATGACACTTCCAAATCGTTTTCAGTATCAAAATCAATATATATATAAGATTCTCTGTTTTGGAGTTGTTGGTTAATTTATGTGCGCCATTTTCGCAAGCGGGGAAAAACATAAAGTCTCCGGAGGAGACAAGTTTTTCACCGGTTTGTGTTTTTAACAAGCCACTCCCACTAATAATGTAGAACACTTCCTCATTTTTTGTGTGGAAATGATACGGATACGCTGCCTTGCCTGGAGGTATCTCATACACAGATAAAGTACATTGTTTTGCGTCTCCTCTTGGGATGATTGCTTTTTTATAATATTCATATTCATTATATTCATTTTTGTGCACGCTCGGAACATCATCTAATTGCGCAATCAAAATATTATTCATAATTTAGACACCCCACTTATATAATTTTTTTATTATAACAAAATACTGTCGCAAAATCAATTTCAGATTTCACGACAGTATTTGACAAAACGGTTGGTGGAGGCGGGGGGAGTCGAACCCCCGTCCGAAAATCCGTTGCCACAACTTTCTCCGAGTGCAGTCCGTTTTTTTGATTCCTCCAAGTCAGCGCCAACGGACGGGCTCTGCCTTGGAGTATCCCCTAGTACATCCTGGCGGACTGGGGAAATTCCAGCCGGACGTTCACCACTTTAAATGAGCCGTTGCACTATCCGTGGTCCTATAGAGCAAGGCGTCGCGGCTGCGATTAAGCAGCTGCGAGAGCTAAATTAGAATTATTATCTTTAGCGTTTATAATTATGTGCAGGTTTTTAAAGAGTTCCCGCGCCCTCTACTCGCTTATCGTGGCTCAAAACCCCCGTCGAAACCATTGCGCCCCCATATTTATGATCTACCGGTCCCGGGTTTTCATGGCCCGGTCAATCTCCCTTTTGGCATCCCGCTTGGCCAGGTCGGCCCGCTTGTCATAGAGCTTCTTGCCCTTGCAAACCCCCAAAGCCAATTTGATCCGGGAACCCTTAAAATATAATGCCAGCGGGATCAAGGTCAGTCCCTCTTGCTTGACCTGCCCCATCAGCTTCATAATTTCCTTCTTGTGCAGCAGCAGCCTGCGCACCCGGAGAGGGTCCCGGTTGAAAATATTGCCCTTCTCATAGGGACTCACATGCATCCCCATAACATAGGCCTCGCCGTTTTTGACATCACACCAACTGTCCTTCAGGTTGACGCGGCCAGCGCGAATGCTCTTGACCTCGGTGCCGAACAACTCCAAGCCGGCCTCATAGGTCTCCAGCACAAAGTAGTCGTGGCGGGCCTTCTTATTCTGCGCGATGACTTTCTGCCCGCCCTTGTCCTTTCCGGCCATAGATTCACCTCCGGCTCTACATATTAGCATTGCCTATACCGCGCCCTTTTAAACCTCATTCCGCCCGGTCATGGCCCGGAGAATGGTGATTTCATCCGCGTACTCCAGGTCGCCGCCCACAGGAATACCATAGGCCAAGCGGGTCACCCGGATGCCCAGAGGTTTTAGCCTGCGGCCCAAATATAAGGCTGTGGCCTCGCCCTCCACATTGGCGTTGGTGGCGACAATGACCTCCTTCACCCCTCCGCCGGACTCCGATACCCGGTCCATTAGCTCCTTGATGTAGAGTTCCTCCGGACCGATGCCGTCCATAGGGGAAATGAGCCCGTGGAGCACATGGTATAGGCCGTGGTATTCGTTGGTCCGCTCCACCGCAATCAGGTAACGGGTATCCTCCACCACGCAAATGGTGGATTTATCCCGGCTCTCATCGGAGCAGACGGAGCAGATCTCTTCATCGGTCAAATTCTTGCAAATAGTACAGCGGCGTATTTTTTCATGGGCCTCCGCCAAGGCCGCGGAAAACGCCATAGCCTCCGATTTCTTCATATCCAGCACCGAAAAGGCCAGCTTCTGGGCTGTTTTCCGTCCAATCCCGGGAAGGCGTTCAAACTGCTCAATCAGATTTTGCAGTGAGGGAGGCAGCAGGGATCTCGCCATAGCTAAAACATCCCCGGTATATTCATACCGCCGGTCACCTTCTCCATTTCAGCGGATGAAGTGGTTTCTACCTCGCTGATCACCTGGTTGACAGCAGCTACCAGCAAATCCTGGAGCATCTCAATGTCCTCAGGGTCCACCACTTCAGGCTTGATGTTCACCTGCCTGAGCTCCTTCTTGCCGGTCATCACCACCTCCACCATGCCGCCACCGGCAGAGGCCGTAAATTCACGCTCGTCCAGCTCGGCCTGCAATTCGGCCATCCTGTCCTGCATCTTCTGCGCCTGGCGGATCATGGAGTTCATGTCCTGAGGGCCGCCGCCCATTCCCTTCGGCAATCTCGCTTTCATTTCACCAATACCTCCAGCTATTTCGTTATTTTTCTTCCACAGGAATCCCATTTTGCGCCGCGGTTTCCTTGAGAATATCGATGGGCCGCCGCTTGGACTGCTCCTCAATCTGCACGCTCTTCTTCACAGGCCCTAGCCGGAACATCCTCCCAGTGACCTCCTGGGTGGCCTTCCGCAGGCTTTCCTTGGTGGCGTCGCTGGCCCGCATCAAGTCCAGGAATACAGTATTGGGGGCATCTATAAGAAGCAGGTCCCCCTTTATATAAGCCGATGACCCTTCCAGAGTCGCCAACAGGGGCGGATTGCTTTTTTCCAGCAGCTTTAACACCTTGTCCCAGCCCACCAGCTGTCCATCCACCGTGAGCGTTTCAGCGGGCGCGGCAGGTTCCTCCTTAAAGCTGTGATCCATAACCGGTTCTGGAGCCTTTGGCCCGTTTTCCGCCGTTTTGGCGGACTTATTTTTGCTTCTTCCCGGCGGCTTGCCGGAAGCCGCCGCCTGCTCCAGCCGTTCCAAACGCTGGGCCAGCGCCGCATTGGAGTTGTTGAGCTCAGGCATAGTCAACCGTATCATAGCCATCTCGAAGATGGCGCGGCCGCCGCTGTCTCCGCCGGCGCCCAAACGGCGGTGCAATTCTTGCAATACATCAATGGCGTACAGTATATAGGAGAGGGTAGCCCGCTTGGCCTGTGCCTGCATCTGCTCCAACTCCTCCTGGGGACAAATTAATAATCCCGCCCCCACCGGATTCTTTACAGACT
>Ga0153949_1000367_pt1 | contig 15545 bp, 16 predicted proteins | sample TSNJ033MetaG_FD_104705 | JGI IMG/M metagenome (GOLD analysis project Ga0153949, IMG submission 104705) | Attine ant fungus gardens microbial communities from New Jersey, USA - TSNJ033 MetaG | ecosystem: Host-associated > Fungi > Mycelium > Unclassified | place: USA: New Jersey, Wharton State... | reverse complement strand
TAGTTGGATGCGTACAATTACCAATTACGAAAATTCTATTCTACTATTGTGATCGGGGGCTGCTCCGTCAAGCAGAATAAGGAAAATCAAGTCCATTGTGTTCGAGGACGGTCAAGAGAGAAAGTATCAACGAGGAAAAGACATGGGTCCAACAATGCCAATCGAGATCCAAACATTAGAGTTTGCTTAAATTACGCCCTTAGCATAGTAGTCGCAGTGCCGTTGTCTAGGGTGATCAACACACCACTCTCGAGCTTCTCTTGAAGACTATTCCTCTTGCTCATCCAGCGACCACTTTCTTCGACCTCCTCCGCCTCTCGTTTAATCAGAAATATCCAGTCAAAGCAGGTTGAGCAGTCTACAGTTTTGTGATTTTCGCATTGGAATGATTCCTGTGTATGGAGTGCTGCGAATGCGCCAAGAGCATATGCGTTGAGTGGTTGTCGTTCCTTGATACCGATATTGTTAAGAGCCAAGGTGAGGACATTGGTGAGAATGCAGAGCATAGCCCCGTATATGAGCTGCGTGCGGAGGTAAAATATGACAACCCGAAACTGAGAACTCACCTCAACCTCGGTTTCCAAAAACTCGGATACATCGCTCAGCTCTTCCTCGATCATAACATTATTGCTCATCCGATGATCACAGCAGCATGTTTGGCATAATTCATCGCCATGCCGTGCGCAGAACTTGAACTGGTTCACGACAATGTCACGTTCCGAGGTAATTTTGCCTATCGACATGTAGGTTGTGCAGTGTCTGTGTAGAAGATAGCAAGATAGATTGAAAAAGATTGGATAGAGCAGGTAGCAAAAGCAAGTCAAGCTGAGTCTGTGACAGCGGCTGGCCGACTCACCGCCATAGATATGGCTGTCACAAATGTTAATGTTCGGATCAAATTCCCAACACGCTATCAAGTTTGGTCTGTACAACTGCTTTCTGAAGTTGTTGCTCCAGAAAGCTCCCAATTGCGAAAAATGTTGCAAAAATGGAGTCGAGCGTTGGTTTGGCTTGGAATAAAATGTATTCCTTTGCAAACCAGTGAGTGCATACAACGAACTATGAAGCTTATTTATTAATAAACATTCTAGAAGGTTCTTAGACCTTCGGCCAGATCACGATTTCGGCTTGATATTTCAACAAAAAAAATATGAAGAATCATAAATAAACGGTAGCGTAAGAACCTTCGATACATGATGCATGAGATAAAATTTCAACTAATCAGAGACTTCTCGAACTGGCCTGTGCGAGATCCTCCTGATCTATTTTGTTCATAACGCTAACACCAGTTTCGGTCTCCGAATTGAGCATAGCAAGAGTTGTACTGGACCAAGCGCGTCCTTGGAGTACACGTAAGATAATCAACAATGGCGCGATAGACTATAAAAAGGGTCAATAAAGCATGGCGAAGTCTGTCTATGAGATATTGTACCTGAGTCTGACCCAGTACGGGCAGAGCAAGATTCTGAATAGGACTGTTGACACCGTAACTCACGACTTGAATAATTCCATTGATTGAGTACAGAGCAGCGGACTCGATGAGCATAGCGGATACCGAAATGTATTCGGATCCACTTCCTACTCTGGTGTTGTATAATTGGCGCCGCATGTATGATAGTCGAATGACGATGCAAGCCGTGATGACGACGGTCAGTGCGATTGAGATAGACCAATAGGGAATACTAAGGTCGATGCTAATCGTTGACCAAAGTGTCGTACCAGGGACACAGAGCATGATGATGAGCAGCAATGACAATGCTGATTTTAACGAGAATCCTCATTAATGGCTGTAGATCTGGAAATGCTGATCACGCACTGAATGAAGCGAGGAACATGAGAGTAGGCAAGATTGTCCACCACCATCCGAAAGGAGAGAAGAACATCCAGAACCTGTACAACTAGAGAGAGACCTCCTGATGAGACGTAAAATATCATAATAAAGAAACTTGTTTTGTCACCAAAAATGCATCTTGAAACCAGGTGTTGATGATATAGATCACATTGCAAGTCAAGCCAACGGGTCCGCCGCCAGTAGCAAAATATTGACTAGGTCCTCCTGGGAAGTTCCTGTTGTTGACAAAAGTATCCTCTCCAACCTTGATGTTGGTCCCATTCCCGATGTTTCCCATGATAAACAGGAGAATAATGTACACCATCCAACAGTAGTCCCTAGCAGACTTCTTTTTGTGAATTAGGATGCTCATACCCCAGATAAATAATGTCAAGTGAATCCCTGGAAGATGTTTCGCTCGTTAGCAGTGCTTCCGGGTCAAGCAGTCATTGGAATCCTCACCATAGGCAATCGCTCCGAGAAAGAGGCCATCGATAATGGTACGCTCGCTGTAGAGGTCTACCGGCGTAGCAGAGGAGTCGCTCATGATGATGTGTCGGAGTCGAGAGCAACTCAGGATTCGCGTGGATTCATATCTCTAGCCATCTTTCCAGGCACATCAGTTCCTGATTATATATATCCCACTCATGCAGACTTCCAACTTCATGAAGATAAAGTTATGAGTCGCTATTGACTGTGAAGTTTTGCTCCGGGGTCTCTCAGCCCTTTAGCACCGCTGGAATTTGAAAACTTTCTGGCAAGCCCAGTGGCAGTTGTCAGAATGATCCATTATTACTGATCGAACATGTGAAAGCACTCACAAAAAATAGATTGTCCATATGATGCATCAGAGATGGAGGCATGGCTTCCATCTCCCAATCACATTGGATGATTTCCAACAGGCAATCTGGGAAAGTCTGGACCTCAGACTTTTCCAGAATAGTATGTACTGAGGTGGCAGAATTAGGAAGACGACATGAATATCAACCTAATTTGTGGCAGTAATTCATGGATGTAGTAACAATTGTCAGACTGTCAAAAAGAAGACACTCAGTTTCTGAAGGCATGGAACTTGGAATATATTCATTCATACGGGAAGACTCCAATACATTTTATTTCATGAACATGAGTGATACTGAAAACAAAACCACTTAGTCGCCAGTTAAGATTATAAGGAATGTTTCTGATTAGTGATGGTCAGCGATGGGAAAGAAACGATATGAGTGATGCAGAGCGGAACGAATCAGTCTGATCATCGCTCGGAATTTGTGGCTGCTTTTGCGGAAACTCAACCGTCAAGTCACGTGATCCAAGCTATTATGATCAGCGGAGCGTGAATTTTATTTTTCAGATTCTTCCAGTTTCAAAACGCCAATGACGATAACAACTGGTGCAGGGAAATGAGCAACGCGTCCTGAGTAACTTCTCAGCTCGCGGAGCACTGATCTCGCCCGTTCGGCACCCTTACCTTGTTATATCTATAGGGACGGGCAGTATTTATCTGATGGCGACCTCCATTGTCTCATTGCATTAACTAGTACACAAATTGTTTTGGAACAAAATTCCACGATTTTATTTGCTCATCGACTAGGTCGTTGAGTATGGCGCGGCTTGAGAAGTGCGAAATCCAAGTACCACACTCAACTGTGACTGAACTGTGTTCCCTTGTCTACTGATGTTCTGTGATAGTCATTACTAGCCGTGGGCAAATCCCAGTCACATCAGTATGACTTTCGTCCGAAGCTGAATCACATTAATTGACCTTTTTTGAATGGAGATGGATCATACTCCATTCATTAAGCATTGCCAGTGATGATAGAGAAAAAAACTAGTGGATTGATTTGGCCCTACTCGTTTTACCCAGCCGCTTACAACCACCTCCTGGGATTTTGGTCCCTTTTCATAGATTCATCAGAGGTGAAATAGATGACCCACTATCCCAGCCACATGGCATTCATTGTATTTGAATCATCACATTCTTGTGCTATAGGCAATGATATGGCGTTTGCATTGCTAGTCGATATTAATCTTAAAAAAACGCGTCATCTTCCCACGATAGCTGAACTACGACCCTGATACTTACGATGAACTTGGCCCACCAGTCTGGGTGTTCTTACCCTAAGAACAACTATGGTCCAGGAGGAAAATGGATCAAAGACCTTACAAAGCAACGGCTGAACAACTTCCAGGGCGGGCACTTCTCAGACGTCAACCTTTCTTCTGTTCTTTTCACTCATCGCTTAGATGGGCAGAACTTTGTTGAGTTAAAAGTGTGAGGTTTAATTGTTCAGGATATTCCATATCCTGCTGAGTACATGTAGATGGAGTGCCCCAGGACTCTCCAAGCCTTCGTTCCAGGAGGCCATGAAACAAAAGTTCAAGATAGCTAAAAAGGTGTGTTCCTTTAGTCGACCATTTACCATTTGAACCACATCCAAATCATGGTAGGGCGACTCATTTGGTCCATCTTGTAAGTGCTTCCTGCTATTGTAGAACATCTCTATTTATCCTTACAGGGGTAGGTTATGTGTTTGCCCCAGTCCTGCCCTTCTCTCATCCTGTCATTAGTCAAATCACTGGTGGAGAGTCTCAATCACCATACCAGAGTACTTGAAGCAATACGAACGAATACAATGTGAAGCTTGATCATACTATCCCTGGACATCGCTTACTGTCCTCGTTGCTAGTTGAGTTCGACCCTGGATGTGAGGCAATGATTTTCACGGTTGATGGCATCCCTTTGCAAGGTTTGTTGTGACATCTTCCCTGAACATATACTAACATCAACTTCAGGCATAACTGGTGGCTTCGGAGGTGACCGTCGTGTGGAGTATATCATCCCACACAAAGCAAGGGAAGAGGGTTATCATGAATTCGTTATTGAGTCCAGCTGCAACGGGATGTTCGGTGTCCCGTGGAACGGAGACACAATCCAACCTCCTGATGTATATCTTCCACCAACCATACATTCGAGCTTAAGAACTGAACTTCATTCAGATGAATCGCTATTTTACTCTTGCATCGGCAGATCTGGTAGTCCCCAACCAGGAGGCATGGAACCTTCTATGGGATTTTGAAGCGCTTCAACAGCTTGTAGACACGTTGCCGGGAAATACTCCGTATGTCTCCTTGGATTGAAACTTCAAGTGTTCATCGGCCATTAGGCTGCAGAATAAAGCTTTAGTGACGGCTAATGAAATTATGAATATATTCAAGCGCGGAGATGCTACTGCGGTGTCCGCTTGTAGGAAGAAGGCACAAGAGGTCTTTGGCAAGGACTGGGATACAAAAGGAGCCGGCATATACGAGGAAGGGCCAGAAAAGCCGAATATCTGGGGAATTGGACAGTAAATGCCTTCAAACTTGTTATGTTAACTCTGACTTATCTTCCAAAGCTGCCATATTGACACTGCTTGGTTGTGGCCGTACTCTGTCACCCAGCAAAAGGTTGCTCGTTCCTGGTCTACTCAAGTTGACCTCATGGAGCGATATCCGGAACATCGATTCAGCGCTAGTTCAGCTCAACAATACAAGTGGCTCGAGCAACTCTATCCCCAGCTATTCGACCGTGTCAAAGAGAAAGTTCTCGAAGGGAAATTCCAACCCATCGGTGGTTCTTGGGTAGAAAATGACTCGAACATGCCTTCGGGAGAAGCTTTGATCCGTCAGTTCCTGTTTGGACAACGCTATTTCGAGTCGAAATTTGGAAAACGATGCGATACTGCCTGGCTCCCGGATTCATTTGGATTAACAGGAGCCTTGCCTCAGTTGATACGTGGTGCTGGTGAGTTGGATCCTCTTTTTGACCTTGATTGAATCTGATTGCGTTTCTAGGCATGACATATTTCTTCACTCAGAAACTCTCTTGGTCAGTGTTCTCTGCTGGTCTTGGTCTATTGAAACATAACTCATAAAATGCATAGGAACAATATGTGAGGTTGTTTATCGTTGCCCCTGAACGGCGCTTATACATTGCAGCAATGTCTTTCCCCACTCGACGTTCAACTGGGTGGGTATTGACGGTACCCAAGTTCTTTGCCATATGACACCTAGTGAACTGCTGCTTTAATCATTATGGTTAAATGTAATTAATGACCCTTTCAGCCGATACGTACACAGCCCAAGCTACCGCTGGCGATGTCAACAAAGGACTGGCAAACCACAAAGTATGCTCTTATCTTATTGACTTCTGTCTCACCTGTAATCCAGAGATCATAGAATCTTGAATCTTCTGGTGTTGCTCTCCTTGTCTTTGGAAATGGTGATGGTGGAGGTGGGCCACTGCCGAAAATGCTGGAAAATGTGCGGTATCTCGTGTGATATGAATTCTGAGACTTATTAAGATCCTCATCAAGCTTCGGCGTCTACGTGCGGTCACCAACACTCACCGTGAATTACCGTCCGTCAATATGGGCCAATCTGTAGATGAATTCTTCAGGTATGTCGAAACGTCGACGAAAGAAGGCAAAACTTTACCAAATTGGTACGCTGTTCAGTCATATGCCTAACCTTGATTCCTGACGTTTTTAGGCATGGGGAGTTATATCTCGAGGTACGTTGAGGGAAGTGAACCCAACTAGATGATCAATATATCCCTACAGTTCCACAGAGGTACTTATACTTCTCATGGCAAGTTGACTATTTTCGCTGTCTTAACTACTTGGCTTCTCAAATCTGCAAAAAGGTTCAATCAAAAAGGGAAACCGTCATTCTGAGATCCTTCTACGCGACGTGGAACATCTCGCTACTTTGGCATCTCTCCGCAAGGGCGATTATGCTTATCCCAAAACCAAGATCGACAACAACTGGGAGAAAGTACTTCTCAATCAATGTATGTTTTTTTCTATTCTGCTGGCCTCTATACTGACATGTTACAGTCCACGATGTTCTCCCAGGTTCAGCAATGTGCGTTACTTGTCAGTGAATCTGAGTGTACATTCATGCATTCTAGTGGTATGGTGTATGATGATGCTGAAAAGTTATACGCGGAAGTAAAGCTATCAGGTGAATCCCTCATTGAGGAGGCTCTTTCCATCCTCTTCCCCGACTCGTTTCCATTTTGCTCCATGGCCAATCCAAAAATGAAGTACCTGGAGGGTTCACATGACAAAATCATTGGGTATAATACAACGTTCCTTCCCCGATGGGATGTCATCATGATTCCGATCGATCGAGTTAATTCGGCGCTGAAGGCACATATTCTGCAAGCAAGTGATGATGGCAAAGAGGGATATGGCGTAATGCAAACCCCTGACGGTAGTCAGGTAGGGCAGTTGAGGAATCCCGACTGCTCTCTCTATACTCACTTGCAACCCGCTTCTGGTACGTGGCACATTAAGTTCGCGATATGTGATTAATACACTAAGGTCACAGTGTATACAAACGGCTCTTATCACTTCGTTCTCCGCAACTCCAGTGTACAGCTGACAATTTCGCAAGGGCGGGTCACCAGCCTGTTCGACGTCAAACTCAGGTACATTTTCTAGTTTTGTACCCTGATCAGATCTAAACCTAGTATAGTCGGGAGCTTATTGACAAAGGTCGCACTGGAGGATTTGTCATATTCAATGATCGGCCAAATTATTGGGATGCCTGGGGTATGTGATAGAATGCGTCACTTACGAACGCTGCCGAAAATTTCTTCTATCTATCAGACGTTGAAATCCACCACTTGGAGACTGCACAGCAATTAGAGTTCACTGACATCACTGTGGTTTCCCAAGGCCCACTCCGCGCGGCCGTTAAGGCTCGAGTCCATTATGGTCAAAGTCTCATTAGTGTCACAGTAAAGTCCACCTTGATTACTTCGCTTGCAGTTAAATGACTTTGATTATGAACAGATTTCTCTTGATGCCACGCCAGCTACGACAAAAGCAAATTCGCGTTCCCTCTTCAACTTTGACACTGTGGTCAACTGGCACCAACGCCATGAATTCCTGAAATGTGAGACCATTTCGGAATTCTATAAAGTGGTCATATAATACTTCCTACAGTCGAGTTACCTCTTGACATTTGGAACCCCAACGCAACTTACGAGACCCAATTCGGCTACGTCCAAAGGCCGACACACAAGAATACAACATGGGACATTGCCAAGGTAAACGCCTTCCTATAGTGCCAATAACTATGAATACTTAGGACTTTACAGTTTGAAGTCTGTGGTCACAAAGTAGGGCTGAGCGACTTCTTGTTCTTTATGCTCATGCTTCTCCGTTTAGTACGCTGATTTCAGTGAATTTGGCTATGGAGTCGCTATTCTCTCTGAATCCAAGTATGGATTCTCATGTATCGGTAATGTATTGCGTATGTCTCTCCTGAGAGCAGCCACTGCCCCAGACGCAGACCAAGATCAAGGTATCACATTGATGTTTCTCCCTTCGAGATTCCTCATGAGCTTGGGATAGGAATTCACCATTTCGCATTCGCTGTGCTTCCTCATGAAGGCTCCTTCCTGGAATCTGATGTTCCCCACGCTGCCCATCTCTACAATTCCCCTTTACGAGGTATGTGTATACAATACCATAAACAAGTTATCTTGACGAAAATTCCAGTCCGTGCAATTAAATCGACTTTGTCTTCCTATATCGATTCTCCTTTTAGTATATGTGGAGCCCAAAATGTTGTCCTGGAAACTATCAAACGAGGCGAAGATGACAATCATACTTCATCAATTTCGACCCCTGAGGCCGGGCCTGTTACAGTTATCTTGAGGCTCTACGAAGTATTCGGAGGGCATGCCAGGGTTTTATTGAGAATTGCTCCTTACTTGCCAGTTGCCAAGGTCTTCGTTACCAATCTCCTGGAAGACGAGGAAGAAGAGCTGGATATTACTCAATCAGCGAATGGTGGCATCGTCGACAACACTGAGTCGTCCAGGTGTTCAGTGACTCTGAACTTCCGGGGTTTTGAGGTCAAAACCCTCAAAGTTGTCATCGGCTCGCCGTCCTCGCCACCGCCTTCCCCTAGCATCCAACAAGAGTGTGTTCTTTCCTCGTTTCTCTAACAGTCAAATTGAGCTCCCCTGATGTAGCCGAGACAGAGATAGCTGGGTCAAACTTGACAGTAGTCGGTTGTTAGTTTGTGATGTATGAAGCCTGCTTTTTCTATGAAGAACCTCATTACTTGTTATACTTACTTGTGATTGTGGTCGTAGTATCCTGTCTCGTACATCGTCCCTCCATGATTTTTTCTAAAAATTTAACGATCTTCTGTCCTTGATGGCCAGCTTCAGCCTTTACATGAAGCAATAATTGATATTATGAGGTCATTGCAGTGCCAGGCCAGTGGTTACTACAAAAGGATGGATGAAAGAAACATGAGGCATCCATGAAGAGAAGCAAAATAATGAAATAGAACTGAAACACTGGAATAGGGCTAAAGGCATAGCCTACTATAAGGACAGTGCAAACATTAATCTGATATCAATTTTCTTTTCGAAGCTAGACTAGCTAGAGTTCTAGTCAAAACTTCCCCATCAAGTAGTTTATCACTGTTTCGACTGATAGAGGTATAAATCAATTCATCCCTCAGAAACTTATGATGTTAATAACAATTTTTGGAAGCAAACTATTAGAGCACATGTTAGAACTTTCACAACATCTAGGATGCGTTACTGCAAAGCGAAGTTTAAAGTATATTACGCTTGGAGTAAATGAATGACATGCCAAACCTTATGTCATCCCGACGCCCATAGACAATTAGCGACATTACCCAAAGATACCCACGGCTACTCCCTCAGCCTCAGCTTCTCTGGTAGTCCCAAAACCAGCAACAGCAGCCTCTTCACACCCAAGCCACTCCAACCATTCGGTCGCATGATAAACAATTCTCCTCATCGGCCAGGGTTCTAATTCTATTTTACCACCAATTTGCTTCGGCCCGATAGGTGGATTACTGGATGGTGAGGATGAAGGCGGAGGCATAGGAGATTGAGCATGCGTTAACCCAGTTTGTCCAAGAATTGAAGTTTGGTTTGACGATGGCTCAAAAGTGTGACTAGATGATGGTAGGTGGGCAAGTGTTAGTGCATAAAGATGTCCTCCATGTGCATGGTTAGGTATGTGGTGATGCGTAGGCATTGACTGAACTGAATTCCGATCTGATACTGTTGATGATTCACTGTGAAGTAAAGACGAAAGTCCGGCCGGCTGTTTTCTTGATACAGTCCAAAACAAGCTTCCAGATCGAATGACTCTGACCATTGGGAAACCGTGTTCGACAATACTGTGGACAATCCTTGCGGAGACAGGTAAATCGTTGAGGTAGACAAATCTCAGATCGGGGGAGAGACCCGGTCTGAGTTGCTAAACCATTGCAGAAGTCAGTCATGGTCAAAAGTTAAACAAGACGAATCTCTGATCACCTACCCCCAAGAATGTTAAAAGATTAGAACCGATACCAGAGGTGGAACCTAGAACATCATCCAAACCAGTACTGAATCTCTGAACACCAATTTCAATTCCGAGTGCAGTGACACTGCGAGGAATCAGCCATCCAGCGAGACCTGGTGCCAAATCTCTTGGATATGTCATCCTCACAGCCTTCAATCCAACAAGACTAGGCAGAAGGCCCCAGATCGAGGCATCGTATCCGACTGCTTCTAAATTTGATGCACTTATAACACCTCCTGTATTGCTTGCATACAGGGAAGCAGGTGTTGTGTCGACTATGAGCTGTAGAGTTTGAAGTTGATGGCGCCCGCGCAGGAATGAGGTGATTGAAGGGAATAAACCTTTATCAACTGTATGACGGCCCAGAGCGTGAACTGTAAAAGAAAAATGGCGTAAGAAGGGCAAAGGATGGGGAAGAATCGGTGGAATAGGGTCTGTCAGGAATTGCGTTGACAGTGTGGTATTCTCAAGAAAGGTACAGTCAATAGATAGATATTCAAGTTGTCGGCCATGTTCGATCAATTCAGAGATAACTTGAGGATTTATGTGCGATCCACTACTTGAATTGGATGAAGTGTGAGAAGAACCAGTAAATGTGCCGGCAAAGTGAATTCGAGTAAGATTCCGTATTGATATTGAATTGGAAGGGAAAGACCAAGACGGAGTCGAAAGATTAATCGTACGAAGAGTGGCACGATTAGATGAGAGAATGTTTTGAAGGGAAGCATAGGCAACGGTGGAGTTATTTGTCTGTGTCTGCACAGGCGAACTCGTGTAAGTGAAGTGGGAGATATAGCGGAAATTTAGAAAAGAGAGGTCAGTAGGATGGTCAGGTGATCTATTAAGAGTTCATGTTAATATTGTTCGAGGCCTGCACTCTGTTGTCCACGTACTGTAAAGATAGTCCACATAGGCGTGAGTTAGCAGACTGAAGAATGTGTAGGATAGGGGGCAGATCCTCTGCAGGTGACGAAATGTGAAAATTTCGTAGATTCACAAGTTTCGGGAGAGCATTGGTGAGCATTCCTGGACAGACCCATGAACTAATGCATGGAATTCGAGGCTGACTTTCATACCTGTCTGAAATGCGAGTCCACCGGCTCTGGTGGATGCAAAAATCCGCAGAGTGCGCACACAGTGGGCAAAAGCTGGATCGACTATAATCCGTGTAAGAATATCAGCACTGCGTTGTGCATCCCTTACGCCGTCGTTCGTTCGAGACTCATGACTCCTCCAGTCGTTGTTGTCATCAGTATTACTGTATTTCAATTCTCCAAAATAGAGATCCAGTTCTCGGAAAAGTAACTGAGACGCAACCCGGGAAATCGCATGAGGAACAAACAAGAGTGATTTGAGGTCACGCCTGGGCAGGGATAGTGCGATCTCTCTCCATATTTCAACGGAGACCTTATTTTCCTTAATCGGCAATGGAGACAGAAGCTATGCAAAGGGTGAGAGATGGACAGGACAGGTTGCCAGAACTAGTATCCACTTTTTCAACGGTCACAGATCGTTGATGAAGCAAAGCTTTTGCCTCCGGGTTATCTGGCTCTGCATCAAGCGCTGCTTGTAGATCTGTCGCCATAGAAATAGATATGTTGAAGGACATGGGAGGGTGTACACCAACCTTGCTGGGCACTCAAATGGAAACCGTTGGTAAGTCGAACCCGCGCTCTCAAGATATGTGCCTTAGCTGTAATCTCTGGAGATAGTGTCGTGACATGTAAACACGATTCAATTGCGTTCTCAATAATAGTTCGAGAACGTCTGGAGGTCGACCGTGGAATCAAGTAAGGAAATCACGAGGGAAAAGTCATACGTGATGGGACATGAGTAAACAATGCGAGTACATACCCCTCAAAATGAAGGCTCTTTATGGCATAGATCAAGAGCTCGACTTTCTGGTTGTCAGAAAGGAATGAGGAAACATCGCGGATGCTGGCGTCGAGAATTTTTGGATTAAAGACATTCATGAAGCTGGAGGGAAGGTTGTGTTGAACCAAGAAGCGAAAAATATATATCACCCAATGGACTGGAATGTACTCCCGTCAATCACACGTCGAGTTGAAGTCTAGGTCAAGGCCCAGACCCAGACTGAGCCACCCGGTCGATTCTGGAACCAAATGCTCATCAATAGAATCGTCGAAAATACTTTCTTACCGAGAAACTCTCATCTTCATTGTCCTAGACAGCGTGAAAACTGATATATTTATCCATCTTCGCAATTTTGTGACTTCAGCCTCCCTTTATGTCTGTAAATATTTGTGCTGGGCCATACTTAAAGTCACAATCGAGCGACCCGGAAATATTTATATTCGCCGCGGAGACATCTTACTCCGCCAACAGTAGTTGTTGAAGGTATATTGAAGAGTGATGGCCTAATTCTGGACTGTAGTGCAACAACATGTTTTCAGATAAATACTTCACACCATTGGCAATTTTTCCCAGGATGATATTTGTTTCTCTGGAACATAAAAGGAATTCTTAGTGTGCGAAGATTCCACATTGTCCGGTACGGCTTACCCACGCCAACTTGATGTCGGCTGACGACCTTACAGCAACGATTCAAAGCGCGCTAACAGCTCTTGATCCAGCACGCAAAGCCGATTTTCTGCTAGATACCGCCTTGACGCTAATTGACGCCGGACGGTGAGGGCGAATACATGTTCGCATCAGGGGGTTTGTTTGTTTGTTGAAGAAAGTCTACTTGTAGGTATGATGACAATGTTGAACGGTACCTCGATGTGTATCTTAAAACTCCCAATCTACCAAAACCCAAATTGGCCAAAGCTCTCCTAGCTCGTGCCAACGCACGAAAGGCATGTGGTGAAAGATTACTTGCTCAAGCACATCAAGGTGCGCCAACTCTCCTGTGATTTTTCTCTATTGGACTGTTCTAAAATCTCATTAGATTTTCACGCAGTACTGCGTCTTGACCCGTCAAATCGGGATGTTGCCAACCGCGTTCGTCAATGTACAGTATGCATCTATTATGTCCTCATTTCGACCTACCAACCTATTGACCAGAAAATACATTTCGCACGCGACCCTCCATCTCAGCGTGCTCCTCCAGAAGTATGGTCTCGCATTGCAGGCTATATCCCACGGTATCATCTCCGTACATGGCTCTTTCTCTCTTCCTTTCATCGTTCTGTCGCTCTCGACCACATCTTCCATACCATCGATCTCTATCTCGGGGAAGATCAGTCCGAAAACGTCAATCGCTCTATGGATATCTTCGAGCGTGTCAAGACCGACAAAGATTTCTCTCGCAGAGTCAAGATTCTTCGTGTGCATTGGGCATGCGAGGAAGGTGAGCTTCTGGATCTTATGCTCAGGGTATTCAAGACGGCTCTGCCAGAGTTCTGTGCGTTGAGGGAGTTTGAATGGATTGGATATCCGGAATTGAGGCAGGATATGGTGCAGTTTCTTTTGTCGGTGTACCCCAAACTAGATTCGTTAGGTTCGGTCGGGTTCCACTTCGATGCATGTGGGATATCGTCATTCAACACGCTGAAAAAACTCACGCTCAGAGCCGAGGACGATGATGGATATGCCGACTGGTCCGAAATTACAACTGTCCTTGATAACAATTCAAAGACGCTCAAACACCTTACATTAGGCGCTTATCTTTTGCGACAACACTCATGGGATGCTACGTTCTCCTCTCCGACGATACACAACCTCACGCATCTCGATCTCGTCGATACGAGAATCTCACACACAGTTCTGAGCCGGATCGCACATGCGGCTGGTGGTGTGAATAGTCAACTTGAGAGTCTGACACTTCATGGTGTATTTGAAGAACCGGGGAAAGCAGCGGTGGTATTTGGGAGTGACGAAGTCATCAACGGGGAACATACGCTGCTTCCCCGATTGAAGGCTTTCCGATTTCTCCTTGTCGGTCAGCCATCAGCAGTCACACCTTCCCTGAACACAACCACTCAACTTCCTGTGTCTGACCCAGCACCCTCTTCTTCTCCACCTCCTCAGCAGCAGCGTTACCTCCACTCTTATCCTCATCACATTACAAATGCTCCCCTGCCTCATACACATCTCAACCAGCCTCATGCACCTCAAATACATCCACAAGATCATTATGATCCCACAATTTTGCATCTCTATGCCACGGTTACACATTTTCTCCGCAACCGTACCAAATTACGAAGACTCGACTTGGGAAATTGTCCCTGGGATTTGGTAGCGCCGTTGTTGCCCGGACTGAGAGGGTTGAGAACAATGGGCGTCAGAATTGGCTGTTTGAGTCGGGGGTGTGGTGTCACTGGTGTTACTGAAGAGCATGGAGAGATGGATTTGAGCGGGTGCATATCAGAGCTGGATGTGCTTGTGAAAAGTCTGCCGAGCGAGTTGGGAGCATTGAGAGTTGAGGTCGGTGTGTCTCAGCTGCCTATGGTATGTCGAATGCCATATCGCGTGGTGCTTTAAGCTCATTTTTATTATGCAGCATATGTATGCGAGCCAGTTTCAGAGATTTGCTTGTCTTTCATTTTTGCACCTTCGATTGCACAATAGCCAGCCTGCGTTTCATACTACCGCTTACACATCGTGCCCGAATGCACTGTACACGAGTACACAGTCTCGACTTGATCGTGGAATACCTCCACAGCAGCAGCAGCAACGTCCACGTGGTGCACCGCATCTCAATCATTCGCATCAGCCTGTAGCCTCTACTTCTTTGTCAAATGCCAATGCAGATGGAACTACGATGCCAACAAGGAGAAACGGACATAGGAAAGACAGCGTTGGGCATGCTGATGTTGATGGATTTTCTCTTGGTCCCAGCTCCGATGCCCCAGGTGGTGGCGGACCAACAAATACGCATGGATCAGAAGGACCGGTGCAACAGCAGCCACCTCATAGCCTGATTAATCGTCTGCCCAACGCCCTCCCTCGTCCCGCCCAACAAATTGAACATTCTTATTCTTCATGTCCGCAACAGCAACATGCCATGCTCCGATCTCAACAGCACCTTCTTCAGTCAGCACCTTCAGTCCTGCCGCTGCAACCCTTGGGAACTTTAGAGAGCGCAAAGTATGTTGCCCGTACGGTTAAGAGTTTGGATTTTATTGGCTGGAATGGGGAGTTGTACGTTATTGTCAGAAACAGTCAACAAGGTGCTGTGGCCACTGTGACGGCTTCATCCGGAGATCTGCAAGTCGGGAGTGTGGGTTGGGCGCCTATGCAAGAGAACGAAAATGACGTTAGAGCTGGAAGAGCAAGTGATGGACCTGGTTGTAGTAGTACGATAGGAGCAGGGGTGGTTGCACCCTTGACCTCCTCGAGAGTGACGACAAATGACCGTG
>Ga0153949_1000365_pt1 | contig 15624 bp, 16 predicted proteins | sample TSNJ033MetaG_FD_104705 | JGI IMG/M metagenome (GOLD analysis project Ga0153949, IMG submission 104705) | Attine ant fungus gardens microbial communities from New Jersey, USA - TSNJ033 MetaG | ecosystem: Host-associated > Fungi > Mycelium > Unclassified | place: USA: New Jersey, Wharton State... | reverse complement strand
TGTGATAGCTGCTTGCTTGATCGTGAGTAAATTACTTTGTCCCGATTTCCTTGAAGGTCTGAAGAGCTACATTGAAGCCCACACTAGTGATCTGGTTCAATGCAGAGTCTATCCTGCTCGCACTCAGGCAAGAACCAGAGGTTGCACATCTCGCTTCTGTTTATCTGCGATGGGTGTCCCTCGGTCTGCCTGCTTACGCCTTCAATTGTATCAGTCGCCGGTATTTCCAATCCCAAAAATTGTTCTCGATTCCTACCCGTATTCTCCTGGTCGTTACCCCTATAAATGCCTTCCTTAATTACATTCTCGTCTGGGGTCCAGAACCCATCAGACTGGGTTTCATCGGTGCTCCCCTGGCGACGGCTATTTCTTTCAACCTCGTCTCTCTCCTATCTATTATCTATGGTATTTTCTTCGTTCCAAAGACAGCATGGCACCCGTTTTCCAGAAAAATATTTACTGGTTTGGGACCGCTTGTCCGACTCAGTATCAGTGGTGTTGGTCAAATTGCAAGCGAATGGTGGGCATGGGAGCTAGTTGCCCTTGGAGCTAGTCTTCTTGGCCCCGTTGCCCTCGCTACTCAGAGCATTCTCATTGTTTCCACCTCGACAACCTTCCAAGTCCCCTTTTCCCTCTCTGTGGCTACTTGTGTCCGGTTGAGTGTTTCTCCTTGTCTATATTCCAGTTCTAATACTCTTGATAGAATCGGAAACCTGCTTGGAGAACGGAAAGCGCGAAGAGCTGGTGCAACCGCAGTTTCTTCGTTGATCTGTGCTCTCGTTATCGCTGTTTTCACCAGGTGTGATTTCTGTGCTTATCTGATTGAATAATCCACATGGCTGACTTTTCTGGTCTACCAAATAGCACTGTGTTTATTGTGTTCCGCAGATCGTGGGCGCATATCTTCAACGATGACTTTGGTACGATGAAATATGCTTTTCCTTGGAACTTGACATGACCTGTGTTTTTCTCCTTAATGAATGATCTTTCAGAGGTAGTTTCAATGGTCGCCTCAATTCTTCCACTTTGTGCCCTTTTCCAAGTATTTGACGGCATGGCTGCCGTTACCGGTGGAATTCTCCGTGCACAAGGCAAACAGCTTACCGGTGCAGTCCTCAACTCTAGTGCTTACTATGTCATTGGTATACCCTTGGGCATGCTTCTTGCGTTCAAATCTGGTATGGGTTTGCTTGGCGTCTGGGCAGGGTTGACTGTGTCTCTGGTGTATTGCGCGGTGCTTGGCACTTGGTTGGCTCTTAGGGCTGACTGGGACCATCAAGCTGAGAAAGTACACAAGAGATTGGCCTCGGAGAGCGAGAGAGATAAATTCAGATCGTTTGAAGAGGGAGAGGCGACAGCATGAAATTCTGGGTGATTTTCCGACTAGGAATCTTAAATATTGCTTTGGGACTACTCACCATCACATCTCTTCACGTAGGTAGACTACAGTTGTAATGTTCTGTTCAATCTTATATGCTAATTCAGGTGCATAGCGCCTGCCTTGCCAAGACAGAGATTTTGGTCAATTTCTCTCTCTACGAACGGAGACAGGCTTCTGTCGATTTACGAATAATGCAGATCCATAGAAGAAATCATTGTCATATATCACTTTCCCCAAGTACGTCAACAATTGAGCGTTCTGAGTTGATCATACAAATGTCTTGAAGCAAGAGGACTACGCAAGTATCTGAAGGACATCTCACTGACTGATTTCGTGTTATCCAGAAATTTCGCCAGAGTGAAAGGCTTACTATTACATTATCAAACCCTTCAGCTCTGCATCCTTGGGCCCAGTCTCGCCGAGTTCTTATAAACGGGGTATATATAGATGATCTGAATACCGAGATAGTACACGAGCACGCAATCCAAAACCGCAGATCGTCCAGCCAACCCTTGAAAATAGTCCGAAGAAAATATTCAAACTCTTACAGCACGATTTTTAGACAGGGATCCATCTGAACCGAAAGGCGAGAGCACGAGACCAAGAAGTCAGAAAGGAAAGGTTCGTTACCCATACGTATGCTCATGCCCATTGATACACTCGTCAAAGCCATCATCAAACCATCAGCCTGATTGCTCGCGAATTAGCCGTGGTGATCATCACTTATCCTCGTTCTACCCTTGCGTGCACTATTAGAACTTGTCGAACTCGAAGAAGACGACGAAAAGCTCTCGTCCGAGTTTCCGGATGCTAAACCTGAAGATGTGCTACTACCGCCCACACTCGACGCACGATACTTGGTCCCAGTTGTATGAACGTTGTTGTTGGTGGCGCTGAATTGCACATCGAGACGATTGGTGTCTTGTTCCGCCAAAGACCAAGATTGCTCGATTTCTTCCCCACCCGCTGCGGGGATGATAAGAGCCGATGTTTCAGCATCGAAATCAGCATCTTCTTCTGCCGTTTCTTCACTGGCATCGTAATCCTGAGTGACCTCATTCACATCTTCAACTTCACTTTCACCTTCATCATCTTCATCCTCGTCCTCCATGGCTCTCTGAACCTTCACCCGCTTACCCTCCTCCACGATGTAAACTCCATTCTCAAAGACATCAACCAGCTCTTCGTCCCTCGGGTTATCCTTATGCTCTGCAACCAGCCATTCCACCTGTTGTGATATATTCCCCCTTTCCCGCCCAGTAACCAACTGCTTCACACAAACCCCATTCAAACCTGCAATTTTACACCTCTCTAACAACGGCAACACAACTCTCGTCCTCGCCGTATGTTCAACCATACAACTCACATTAACACGATCCAACAAAACCGCGTACGCCAAATCCCCGTGTCCTCCACCACATTTCCTGCTCTGCATTCCTGTAAAACGAATTTTGTGGAAAAAGACTTCCAGGTTCCTCACACCCTCCAGTGTAGCTATAAATATTCTCCACGCGCTAAAATCACAATCCAGGGCTGTGATAATGAGCGTATGCAAGGTCGCAGATAATCTCGGCAAGGGCCAGTCACATGGGGTGTTTGTGGACGAGGAAGAAGCTGAAGGTGGGCTTGTTGAGTGAGCGGAATGAAGGAGTGAGTATCCGGAATGAGTTTGTAGTCGCGATGAACTAGCAATCGATGTCGATCCAAATGAATTGATAGAAATAGAACCGATGTCCGTGTTCCGCGAGGTGGACGTTATCGAAGAGGATCCTGATGCTGAAACTGGGGTTGCTGCTGTGGTGGTCAACGGGGACTTGGAGGACAATGTGGGTTTGATGAGAGACGTCAAAGAAGCAGACGAAGAACTAGATGATGATGCTGGAGAAGTATGAACAGAAAATGACGGTGTCTCTGGAGGTGTTTGTGCGGAAGATGCCCAAACATTTGAGCTTTGTTCTGTAGATGAAGGGCTAGAGCCAGAATAAGCAAGATCTAGGCCTGATGGAGGCAATTGGGCAGACACAGGGTTCTGAACAGGAGTGGCAGCAGTAAATTGTTGCTCGTTGAAATGCAGCAACGGCGGCGGTGGCGCGATAAGCCGGACAAAGGGGGTGAAATCCTGGTCCGGCAGGTAAAGACTAAGCTTATTCAGGCTAGGCATCAGGAGGCGTTGCAGGACACGACAAAGATAATCTGGATCCAGGTCGGTCAAGCTCAGCTCCCACAAGGAGTCGAGCAGGACGCGGCTCTTGTCTTGGTTGTCGAAGCAGGCCTGTTTGGCTTTTCCCTTGCCATTGTACTTGCCCACCGTGTCTTCCGCGTGTGTGGAAATAGAACTGGAGTAGTCATGCGTTGTCCAGGCAAGGTCTTCGGTGCCGTTCTCCGCCCTCGGGCCAGAATAGTGGAGGAATAAGCGTTGGAGGCGGGGACTAAGGCGGAGCATTCTGTCCCAGTAAACGTAGGGCGGACGTGTGTGATCTGAATGGAGGGCAAGTTCCAGAGTATGCAAGTTCTGTAAGTATGGACTTGCATCCCAGGGCAGGTTGACGCCAATCAAAGAAACGTTTCTGAGGGCTGGAAGGGAGTTACTGAAAATGCTAACTGGACGCCTGTAGGTGGCAATGTAGAGGTCCTGTGCGACACGAAAGTCCTCGAAATGATACAGCTGGAGGGTCTGGAGGTTTGGGGCGGGAGGGGCATTTCCGAGATACTTGCGGGCGACTTGCTTGCACGTGTCGTCTCGGATTTTAAGACGAAAGGCTCGCCAGAACGGCACATGTGGACAGATCAGCTCGAAGACTGCACACAGCTCGGCCATGCACAGTGTCACTCCCTGCACATGCTCCTTGCCCGCCACAGTCTCCACCACGATGTCCAACCGCCGACTTGGGCTCCGTCGGCACCGTTCCAGATATGCTGCAGCTCGAGGCAGATGTGACGGCTCTCGGAAGCACAGTGTCGTCCAGAGCCTCGCTGTCTGCAGTGCAACGTGGCGCCAGTGATGGCAGACGTGCGACACCGTCAGCTGGAAGACCGTCGACGGCATGGCATAGTACTTCTCGTCCGGCCTCAGCAGGAACGGCGTCTCTTCGTCGACTTCTGCACCGAGCACAAACACTCTAGTCAGCAGTTCGACTGGCAGGGCATGCATCCCTTTGGGGCTGCTGCTAAACATGGTCGTCGAGCAGTAAAATCCGGCGAATATCTAATCGTACGCCGCTCACGTAAATGTCTATTTATAGGTTGTACGCTGCACTTGGCATCAAACAATTGTACAACTTGCTATCAACTTCCTATCTTACAGACACTGACTGTACTGTTGAAAAACTTGTCAGCATCACTCACAAGCATTGGAATCATTCTTACATAGTCGTTCAATTCCGTGCAAGTGTAAGGCGCCACGCAGACAGTACCTCCAGTCCAACTAATGCCAACATTAAAAAGAACCTTTTTTTTCTGTAGCCACTCACCCAATGCCACCACATTGTCCGTATTGAGCAACAGTACCGGCCCCAGTAGCCGGCGTAGTAGTCGGGGGCGCGACAATAGTGCTAGTACTCGAGGGAGGGACAGCTGTCGAGCTTCCTCCTCCCCCACTGCAGCTAAACACGGGAGGACCTGGTATAGAGTAACCCGAGATGTTGGTGTAGATATTTATGGTGATTCCCGGGTCAGATCCTAACGAAATTCCCAGTCAGTGCCTGTTGTCCACCATTCCCAAGTAGCTTTTCGGCTTACCATGGTATGCACCCGGGAAGCTGACGGTAGCAGGCGATGTGCTTCCACCTCCGGTGATTTGGAGCTGAGCACACTCCATCTGGTGGATTTATTAACATCACTTCAGATATCATTACACCAACATACATAGAACTGAGCACCAGGGTAGCTCGAGGCAGCATGCAAGGCTGCAATACGAGGATCAGATGAGGTGTGAGCACATATGAACCGTTGTACTTACCAATGATCTCAACACGCAACAGATACTGACCCGCAGGGATACAACTTGGGATTGCAAAGCTGACTTTCCCCTTGTTTTGAATAAGCGTGTCGACGGCCCAAACTCCATCCACATAGCCATCATGGTAGATCTTGAACCAGTTCAATCCAGTAACATTCATCTGAGTCGCACTATCAACTCGGGCTCTGTATTTTCAGGGTGTTCTCAAAATGGGAACTCTGAGCCAAGGTAAAATCTCTCACAAGTAAGCTAATACTGGGCCATGGTGAGATGGATCAATTGGATCAGCCGGATCGCTAGGGTCAGCACCATTCAGAGTATGGTGCCACTCAGCAGTGACCTGAGTACCAGCTGCAACGGGAATAATCGTCTGCGAAATGGGTTGATGGTAGGGGTTAATTCCACCGTTGCAAATGATATCGTTCGAAGTGACGTCCATTATAGGCTAAAAAACCGACCTTCACCATCCAGTAGAAATGTACTTTAAACATCAACATACCCCATCATAGTCAGGGACCCGGATTCCCACCAAGTGCCCTTGCGAAACCCCGTTCACATACAACTCTTGAAAGATGCTGTGAGCAGCTACCGCACTGAGCAGCCAGGCAAGAGATAGCGACAAAAGATAAGATTTCATTATTGAATCATTCGTTGCATGAATGGTATTTATCCCTAGAAACAACGCTTCAACCTCGGAATGCTCTCGGAGTGACCTGGACCACCAGAAGTACTGGTGGAGAGCTATCTGAGAACATGTGCGACTCTTGGCATCAAAAAGCACCTAGTTTTCTAAAGATCCCACTTTTCACGTAGAAAACTCGGAGGAAAGGGGTGAGGTAAACCTGGGGTGAATGCGGTAAAAGGAAAAAGGCCGGAAATAATTTCGGAACGACTCTAAGCCTTTTCAAAATGGTTACTCCTGTTGACGATACTCAATACTTGGTCAGAACAGCTCCCTCTCAGACAATACGTAGTGACGCACGCCACCATATTTCGCAAATATCTGAATATTCAAATGAGAAGATCACCAATGCCTCACAAAGGAAACCAGCTGGCTAGTCAATCAAAGAAGCCTGTCAACTCAACTCTCTCCCCCGCGCCTTGAACAACTAAGGTTTGGAGACCTTTTTTTGGTTAGTCAAACTGTCAGAATTGTAGCACACATTTCTCCATGGAACCGAGAAGTTCGGTAGCGATGGCAACAGCAACCATGTATGACCTACTCCCCGAGTCTTGTCTTATCTTCCCATCCTTGGCTTGTCGAGAGACTAAGTGACCAAACAATACGTTCACTAGGTCCTATGCGGAGCTCAGAAGCGATGTATACTTTTCACAGCCCTGCTATGGGACTTGAGAAATGCACTTTGACAGGAACCGCTGGTAATCATAGTGTACGCAAAACGGGGAGAAAAAGAAGTATGAATGCGAGAATCTTGGCAGTTTAGAATAGGAACAGCAAACATAAGCTCGGTGAAACTTGGATTGGATTATCTTGGCCAATTGAAATAAAACAGGCTTGGATCGTGAAACGAATGATCTAATTTGTGGGTGTAGTTTGGAATGGGGTGCGAATCCGTCATGTAAAAATGGCACATATAGGAAAGTAATGACCTAACCAGGACTGGGAACTCCTTTGAAGCATTTGCTCATCGGGTCAGAATTCAGTCCTCATTTCATGAGTCTAGATTACACCGTTGGTGAATTTCATAAAATCCATTCTTGAACAGTCAGTGCCTCCAAAAAAGGTCGGCATCTCCTCGATATCTTGTGCCAAACGGTGAGCCCAGTGTGATGTCTTCAGGATATTTATTTTGATTTGAAAATCCAGAAAGGACCATATCCTCGACGTAGTTCCAGACTAGTGTCTCGATTCTGTAAAGAGCCACACGGATCCAGTTTCTTCACCCGCATGAATCAGAAAAGGAAGGAGGAGGATGTATCTTCGTCAGACTCTCTAGTGGTTTATTGGAATATCCAGGCGACTTTGACAATGTCATGCTCTTTGTAATTCATGCCTTACACCATCAGCACTAGGCAATCAAACGCAATTATCCATCACTGCTAGCTTTTGAACAGTTTTAGATGTTAGAGAAGACATGCAAGAGATGCCGGTGATTGTCCATCAGAATGTTGTACCCCACCTGACAAACATTGCAAGGTATATATTCCCAGCCCATTGCTCATCTTTGCTAACGTCGTTTGTATATTCAAGGATCAGGCCTCTCATTTCATTTCCAACTAATATAATGAGCCAAAAACCTGAGAGGTGAAGATAACTTACAATCTTGGGGGGTGCTGGTGACAGCTTCTTTGACTTCTTTGCTGGTCAAGAAATCGAATCCATCCTGGAACCCGACTCAATGATCAGATTTACTTGCTCAACCATGTGGTAATTACTATGACTTTGTACTGTCATAAGCCCCGATCTCGGCATTTCTTATCATGAACACAGTGGCATAACGCATTTGACGGTGGATAATATGAATATGGCTCCAGTATTAGATGCTAAGAAGATCAATACAGACCTCGGTATTTTTTACTCTATGAAAATGAGGATTATGCGTGTTATAGACCGAGTGAGCCGGAGTCGAAGATTACTGGGAAGTCAACCTGACACCATTGCAACGACCTTCAGCAAGGACGCACTTAGGGAGGCTGGACGAACGGAATAGCCAGATGTTCCCTGGGTCATGAAAGTTGGATCATCACCCTCGGCGCCTTGCATTCCTTTCCTTGCTTCTTGCTGATCGAGATCGGCAATCTCCAACATCAAATTCTTGAAGACTTGGTTCATCCTCTTGAGGGTATTTCGTTAACTGGCCATAAAAGTTTTTCATAGGGAGATAAGCTTGCAAGTTCCGACAGTCGAAATTGAGATTCGCATCACCGCATTCGCCACCATAGGTTGTCTTGGTCTGCGTCGGACGATGATTGTGGGGATGTAAGAAGACCCAAAGAACGATTATAAACGAGGCAGTATTTTGGTTTGAAACCTTTGAGAAAATTTCATGGTGTTGGCACTAGTGGTCAAATTGCTCTGATTTCATGTAGTCCATCAGAGAGCTGAGAGATTCGGAGCAGTGGAAGGAGGGATTTCGAGGGCGTCTGAGTTCATGTTCACATTGCCTCTATTGGGAGGGACAGCTGATCGACTTGGGGAGTGGCTGGAAGTGAGAGAAATGAATGTTACCGCGTCTGTTGCTTGGGGTTGCAGGTTTGATTGGATTCGTGTAGACATTGAATAGTGATGAAGAGCCCAATTGGAAACATACGAGAGATAAAACATTGTTTGATTGCCGATGAAAATATGCTGCCCCTCAGCCACAGTCCCTCCATCGATGTATTTCACATTTACAGTACACGCTGGTTTCGTTCTGCTTGAAAGGCTAGTCCTCGCTATTTTTTTCAATCCCACATTCGAGCCAGACCTCGTCCTCAGCCCCAGTGCACTATGAGCCATTGCCGATTATCATACGAGGTACAATACCGCCCTCATCACTTGCATCCAGCTCACACCTCAAGCATTTTCTTACAGAACCTCTCGGTATCCTTATCCACCTCCCTTCACTCTCCCCACTGACCTGTTTTCTCCCTGCTTTCCTCTCGCATACGAGGTCTTTCCATCGAATCTCTCTGGCACACTTTTCAACGCACAAAACATACATATTTCATCGAACAAAAAGGCACTATTTTTAAGAATGTCGTCTCACCTTGAATGAAGATAGACTATCCAATACGGGAGGGCCCCTGTCCTCCTCTCCCTTTGCCTCTACCTCCTCCTCCACGCCTCCCACCACGACCCCCCTCACCATGCGGTGCCACAGGTGCAGCAAGCACGCCAGCGCTGTTTGCATCGGGACCTGCGGCAGTCGACGATGCCATTGGAGTCAAAGCATCTTTACTCTTTTCTACGCGCTTCTGTTCGCCTGTGGTAACGCCGACACCACTTAGGGCGGCCTCAAAATGCCTCAAACCTAATCCGAGTCTTCCACGTTTCGTGGGTACAGCAGCATTGGATGTGGCTTCTTCGGGTGCAGGTAGAGCAGAAGGAGCAGCAGTTGTTGTGGGTAATACCCCTTGTTGGACTGCTTCTTTGGAAGCTTTCGCTGCATGTCTGTTGCGACTTGAGCGAATGGACACTGGTGGAGTGGGTTTGACGAGCGGCGACGAAACGGTGTTCCCGACAGCATGGGAGGGATTCAGGCTCAATTTTGTTTGATTCTGTTGAACGGGTTTAGAAGATGACGGTGTGACAGCGGGTTCTTTCTTCGTCTTCTTCACTGTAGCGACTTCCGCCCGAGTTGTTTTTTTCAAAGAGCTGCCCGAAGGATTTGAGACGGTCAATATATCCTTGTAGTGGGGATGATTTCGGATAATAGCATTTGCATCTCGTCGAGCGATCTTCTCCGCTTTAAGCGCTTCAAGAAGAGGCGTCATCTTGGGAGGGGAAGGAGGCCGAGTGGAAGCGACTTAAGCTCATCATTAGTGTTTTTTTTAAGAAGTACAGGGGGGGATAATGGCGACCCACTTAGAGTCTCGAGGGAAAGAGGCTCTGTTGCGGAGGTAGTATTCAGAGACTTGATGAACGAGATATAATCCTCATCTACAGAAGAGGATTAAGGCGAGTTCCTACTTTTGCAAGGCTATGTACCTTTCTCAATGGTTGCATGACGAGTGTCTAATTTCTTCTTCTCTCCCGGTATCTTCTGATATGGAGCATACTCAACTACAGCATAGTTTTCATTCCCTGGTCCTAATGATCAGATCATAATACACAGGTTTTGGAGCTCGTATTGGCACTCCACCAGCTTTATCAATGAATTTATGGCCATCATATTCACGACCGAATATAGCCACTTGCTCCTGTGTTTTGAAAGCGATGTAGGCACGCGAAGAAATGTTTTCCTTGTTCATTCTGATGTAAGTTATTAGCTTCCCTTCCCTGCCTGACCATGGGAGCATACCGCTTCTTGGGTTTCCCGGGATAGTAGGCCTTCCATGAGACAGAATCATTTGTGACCCAGTTCGAAACACTGTGCCAGAAAATGTCTTCGGGCAAGTTGGATGGTAAGCGACGGACAACGATCTTTAGTCGTTCACCGGGAGACGGTTGTGTTTTCTCCTTGCGATCTCGCTCCTTGGGTTTCTTCACTTTTGATGATTTGGAAGGGGTATGTAGATTGTGATCGGAGGTGAGTGCGGACATATCTCCTAGTTGGAGGGATAAATATATTTTTGCAATTTACATTGGATACCGTCATTAGCAATTACCTTTACCGCCTTTCATCGGAGTTTCAAAGTTTTCAAACGGAGACAGGGGAAAGCTCTTGATGTCAGTGACCTGACAGTGTGGTATCATCTCACGTGATGAGTTGACGTCGTCCTGTCACAATGTCACACTCTGCCAATATGGCTACATCGCTGGGTTGCACTTTGACACAAGAATTCTCAAGAGACGAACTAGGATAGAAATGATGATTCAAATGCAATTTGTGGTTGTCTTCCTTGAACTTTGCCAAAAAAAAATAAGTTGCCCTTGGCAGACCATACAAGATATGATTGAGATGTGAGACTTTCAACACGAAAAACAATTCAGAGCTGTGGAATTTATTTCCAGAGCTGCTCAATTGATTCTTTTCTTAATTCTTCACACATTTTGTGCAGGATTAGTGCCTTTTGACAAGGCAACCATTTAGTAGTCAAGATGAGGTTCGAACGTCCAACCTGATGCATCTGTGGTGGGACTTTCTGCATTCAGGTCTCATGCCCCAACAGCTCAGCCATCTCGCCGACTGAAAACTTAGGAATTTCCCACCACACAACACCTTTCAAATGACTTGATCTAGTGGCAAACTGGTGCCAAGACCTCATTATGGTCTGAATCAAATTTTGAACAGCAAAGATTTAGCTTCTGAAAGAGAGACGAACATTTCAACGAATCTGTTGTCCAGTGCATAGCTTCCCGGTGCATACACTATCGTTGAGCCGATTTACGGTACATAACTTACCACCATGGCATACTGATAACTGTTGAGCTATATAATTCAGAGCTGAACGTCAAGCTAGGAAAAAAGACATGCAAAAGCCTAACCTTCCCACAATAAAGACATGCCGGACACAAGGAGGACAGCATAGTCTTGATGCGAGAATAGAAAACTATTTACGTGAGGTCAAAAAAATGACTTGGTCCTTCAAGGACTGAATTGCTCCAAAGATCAAGAAATAAGTCTTGGCAATTATCGTGGAGTTACGAAAAAGGTTGTCATTATGATACTGAATCGTTTCTTTTTTTTTTTTGAATCAGCAATTTATTGCACGGTGCTCGTTCGCAGTCCGTACTGAATCGTTTCTAGCCGTCGAGGAATTTACTGAAGAAGCTCAATTGGGAGATAGTCACACGAGCACGTGTGATAGATGTCGAGGAGCTATCTCCACATGACCTGAAACTGACTGTATCACAAAGTACACACTATTTATTGCAGCTCAGAACCACTATAGTCACGCCTGGCCTTGAAATAGAATAACTTCTCTCATGATCTGTTTCTTCTGTCCATCCAGGAACACATGCGCTCGGCTTTGAGACTGAGTATCACTCGCTTTTCACCTGTACCACTTGCTCGCTTATCGACAACAAAACTCACACGAACATCACGGTTTGCTCCTTCCTCTATAACCCAGGTCCGCGCCATGTCTACAGCTACTACTGCACCCGACCCCGTACCATCGCCTCCGCCAATAACATTTCCAAAATCACCGATACCGAAGAACCCGTTGGGTGAAGGCAAGTTCATTCGAACTGCTGCTGCTTTGATTATTGGGTACGTTGACACTTTTTCAACCTTTGAAATCCTGTTAACTTGACTTCAAGTGATGAGATACTTAATGGCAAGACACATGACCGGAATTCGCATGTCTTTGCCCAATATTGTTTTGAACATGGAATCGACTTGTATGTTTGTCCACTCCCGGATTCACTCGGCTGTCCGCTCCACAGTGCTAATGAAGGTATTTCAGAAAACGGATTGAGGTGGTTGCTGATGAAGAAGACGACATGTAAGCACCCCTTGGCTTCTGGGCATGCGATAGGTCCTCATTTACTGCGTAGCCTCGAGGCAAGCAGGCGGCTGACCGAGAAATACGATTTTGTTGTCACCAGTGGTGGGATTGGACCTACACATGATGGCCAGTGTGCCACTCGTCTCTGTGGTCAATCTGACATTATTCATTAGACATCACTTATCAGTCGCTTGGAAAATCCTTCAACCAACCATTGCGGCATCATTCAGAGACAGTTCATCGGTTAACCCAGATGACAAAACACAGACCGTGGGTGCAGCAACAGAATGAAGAACAACGTATGGCTACCCTGCGAATGGCGTTGTTGCCAACAGGAGATATGACTGAGATCCTGTTTGTCGGCGAGGATGTTTGGGTAGTAAGTCTTTCATTCGAAAACCCGAGCCGATATGATGCGATGCTGAACCAAAGAACGGTTTAGCCCGTAGTCCGCTTGAAGAGTAAATTATATGTGCTACCGGGCATCCCCGGATTGTTTCACAAGCTATTGTGGCTACTCACTCCCTACTTGCCATTACCACCCAAGTCTGAGCGCCCACTGAGGATACAAATCTTCACCGAGTGTGTAATTCCTATATCCTGGATCAACAGATAAATGACGTCGTTCCATTGCTTCTATGGGTAGACGCGTTGAGTCATTGATTGCACCATATCTCACAACACTTCAGACACGGCTCAAACCAAATGGTATTCAAGTTGGGTCCTATCCGATCCTTGGCCAAGGCGTCTTTGTGAGTCTCGTGGGACGAGATTTACCAACTCCTGTCTCTGGTGTGTTGGGTTTGAATCCTATAGGATTGCATGATTCCTAATTTCTGTGTCTCTTACATGATTCTGATTTGAGAAGACAACAGTGATAAATCTCCAACGAGAGTCTGGATAGCAGAAGTTGCCAAAGAGGTAGAGCGAGAGGTAGGGGGTAAGATTGTAAGTGAGGAAGAAGTTGCGTTAAAGAGGAATAGGAGCTCATCGAGTTTATCTTTATCTGTTGCGAGTGTGATAAAGCCAATGTGTAAATACTGAGTATCTGGTCATAATCTTGTATTTTTTCACTGATTGTATTTGTACCCAGGAAAATCGAGGATTCCTCGATTTTGAAACCATGTGCTTGGTTTTGTCTTAGAGGATCCATGTGCCAATGGTAGCAGGATAGATGGCCAGAACTTCATTTGGTAAATGTTATGACAATGAAAACTACTCTCATGACTGTTTGTCCTGATAACCTATGACACCACTCCAAAGGCATGGTTAAGTAATTATCGTGCTATTGCATACAATGGGTTCCAATGTGTGCTACTTCTCTAAAGGGATCATAATAGACAGTATTGGTGATACTCATTCATGTTCAACTTATAGCATTCAAAAGAAACACAGCGGGCGAAACTGAAAGGTGAGACCGGTTGTATTTCGTGATGATTGGTGCTGTTGCTAAGACTGGACTAGTTTATTCAAGATCGGTTCGTGGTGATGTTTTACATTTTCACTGGTATTTTTTATTTAAAATGTCTAATGATTGTCGCAAGAATATCGATTCTACTTGTCTGCTAGGACGTCACTCCAGACTTACAGTGGCGTAATTAGTTTTACAGAATATCACAATCCCCTAAATCCCCTAGTCTATCCAGATATTCTTACCGGCTTCTCAGCACGATCGTGCACATATGCACTCCATAAAATTTCCCCGCTAACGCAGAATGGTCCAGGATGTAAGTCTATATGCCAGGATTTATCCATGAACGGGATAAGTAACTTGGGCCTCTGAGGATGCATGCACAGCGACACTCTTGGTTAGCAGGAGCTAGATCTAACTTGAAGTTTGTCAAGACCAGGTTACAACAAGTGGGTTTCAGCAAGATTGTACCTAGGTTAATCCTCTCTCCACAATACGTCGCCTTTCCCCCACTTCTCCGCCCACATAACACGTTTGTGATATGTCTTCCTGAGTTTCTTAAATTCTCTGATAAATTCATCAATGTCGCTGTTCGTTGCTGGGATATCAGAACCAGAGACAAAAGCCGACGCTAAAGCTTCCGATGCATCATCCTGAGCAGTGATGCTATGCTTCAAACGCAAGAGGAGAAACTGAGGAGTAAAACGCTAATATGACGCTGTGAGCAGATAGCTTTGCCGTAAGTGAGTCAGGGTAAAGGAACCTGGTAGGTATCGCGTTGTTCCTTTTCTAACTCCTTCCATCTGGATTCGAGTTTCTTTGCTTCATCAAACAAATCCTTAGTCTCGGAACGGAGGTTATACAGCTGTTGTTGGAGAGCGAGGTTACTCTCTGATAGATCATTAATCTGATTTGATGCTTCCTATGCGATGAAGGAGAGCTCACGAGCGATAGTTTCGTTTGCGAGGCTAAGCTCAGCTTGTGACTTGTAAAGATCCTGAACCCGGCCAACTGAGTGGAAGATGGCTTGGAAATAGGCTGGATCAGCTAGTAAATCTTCGAGGTCTCCACGTCTTGAACACTTGTTTTATTATTCGATTAAATCAGCGATTGAGAGGAGGACCCACGAGAGATGCGCAAGTTCGGGAAACTCAGCCAGTAGGGGAGACGTCATGTCGATAGCAAACTGATCACGCTAACCCTGATTTAGCACAGCCATGTCCATCATCGTCCCAGGCGAAAATGTCGACGTCCAGCACATTAATCTCAAGCTTGGACCTGGTCTGCTGCAGGTCACGTCCAATGAGTCCCCAGGGTCAATAATGGTTGCGACAAGAGCTGGACATCTCAATCATTCCGCGAACGGGGCGAGATGGTGGATAGAAAGCAACTCGAGGCGCGTTCGTGATCCTTTTGTTTAGTGTCTGGAGAATCCTTTTGATGACTGGACAGTATGTTCCAGCAGCACAGGAGTCTGTAATCGGTGTCATTTCTCAAAGACAGGGTGAAAGCTACCGAGTAGATATTGGGTCCGCACACATGGCCTCCCTGGACGGGCTGGCGTTTGAAGGTGCAACAAAAAGGAACAAACCCAATCTAAGGGTCAATTACATTTTGTGAGATACAAATTCTGGCCTGACAGATCAATTAGGTCGGATGTCTTGTATACGCCCGTGTGTCCCTGGCGCACAAGGACATGGAACCTGAACTCGAGTGTTTTGACGCGCAGACTCGCAAGGCGGCAGGATTCGGAGAACTCACAGGGGGTTTTGTAGTGAAATGCAGTCTCAAGATGTGTAGAGAGTAAGCTAAATCCTC
>Ga0153949_1000358_pt1 | contig 15755 bp, 8 predicted proteins | sample TSNJ033MetaG_FD_104705 | JGI IMG/M metagenome (GOLD analysis project Ga0153949, IMG submission 104705) | Attine ant fungus gardens microbial communities from New Jersey, USA - TSNJ033 MetaG | ecosystem: Host-associated > Fungi > Mycelium > Unclassified | place: USA: New Jersey, Wharton State... | reverse complement strand
GGATTCATTGGATTTCTAACATATAAAAAACCTTCTCTTATTCTATTATAAAACCATTCCGAATAATAATTGGGTATATCTGTTCTTCTACTAACACTTAATATCATACTATCGCCTCTCTAAAGCATAAGTAGCCCCCAGCATCTAGATATTGCTTAAAATCCTCATATACGTTCGTAATATAATTCTTAATTGTAATCACCTAAATAACCCCTCTCAGTCATTTTTCTTTTGCCAAAACGTTCATTTCCTTACCCTTCCATGGTAACCGGAAACATATTTCACTTCATCCTAAAGTATACCTGCATATCCCGCTCAAATTCCCGAAACTCTTTGATTTACCGGGCTTTCCTCTCCAGCAACGCCACTGTCTCTACATGGCACGATACCTCGATTATGATGTCTGCTTCTATGGGTGGTAGGCGCTTGTCTACGGAAACATATCGAGTCATTTTTTCGTTCGCGGGAACATATCCACCATTCCGGATTATGCGCCCGATATGTACCTAAACTATCAAATGTATAGTTTCTCTGTTTGTGGAAATAAATCCACATTACTCTTTCTTCTTAATTATAGCAAGACGCTTAATCTGCCATGCGCTCAACTTGGCTGATGCATGATGCCAGCCCAATTTCAAAGAGGAAACAATTCCATTCCCACCGTTTCGACATTGGGTTTCCATCGTCTCAACTATGTATAGCACACACCCAAACATTGTCTATTAATCATTATCCCAACTCAATTCGATGTTTTACTGTCATCCAGTTCCTTGAGAGAACGGCCATCCTTTGCTTTCCATGTACGAGGGCCACTTACACTATATCCCAAAACAAAACCTGCTGCTGCTGAAGAGCTGGAAAATAGAATGTCATCTGTTGTTACTAAATCCACAATATGGCCATCACTAAAATATTTCTCTCTGAGTTTTGTAAGTCCAGCATTCAAAGATTTCGCGGATGTCTTTTCATTGACAGTTGCGCCTTTGAGTAACACAAATCCTTCCGTCGTCACACGACCTGTAGCACTTGCTCCACCGGCAGAAATACTGAGTAGTTCCTCATCCGTCATCGCATCTGCATCCTGCTGCAAAATAGGCTCTAAAACCTTATAACCGAGCGCATTGATTAGGACTTTTACATTATCGACAAACTCATCCATAACAGCAATCTGCGACTCTTTCATCACGGTATTGCGATATGTATTTTTTGTCAACACAGTGTATCGTTTACAGCCCCTTGCAATTTCAACAAATCGATTCTCAAGGTATCGGATGAGTGCTTTATTTAAATCACGACCCACAAAAATAACAGCAGTATTCCAGTAGTATTTTTCTTTTTCAGATTGATAGTCACGAACATGCTGTACCAGACGTTCCTTTACATTTTCTGCCTCACCAATATATACCGAGTCAGAGCCATCATCTTCACGACAGAAAAGGAAGTAGATACCAGCCTGCACAATATCATCACGATTGCAAGCTGCCACCTCAATACGTGGAATTTTCAGTGCTTTGCCATTCCAATTTGACAATTCTGCTGTAATAAGGCTGTCCGCTGTTCCATTAACAAGAAACAGTTCTATGGATTTCCCATAAGCCATTCGGAAAACACCTCCTCTTAATTTGCACCCAAAGCCTTGATTACGGCTTCTTCTGCGCTCTTATATAAGATAAAATCAAATGCTGTGGAAAGGTCTGTCGGTACCGTCGCCAATTCCGGCATACAAGTAGCTGGCATTAAAACTTTCTTAGCACCACTGTCCAGACATACCTGCAACGTGTTCGCCAACTCATCCACTTTAATCAATGTGCCGCTAATGCTCATCTCACCAAGAACTACCATCGAGCTCTGCACAGGCCGTCCTACTGCGATGGAACACAACGCAACAAGAGTCGGCATTGCCAATTTGCTGGTCATACCGATGCCCTGCAAATCCTGATAGTTAATGATGTAGTCCTTCATGGTGGTGCTGATGGAGCCGCTGATGCGATTGCTGTTAGCTTTCAGGAAATTAAATGCCGTGTTCGTCGCTTCCTTGCAGTCACGGTCAGAGCCAATGCCGGTTCGTTCAAACTTGCCATTGCCTGGCAGCATCTGACTTTCCAGGCGGAACACACCAACCATGCCGGATTTGCCACGGGAAACCGTATAAACCTGTCCCGGATTGCACATTCCCTCCGGAATAAGTTTGCCGCCACCTTGCTCCGGAACAGAAACATAATGCTCCTCAAAGGTCTCATTATCTATGTAGGAAAAGTTGACATCGTAGAACTCCATGCCTCCCAGCTTCTTTAACTGCTCCTTTACTCGACGACGCATCTCCAAAGCCAGCTGCAGAACTTCTTCCACTTCATCTTTGGTAAACTCTCCTTCCGGGTAAACCAGCTTAAGATAGCCATCCACCATTCTACGAACGGCAACGGTATCACGCTGATTCAGATTCTTGCCAAGACGGAAATAATGGTCAATGCTGTCTCCGTACTGTTCCTTGCGCAATTCACGAATGAACTCAGCCAGGTAATCACTAATAAAGCCATAGTCATTGGTAAAGTGCTCCGGACGAAACTTCGGAATCTCCCAGCCCGGCAGATAACAGTGCATACGGTCAAGGAATGCCGTATCCGTACCCATTTCAGGCGGGAACGGGTCAAACAGGCTGGAAGTCTTCAGCAGAACATCCACGCTCTGATTAATGTTTCCAATGAATACCATAGATGCCGATGCAGCCTTTTCCTCCTTTCCGCGGGCAAAAGAACCAGATGCCATGTAGTCCTTCATTATCTGGACACCATCTTTATCCTTAAAGCGGATACCAGCAACTTCATCAAAGGCAACGCAATCCCAAAGACCAACCAAGCCGACTGTCTTACGTCCCATGTTGTAAAACAGATTCGCTACGGTCGTCTGTCCACCGGAAACAAGGATACTGTTAGGAGAAATCTCCTTATACAGATGGGATTTTCCAGTACTTCTTGGTCCCAGCTCACACAGGTTGAAGTTGTTCTCAACCAACGGAATCATACGGGTCAGAAGCAGCCATTTCTCACGGTAAGAAAGTTCATCCGGCTCCATACCTATGGAGCGCAGCAGGACATCAATCCATTCCTCTTTGGTAAACGCCTTACGGCCAGCTTTCAGCTCATCAATATTCACATGGGGCATCTGAATCGGTGTCAGCTTTTGAATTTGAATTGGATATCCGTTTTTCTTGTCTTCCTCGTTGTACTCATAATTCAACTGAACGATGCACCAGATACCGCCGCAAAGCAAACGGTCAAACTTCTCCGGGTACTCATCTTCGATGGGTACGCTGCCCAAACCAAGGTTTGAGAACTCAGCAAAAAAACGATTCTTGCCAATATCCAATTTCACTGTAATCATATCGATGACGGTGTAGCTGCCATTCTTGCGTAGTTTCGACAGAATTTTCTGCGCCTCATCTGGGCGCACAAAATTATCTGCCAAAATACGCTTCACGTTCTGAACTCCCTGCTCGATGATTTCGTCATCGTCAGAGCTGCAATACTGACCCAACAGAAACTCTAAAACATAGACAGGTACATTCGCTCCTTCTTTTATCTTCTTTGTCAGATCTTTACGGACAATCTTGCCATCGAAGTTCTGACGAAGTCTTTCTTTTATCTCTTCACGAGCATTATCACTCGCAGCATTTTGCTCCATTTTTCTACACCTCCAAGTTCGCATGGATTATCCTAAAAAATTAAACTCATCCAGTGCGAAGGCAATATCTATCTGGAACTCTTCACGCTGCGGTGCCTGCAGACCAGATTCATCTGCAATGACCAGATAGTAGCTGTCTTGATTACTGTATTTCAAACTCTTAAGGTTAAAGCTGCAACGGAAGGTACGCTCCTGACCGTTGTCGTTTGTTTTATCTGCAATAATATGCACTGTATCACTGATTTGCTTTCCATTTGCATCTATGAAATACAACTGGTAATTGCAAGCCGAACGATTATCGCCGACTGCCTCTTTTTGATAGAAATTCAAAGAGAACATCATATTCACAATCTTGCGCGTTGCAGAAAGCAAGCTCAGGTCTACTGGCTTGGTATCATACTTTTCTTTGTTGCGCTGGTAGGCCTTGCTCTGATTACGCAAGTACTGGTATTCGATAACAGGCACGACCATCTCCTGCAGGCTGATACCACCATGCACGAAATTTAGTCCACCACCGCTCATCTTGATGCGGACGTTTTCTCTCGGTGCAAATGCCTCTATATCCGATTTGCCGTCCAAGAACTTTACAGGGAGCAAATAGTCCGGATTAGAGCCCTGCTGCATCAAGCAAAAACGTCTGCCGTATTCCAATATTCTGTCAGCAAAGCCAGTTTTGTCCACTTTGTCATCCTCTGTCAGAGGACTATAGGTATATAGAAAGCCGTGGTCTGCAGTAATGTAAATACGGGTGCCTCCAAAATCGTTGCAAATGATGCGCACCAAATTTTTAATTTCTGTGATGGCATCATCGCAAGCCGGAAACACCATAGTATCAGAAGTATGGCTGGCCTCGTCCACTTTGTCATGGTAGATATAGACCACATCCATGCCCTTAACTAAAGCTTGACGGTCAGCACGTTTCATACCGATAATGTTTTTATATTGAAGGGCTACACTCTCTGCATGAGCACTTTTCAGCAGCTTATCACGATTGTTGCTGTCGGTTGACTGTCCATCTGCCAAAACGGAAACCAGACCACTCTGTTTTTGCACTGCCTCCAACTCTTTGTGCGGAAGCAAGGCCGCCATACCAAACTTGGTGATGGTCGGGAAGATAGCCTCCATGCTATCCAGCGTTACCTTACTTTGCGTTTCACGGCGAAGTTGGTCTGCCAGAGAAGCTGCCACTTCATAGCGCAATGCATCCGAAACAATCACATAGACCTTATTGTCAGCATTTGCCACATTTCTACGATAGAAACATTCCTGTTGATTAACCTCCATAATGCGACCATAGTCAGCCAGTTCTTCTGCACATACATCTGACCAGTTATTTCCAAGCTGGCTCAAAAACCAGTTGCTATACAAGCCCTCCATCTTTTCTACGACGTGCTTGAAGAGGTCGTCCAGTGCACCATTTGTCACATTTAGACTACGTGTAAAGCACAGGTGGAACTGGCGGTAGTAAGTATCCATTTTATAGTAATCGCTGGTATAGGCGTCCCAGACCTGCTTAGCTTGTGTCAGATGGAAACCGGAAGCATGGTCATGGAAGAATGCCTGCATATTAGCTACCTGTAGCAATCCTTCATAATAGCAGGAAACCAAGTCGTACCATACCATACCACGGCGCTTTTCCACCACAGCAGTAATGGCATCCACGTTGATGATATAGTCACTAATTTCTTTCATCAGTACTGTCAGGATACACTCATTGATACAAGGGAAACACTCGGTGTTCACCAAGCTATCCACTTCTGATTTTATGAAACGTTGCGGCAAACGAGCTTCATCTTCCACAAAGCGAGCAATCTGATACAAACTTTCCCTGTCACTGCTCTGGAGCCAGTCCGAAATAAGGTCATAGCAATAGGATTGGTGCGGCGTAGAAATAAAGCTGTCCAAACCTGCCAAATGCTCTATACGCATAGTACGGGTGGTCGCCGTAAGTAAAATGTGTGTTGCCAAACGACCAAGATCGCTGTCGTCACCTTCTGAATAACCTGTAGCCTGTGATACCATAACCCAGAACGGATTCTGCGCACCGTACTTCACAAAACCCTGATATTCAGCATTGGCATCCAAATCCAGCGACCGAACCAGCACTGCACGAATAATGCTGGAAGGCTGCATATCGCTTACGTCACAAATAGATGCCATAACTGCAAGGTGCATCTGTGATGCTGTACCTATATTGTAGGCCAATGCTGATACGCTCTTTCGACGCTCTATGCTGTTAAAGAACTTCCGATAATCCTTAACCATTCTACGAATAGTCGGATTGCTAGACAAGCCCATCTCATCCATCCAGATAGAGTTAAGGTCTGCCCGAAACTCCTCGCTGTACATCTCAATGTTGATGAGCCAGTTATCTTCCGGCTTCTTATAATGGAGCGGGCAATACACAAGGAAGTTGCTGGTGGTGTCATCCACTGCAAGGAGTTTTTTCGCCGCAAAGTTATTGGTGCCGGAAAGCATCAGAACTTGCGCATTCTCCAGTTCCAACTCCTCCAGCTTATCTTCAAACTCCCGGTCATCATCATACCAGAAAATAATACGGCGCTTATAAAACTCCGGCAGAGGCACAGCAAACCGCCTGTTCAAGTCCTGCGTTATTGTCTGTAAATCCATACTGGCCATTCTGCCACCTCCTCACTTGATTTTTGCCAGAACATCTTGGAACTTGGCATAATTCACCTTTACACCATCATCAAGGTCGATTGAGATATACTGGTCGGCCAAATGGTGGATTTTCTCTTCATAATCATGTATCTCGCTAGCCTGTGCCTGCAAAGTCGCCAGCTGCTTATTCAGCTTCACACGTTCACTGGTGGAAGCACCATCAATACGCTTTTCCAAATCAGCAATGGCGGTACGGTACCGGCTCTGCTGTTCATGTACATAGTCGGTACGCATACGGGCGATGGTATCCGGCTGGTAACGATGCATATAAATTAGCGCTTTGAATCCATTCTTCTTGCCAGAATCAAAGAGCCAGTAAATCGGTCGCTTCTGATAAATCTTTAGATGATCAGAATAGAAGTCATTAATAAAATAGTTGCGGATGACCTCTCTTGGCTGACCCTTGCCACCAAGTGTCTCTGCGATAAATTTAAGGTTAGATTCCAGTGCTCGCTTACCATAGACCTCCTCGATAAACTTCACAAAACGGCTCACAACATCATCTGAGAAATACTCATCGTTACAGATAGAGATAATATTGTCCTTATCCGCCGGGAAAGTTTTATACTTACTGGCATCCCACTCACCACCTACATAAGCAAGACCTATTTCATCCAAAGAATAACGACCAAACATACATCCAACAGCGTAGGAAATCAGGCTCTTTATATCACGTTGCAAATCTGCCTTGCGAACGGTGACATCCTTGTCCTCCACTTCTGGTGTCAGCTCATCATGTAAGCCGTAGATATCAATGAAGATACGATTAAGTTCTTCCTCATTGGCTTTTAGCTGATTAAATCGCTCAGTGCATTCACCCTGCCACAGCATAAAACACAGTTCAAGCGGACAACTTGCCTCTGCGCGAGTAACATAATAATGAGACATGGATGCACCTATAGCAGTTGTTTCCCAGATACGATTGCTCAAACAAACCATTGGATGTTTTTTGAAATCCCATGAAGTTTCAAAGAAATCCCAATCATCCTGAGACAGCGCCTGCTGTATTTTTGATATGGGTATGATTTGTTCTTCATCCTTAATTATAAACGGGAGTCCCAATACATCACCTACAGTTGTATTCAATGTTGGGTTGTACATTTTCAAAAGTTTTTCGGCTACTATCCCATTAAGAAATGCAAGCAAATAATCATCGTGACTTTTTTCGAGCGCCATTATAGTTGGTGCAGCTGAACTGTAATGATGTTTATAATGTTTTATACGAAATCCATTCTTGTATGATGTTATTAAATTCCAACATACACCCTGTCTACCTGCATACTTTTGATTATAAAGCCCGCCATGAGAAGCATATAACTCTTTCGCATTACAAGACCAGTCTACTAAGTCAAGGTCATTACCTGACCATCTACGAAAATCCCCACCATTAGCATAAGGTTGCCATCTAGCTGTATCAGAAATTTCCCACCAATTACGAACATATTTTTCGTTTCCATGTGTTTTATTTCTTCCAGCCGATTCATAGTATTCTTTTATTTTGGGATAATCAAAAATTGAAAAATTTGACCACCAATACGCAATTGGTGCACCAGGTATTTTAGTATATTTATCCTGCATAGATTCGTATCTATTTTGGGGATTAAAAAACTCTTGTTCTTTCTCATCTCGTCTCGAATAACAATAGTCTACTAGTCTGATAGCAACATTTTTTTTGTCAATTTTGCTGTTACGATTTACCCATGATATAATTGGATTATGTCCAACTTTCCCTTCAAACAACTCAGTTCCGAAGTCTACTATTGAATCTACACAGAAATTCTCTAGCATAAATCTTCTTGTTTTTTCAAAGCTTGATAAGAACATCCATGATGTTGTTGTGATAAATGCAATGAAACCATTCTTTTTTGAAAAATTGCACATTGCCTTCCTAAACATTGCCATTGACAAATCCGATTTTTCATCAATATATTTTTCTTTTACATATTTATCAAGTTGTGTGCTAAATCGAGAACTACCAAGATACGGTGGGTTTGTCACGACTATATCGTAATTTTGTGCCAATGCCTGTGCAACATGTACCAGCGGTAATAACTCATTCAATGCTGCCTCACGAGATATATGAATATCCTCACGAATTTCATCAAACCGGGTGTAAATAGCAGACCAGTCCTGCACTGTCATGGTCAGGATAGAGCCGTACTCCTTGGCATCATGTAATTCATGGATGATTGCCCTGATAGCTTTTTCCAGTTTTACATTACCGCTTGCAAAGTAATCCACAGTATGGCTATCTACATGGTTGCTTTCTACTATGGCGTACACATGGGGCTGGATGCCTCGGCTGAAAAATCTACGGTCATACTGGCGTGCTTTCATCATGATAGAAAAGTTTGCCAGTTGTGCAGCTCGGTCATTTATATCCAAACCGTAAATATTGTTTTTTACAATGCAGGCGACTGCCTCGCGAGTGGTATACCCGTAGCATTCATAAATCTGAATCAACACATCAAACAGATAGGCTAAAATATGGCCGCTACCAGAGCAGGGGTCGATACAGCGGATGTCCTCTGGCTTCAGACCCTCATACTCCTTGCGAATTTTAGCAAGCTGCACCTGTACATCCAACTCCTGTTCTGCTTCCTCCAAATAATACTTCCATTTGAATTTTAGTTCATCATTCGGATGACCTTCGAGCCACAATCTACCAAGACTATTTTCCACCATATATCTAACTGCCCAATCTGGGGTAAAAATGGTGGTTGCTGCCGGAATCAACTCTCTCGGAAGTCTACTTTTTGACATTGTTCCGTCATAAACAAGGTCATTTTGTTCAATATTGTAGTATTGATATAACCAACCAATTATCTGCACAGCATCCTGCCAGTCCTCTTCTGGAATCATTGTCACCATCTGCTCTATAGCACTGCCTTCACGCAGAAGGTTATCGGGGAATAAAAGCTCCGTATAGTCATCAATTTTCTGAAACATTCCCGGCAGTATTGCACTCAGCGCATTGCATTGGGTAATAATCAGATATTTAAACAGAGCATCATTATCATTGGCCTCCTTAAGAGCATAGACTTTTTCCATATCCAAACCATCAATTTCAAGATTGATGGCCTCTGCCAGAATCTGCGGTTTAAAACTATTCTCTTCATCAGTGAACACACGCACATGGGTCGGCAGATAGCCGTTTATTTCCATGAATCGTAGGGCAGAGAATCGGTTAAACCATGTGTAGGCCACTTCTTCCATAACCTGTTCAAAGTCCTCTGTATTGATTTTGGCAATCAATGCCTGGCGCTGTTTCTTCTCTTTAGCAGACAAAACAACACCGTTCACACTGGAAGCGTCAGCTGGCTGTATTTCTTTTTCTGTAATTCCATATCGAAGCGCTTTCTGAGTAACACGGGAGATCAACTCTCGCCGTGCCCAGACTGCATATTTTTTTATTGCATTTTTGTCCATAGGTTTCTCCTTACTTAAGCTGGATGCCATCGCAATTATTCAAGAGCTGCTTCAGGCTGCTGCGCATTTTCTCTACATAGTCATCAATCTCTGCTTCGCTCTCCAGGCATTTTGCAGGGAACACGATGGAACGGTTGAGCGATTTATAAACCTTCTTCGGTGCCGATGGTGTAGTCTGTACGCCAGTCGGGTCAACAGGTTTCGACGGTGTTACAGGTATTGCTGCTGCTTCCAACCTATCTACAGTTGTATCTTTGTAATGCAACATCGGAGGCAGGAGTCCATCCAACAAAGCAAGACTCTTCAGTTCGTTAAGCTGCTGCTTTTTCTGTGTATAAAAGGTATCTGCTGTCTGAATAATATTTTTGGTATCAGTGTTACCACCTTGTGCAGTATGAATTGCCTCCATACACTGGCGTACAATTTCCAGCAACTCCTCACGCTTTGCTTTCAACAAGCGGTTGTGACCCTCGGCGACAGTAGTCATCAGACCATTCAGCTCTGGTATGCGCTTATAGTCAAAATTTCGTTCCGTCTGTATTACACAAATAAGGCGAATCTGGTTCAGAGCCGTATTTGCTTCTGGCTCATGAGAGAGATAGTCCAAATCATGGTGCAGGTCAGCTTCCATCTGAACAGCTGCATCAAATACAGTCACCTGATTTTTGAAGAATGCCTCAACACGCTGCATCTTTTCCTTGTTGTCATCCAGCGCATCTTCCTTCTTGATGACACAGTCAATCAATGCAATGTTGTCTTTCTGCTGAGAAAGTACATCTTCCATCAGTTGAATAGCTTCGGATACGAGAGTATGGTCAGGATACTTGTGGCCATCATAGCGAATGTTCAATTCAGCATAGTGCTGTTTCTGCTCAGTGAATTTATTCACGATAAACGAAATAAGACCATCTTCATCATCTGGCACATCCATCACATCAAAGTATTCACGAAGAAACGCTTTCACTTCCTTCATCTTGGAGATGGAAACGACCTGACGTTTGGAAATGCTGGTCTTGCCGATTTCACTCTTCTTACGCAACATATCCGGCAATTTCGGATTGCTCGGCTGAATCGTGGTACCTGCATATTTCACAGTAACTTTCTGGTCGAAAATCAAACGGGCAGCAACAGCTGCGATATCAATCTCACGCCAGCCATACGGGATAGCCTGATAGCGACTCTGAACATCAGCCATAGAGGTCGGCAGATTCTTACGGTACTGCACCTCCAGATACTCTTCCATCTTGGCTGCTGCATCACGGTTTGGCTCAGTTCCCGGAATCATGGTAACAGTACCATTTAGGACGGCGAGAATGTCCGCATCCGATTCCACATTCTGGGTAATCAAATCAAGGTCGCTGTACACATGGGAAACCAGATACCCCAGTGCCTGATCGATTTTGGTCTTGGCATCGCCAGCCTTGATTTCAATATGCTCGCCAGCAACATAGAACTCTGCCCCGGCGATAGCCTTACGCAATTCCTCTGTTACAGAAGCCTCCAGGCGAGTAGCTTCATCCTGTTGATCACGGATAATATCTTGCACGGATTTTGGAAGTTGTGCCACATTTCGCTGCTTTACATACTTGCGGATTTTCATAGCCTGTTCCAGAGAATTATAATAATCCGTTTCTGCCAGAACTGCGATGACCTGTCCATGGGATTCCGTCATCAAACGCAGCTTGGATTTCTCGACTGCATCGGTCGCAACGGTCAGGAATTTCAGGCGCATTCCACCTGTGACAGCACCAACGGTAACTCCATCCACCATCTGGTCGAAAGCGAAGTCATACTTGTCATATCGATATTTCTTTGTTGTATAAATATCGGCAAAAATCATCTGTGCGATACGTTCCACAATAGCAGCGGTATCAACCGATGTTTCGTTCTTGATAGCTCTTTGAATATCCTGCTCTTCATCGGTCAGGAAGTTATATGTTTCGCCAGTTCTGCCAATGTAGTTCTGGCTTAACAGTCGATTCAAAGAATCACGCACAGTTTCACGCAAGGAAATTTTATCCACACGGATGTCATCTGCCATCAACACAACGATATTATCCAGATTTGCCGGTACATCATTGTCAATGTAACGAATCAAGTACAGCAGCTTCAGAACGTCCACATCATAGGCTTCGATGCCATCACCGGCTTCTGCTGCACGGGCACAACGCTCAATCACTCGACGAATGGAACCGTCGAGGAATGTATGCACGGTATCATAGAAACGGAAGAACGGAACAAGTGCGTACTCGTCCTTGTCTTGAATCTTTTGTGCGGCCTCCTGAAAACCAGACAACATGGAACGTTCACCGTTGGACTGATGCTTTCCGGCATTACCATGCTTACGGATTTCATTAAAGACCTTTTGCATCACGATAAACTGGTAAGGCACGAACGGAAAGTTGACTGCAAATTCATTTACGCCACCGTACCCCTTGATATCCAACTGAGCACTATTGAAAGTGAATAAATTACGAAGAACAGAGTCGTTCTGGTCATATACCTCGCTCAGTTCTTTGGTAGCCTCCGGCGTCTTCTTCAAGATACGTTTCTGTACGACTTCATCTACAGAAGAAGAAGTCAGGGACAGTCTTGTTTTAAAACGGGCCTGAATACGGGAGAACTCATCTGCACGAACTTTGATAATTTCGTCGATGGCTTCCTGGCCGGTGCAGCACACCCAAACCTTGCTTTCGCACTCACTACCAATTTTTTCAGTGAGGGACTGCAGGTTCAGGAGCATATCGGTGTCGGTACCGACATACTGGCCAGCCTCATCTATCATAAACAGGAGCCTATAATTCTTCGGTTTGCCATCCACATATTCTTTAATATCATGCACAAGCTGTGCAATGGAAAGTTCCACAGCGGTCTTATCATTAAACCACTGCTTTGCATCCTCCTCGCTCATATCAAGTACATCCATCAAAGTAGGGATGATGAACTTACCGTTGAATGCAAATGCACGACGCATCTCCACCCACGGCTTACCTTTCTTATCTTCAAATACTCTGCGGAACTCCTCGGTTTTTCCACTCTTTTCAATGTAATACTCCAGCATTGCCACCTTTAGGTTCTCACCATAGAAGCCCAAATGGTTATAGAACATCTTTGCAAACACACGCATGACTGCTGTCTTGTCTTTGTTGATGGGACCCTCTATATCAATATTAAACAGGATAGTTTCGGTTTCACCCTTTGTAGATCTGTCAATCTGCATGAAGGTTGCCGGATCATCCTCGAACTTCTGACGGAACAGCTCTACGGTTTTGGTATCACCGATGGCCTTGTTCTCCAGAATGTAGGACAGCATTTTCAGGAAGTGAGATTTACCACTTCCAAAAAAACCTGAAATCCACACGCCAATGTCGGCGGTGGTCACATCAAAAGCATCACTATAGTAATTAAAGAAAGCCAAGAAGTGTTTTCTCAGTTCTTTCGTAATGACATACTCTCGAACTTCCTGTTCGACGATATCAATGGAATCTTGATCTACCTTGATAACACCGTTAATTGAACGGTTGATGTCATCATGGAACATATTTTGTATTCTCATGGCTCTGGCCCCCTTTATATTTCGTTGAATGCCCGGTAGTAGGGATTCGGTGTTAGTTTATCAAACAGTCGCACATAGTTTCCGTCAAAGGTTCCTGGATACATTACAAGAATTGGAATATCGGAAAAATGTGGCTGCATTGCTTCCAGCAGGGAGTGTACTCGCATAAATGGGAACACATCACCAACTCCAGTTAGCATCAGAATATCACCTATCTCATGCGGCTTATATTGTATTTTCTCGATGAACTCACCTTCGCCGATTGCCGAATGAAGCTGCTCCAACAAGAAGGCCTTTCCATCGTTTTCTTCCATATCAGGAATGGCATCTATAATATCAATATCATCGCAAAGAGATAGAAATGTCTTATAGAGATTGCACTCCACCAAATAACAGGCAATCGTTTGGTCTGTAGTTATCTTTTCGATGAACTGCCGGACAATCATTTCATCTGCAGCATCATAACAGAAGATGCGGATGTTTACCTCATTGCTCAGGCCCTTGCCTTCAAGGAACTCCGGCTGCTGGATATGATTACGCAAATTATCCAAGCGCTCTTTTATCGTGGCCATACTGCGCCTCCTTTACGAAAAGTTATTAAATGCCGGAAGGACGATATCGTCGTTGTTGCTGCGGATGGCATTTTCCAGAATCGGATTGAGCCACACCGGATTCAAATGGTCGGCATTGGTGTTGTCGATGTACTCGTTCTCCACCAACATTTTATTTAGCACCTGCTTTACCTTCGTGATGGTACTGTCACTCCAAGTGGCAACCCAATCGTCCTGCTCTTGCAGCCGAAGGAAAAAGGTATTCAAGTCTATCTTACCAAAGGAGCTGTCCCTTAATCTGTACTTCTCTCCTACAACAGTAACCATGAAGTCCCAAACCAGACGGTACTGCTTCATCATGGCATACAGACATATCTGCTTTGATACCTCAGATGGCTGTGTGGCCATCGCAGAAATCAGAGCGTCATCATTCATCGCATGAAGTCTGCGAAGACAGGCTAGTGCCATCTTACGGACGGACTTTTCTGTTGGGTACTGGAACAAGTTCTTTGATACGATTCGGTCAGCACTTTCTTCATCATTCAGGCCCTCATTCAGCAACTTTGCTGTTATGCGCATTTCATAAAATAAAAATCGTTCTCTTGTTATGGCAGCATTGTAAGGACTTACCACCCTCAGTGTTGCTGTTGATTTTTGAGCCATACTTACTTATCCCCCCTGTGGAGTGTCCTCCACCACTCCATGATATCGCTAATATCACAGTGCAATGCATATACGCAGAAACACTTCTGTTGTAATGTTGTCGCCCTTGCCGCGCTTTGCAACAGATGCGAAACAATCAACTCAGCTTCCTTTGTCAATTGAATATATATTTGCCGAGCATTAATTGCTTTTTCCAGTTCATCAACCTTTGGCTGCATTGTTTGCTCTATCAGTGTTTCAATGTCTCCCTTTTCTGCTCTAAGTTTTTCTAGTTCTTTTGCAATTTCTGCCTGTTCTGCTTTTAAACTTTCTTCGGTATATTATATATCCTTTCATTTGCTTAATAATGTGGGATAACTCTGCCTTAGGAGTCTCTATGTAAAATTCTAACCTTTTGCCAAAATTTATATTTCCCTTATCCTACCCCAGTAACCGGACACATATTTTGCCTCAACCAGTCACAAAAGTACACCTACCTACCACCCTCAAAACCCCGAAACTCTTTGATTTACTGCCCTTTCCGCTCCAGCAACACAACCGTCTCCACATGCACCGTCATCCCAAACATATCCACCGGCTGCACCTTCCTCACTTCATACCCGCCATCACAAAGTACCCTCAAATCCCTTGCCAATGTCGCCGAATCGCAAGACACATACACAATCTTCTCCGGCTTCATCCGTACCATCGTCTCTAGCAGCACCCCCTCGCACCCTTTCCGCGGCGGGTCCACGACGATCACATCGGCATGCATATTCTCCTTCTCATACATCTCCGGCAGCACATCCTCTGCCTTCCCTACGAAGAACTCCACATTCCGAATCCCATTCCGTTCCGCGTTACTCTTCGCGTTTTCAATCGCCTGAGGCACAATCTCCACCCCATAGACCATCTTCGCCTTTTTCGCTAAAAACAGTGAGATCGTCCCGATCCCACAATACAGGTCCCACACGACCTCATCCCCGGTCAGTCCTGCAAACTCCAATGCCGTCCCATACAACCGCTCCGTCTGCTCCGGATTCACCTGATAGAAGGATAACGGCGAGATCTCATACTCGACCTCCCCAATCGCATCCACAATATACTCTTCTCCCCACAGCGTCACCACTTCCCGGCCCAGGATCACATTACTCCTCTCCCGGTTCACATTATAAGAAACCGAGGCCACCCCCGGCACGCTCTTCAGTCCTTCC
>Ga0153949_1000345_pt1 | contig 16141 bp, 16 predicted proteins | sample TSNJ033MetaG_FD_104705 | JGI IMG/M metagenome (GOLD analysis project Ga0153949, IMG submission 104705) | Attine ant fungus gardens microbial communities from New Jersey, USA - TSNJ033 MetaG | ecosystem: Host-associated > Fungi > Mycelium > Unclassified | place: USA: New Jersey, Wharton State... | reverse complement strand
GTGATCATAGAACATTCTGGAAAGAACATGTGATCATGGGACTTTAGGGTACAGCCACTGTAGTAGTAGTATAAGTAGGGCTGCAATCCAACAAAGAACTCCATCGAGTTCTTCTTGAACATCTACCTAGGGTGATTGCTAAGGACATTTACTGTTCACTGATAACAATCAAGTTCTCTTAAGCCTAGGGCCCAGCTGTATCATAGTGGTCCTGAGCTGTATCATCCAGGTATCAAGAAAGATGAGAGAGTAAGCTGGCAAGGCTCTATGATGAGCGGTGCCAATGAAAGAATTGAGTTCTAGTATAAAAACTTAGACTGTGATACCTTAGAACTACTCCTGGTCTGAATTGACAAAAAAAACTTGATAGAGCTCCCATTCGATTACTGTACACTACTTATACACATTTTGTATTTACTTCTATTTATAAAGTCCTGTACATCTCTTTTGAGTTACTCCCTCTTATGCATCTACTGGTTATTTAATTAAATGAAAAAGAGAAGAAAGAAAATATAAATAATAACTTAGTTATTTGGCTGTGTCATGACAAGAACCTATACACTGGTTGCATCTGCCTCTCTAAGTTGTCCATGGCCACTCCAGTCTTCTTCATCAAAAAGAAAAACAGCTCTCTCTGGCTGGTGTAGGATTATCACCCCCTGAATACCATGATAGTCAAGAATCAGTACCTGCTTCTACTTATCTCTGAGCTTGTCTCCCAGCTCTGTGGAGCTAAGTACTTTACCAAGCTAAATGTCTATTGGGGTTTTAATAATATATGCATCAAGCCTGGAGATGAATGGAAGACTACCTTCTAGACAAGCCAAGAACTCTTTGAACCTCTGGTAATGTTCTTTGGGATAACTAACAGTTTGGCAATCTTTTAGACTATGATGAACAATATCTTCCAAGATCTAATTATGGAAGGGATTGTAGTCATATACTTGGACAACATTCTCATCTTTACAAGGATGGTCAAAGAGCATGCCCAAATAGTCCAGAGAGTGTTAGAAATCCTTACCAAGCACAAGCTGTTCCTCCACCCCAAGATATAGCAACTTAGTCTAAGACAACTTAATTACCCTCTAAGTCCAAGTTGACAAGAAGAACTCGATAGAGTCCTCATTTAATTGCTATACACTATTTATACATATTCTATTATTTACTTCTATTTATAAAGTCCTGTGTATCTCTTTCTGAGTCATTCTCTCTCATACATCCATTGATTTCCTAATTAAATGAAAATAAAAAGAAAAGAAATATAAATAATAACTTAGCCATTTGGCCGAGTCATGATACTACCATCCTCTCAAGATTCCTCATCCTGAGGATTTTACAGCTCATAGTAGGGATCACAGATGTTCCCTATTTTATTGTCATCTTCTTCTGTCTACTCTCTGATTCCCAAATTTTCCTGCTCAATTTTCTGCTCCTCTTTTATTATTTTCATTGTTCTTTTTTCTCTTGCTCTTGCTCCTTTCCATTACCTCCAATTCCTTTCTAACCTTGCCCAGTATTCCTCATTGTACCTTTTATCTGACTATCCAAATAGTTTTCTTGCTGTAAACCTTTCTGGTAATTTCCCTCTTCTGAATATTCCTTCTTCTCTTTCTTGTTTCCTAACATCCTTCATATCTCATTAATATTCTCTCTTGAATTCTTTAACTGCTTCCTTTATATTCTCCAAATTTTCCTTCCCTTCCCAAGTATTGGATTTAGCTATGAACTCTTTCTACTATACCAGATATTTATTCTTCCCCCTAATCCATTGCTTGTTCAATATTCTCTCAACTTCCTATTCTTCTTCTTCCTCAATTATGACTGGAGCTGGTTGCTCCCTTCTCTATCCCTCAACTTACCCTATGTATCTGTGTATCCTACTGATGTTTACTACTAGATATATCCTGATTGTACTAGGTAACTCCAATTCAACCACATTTGCCAATATGATCCTTTTTACTTTGTAAGGGTCTACAAACCTCTCTGTTAGCTTTTTTGTCCTTCTACTAATCATTTGATATTTCAGATCTTTGGTGCTGAGCATCACCAAGTTCTCTACTTTATACTCATCAATTTCCTCTCTCTTCCTATCTGTATACTTCTTTATTTCTTCTTGTGCCTTCCCTAGTGCTGCTTTTGCTTCTTCCTGGATTTCCCTCATCTTTATCACAAATTTCTCTGCTCCCTCATATTTCCCCTTCTTTCTTATCTTAAACTCCATTCTGGGATCTTATCTGTAATTTGCCTTGAAAGGCGACATTTTAGTACTTAAGTGCACTTTATTATTGTAGGTGAACTCTGCTGTTCCTAACCAATCAGGCCACTGTTCCTATCTATAGTCAATAAACATCCTTAAGTACTGTTCTAGTTCCTAATTAACCCTCTTAGTCTGTTTGTCTATTTGAGAATAGAATACCATTAACAATTTACTTTCAATCTCCAATATTCTATTTAACTCTCACATTATCCCTACCACAAACTGGGGTTTCCTGTCTAAGATAACAACCTGGCTAGTCCTTCTACCAACGTTTTCTCTGTAGTTGGAGTGAAGTGTACCATCTTTGTTAATTGATCTACTACTACTAGAATAGAGTCGTAACCCTGAGCTAACAGCAATTTTGTAATGAAGTCTGCTGAAATATGCATCCAAGGTCTCTCTGGGATTAAGTTGGGCATCAGCTTACCTACTGGTTGTTCTGTGCAGTTCTTGTTTTTCTGGCAGAAATTGCATCCTTCCACATATTGCTTTACTTCCTTTGTCACTCCTGGCCACCAGAAGTTCCTAGTAACCAGTTCTACAGTTTTCCACTAGCCTCTGTGTTCTCCTACTAGTATATCATGGTGTAACTGGACAATTTCTACTCTTAATTTATTGTCTTTAGATATGTATACCTTCTATTTTTTATACATAATACCATCTATTTCTTGCCACTCTTCATCCCGTAACATCTTTACTCCAGCTCATTTCATTTTCTCTACTACTTTGACTACCCCATTGTCTTTTACTTTTTACTGTCTTACTTTCTCCAATAAGTCCACTTCTTCTATGATAACTTCTACTTTCTTTGTTTTTCTAACTTTTAGCCACTTTGGCTTTACTAATGTCTTATCCTCATTGTCTCTTTCTACTTCTACTTCCTAGTCCAGCCTCCTACTCAAGCTATCCACCTTTCCCATTCTACTTTCTGGGATGTGTTTCAGCATAAAGTCAAACCTAGACAAATATAGGACCCATTTAGCTTGTCTTCTATTTAACTTCTATACCTTCATGAAATATTTAAGATTCTTATGGTCTGTCCAAATCTCAAATTTTATTGTTGTCCCTTCCAGGAAATATCTCTATACTTCTAGGTATTTGACTACTGCTAGCATTTCTTTGTCATGAATCTCATAGTTTCTCTCTGTATCACTTAGAAATTTGGAAGTGAAAGCAACCAGTCTCCATAATTTGTCAGAGCACTTTATTGACAATACCTCTCTAGTGGTGTATTTTCCTTTTCTATTTCTATCCCATTGGGTCCTATGATGACCCTAAGGAACCCAATCTTCCTTACTTTCCATACACTTTTCTGGCTTCACATAGAGATCATTCTCCTCCAGCCTTCTCAGTACTTTCTCCACAATTTCATCATGTCCTTCCTCTGTTTCAGTTCCTACCAACACATTATTTACAAATACAGTAACTTTGTCTTCATTTACCAAGTCTCTCAGGATCTCATTCATCATCACCTAAAATGTGGCTGGCGAGTTCGTCATTCTAAAAATATCACAGTTGTATCATGACACAGCCAAAAATGGCTAAGTTATTATTTATTTTCTTTTTCTTTTCTTTTCTTTTAATTAGGAAATCAACAGATGTGCAAGATGAAATAGCTAAGAAGAGATGCACGGGAGTTTATAAATAGAAGTAAACACAAGAGGTGTATAAGTAGTGTACCATAATCAAATGAGAACTCTATTGAGTTCTCCTTGTCAACTCAGACCAGGAGTAGTTCTAAGATAGCTTAGTCTAAGTTCTTACAAGTTGGCTCAAATTGTCACAAACTTCATTCAGACCATAACTTCAGGAATACTTGACCAATTTCAATGATCTAAATGGCCACCAAAAGCCCTCAAGAAGATCTTTCAAACATTACCAAAAATGTCTCAAAGCAATCAGTATTCACTGAGTTATCAGCAGATCAGTCAGTGATCACCAAGTCACCAGACACTAAATCACTGATATCTCAGAAACCACTTAACATAATCATTTACTTCAATGACCATTGTGAAGCTCTCTTCAATGCGCTTCTTTTGGCTATAAATAGACCCCAAGGTGATAAGATCCCATGGAGATACAAGGTCCTCAATGTTTGTATATGACATTGATCTTTACCCATAGATTATCATCTGTCCTTAAATAGAACAAAGGACTGTCCTAAGACAGTTAGGTTATCTCTATTTCAAGAACAATAGCACTCCTATATGTAGAACAATAGATAGTGATCATGTGGTAGGCTGTCCTGGTGCATAGACTACTACAATCATGTATTTAAGAACTGTATGTCTGAGGATAAACCTCAGACTTAATAACATTTTTTGCTACTGTTTAAATTTCGCTTTTTTGAGCCTTTTGATTATTAAATCATCAACTCACAAATCAGTAAGTGGCCATTTGTGATAATGAAACAAAGTAATTTTCCATCTTTCTTCAAGACACAGAACCAGTAAGAGTGGTAGGAAAAATTGGATGGTTCATAAATACCAGCTGTAATCTTTGACTTAATAATCTCAGCAACATGAGAGAAAATCTCAGGAGATATGAGTATGTTTTTGAGGCTCCATGGTATGTGCTCAACTGTAGGTATCACTACTGGATTAAAGTAATCTGACAAAAACTTCCCTTTTTCATCCTTTGTTCAGGCAAATGCAAATTCTTGGAGTTTAATAAGATGGTGTATCAGTTTCTCTTCTTCTGGCCATAGAAAATAATCTTGATTTACATTCATAGTAGATTTCTGTTTGAGAGTATATCACAATCTAGGGGTGAATTCAGATGAGTGGAAAGAAAGTAGAGGAAGTGTTTCAAGAGGATCTGAGGGGATATGGCAGACAATTTGGAAGTCTTCTGGCAGGGTAGTAGTAACTGGTTTAACTCAGTGAGTGACTTTTTTATAGGCATATGATAAGACTTAATCTGAGCATGATGCTAGATTTTGAATAGATATCTCATAGATTTATTTTGGGTATATGAGTGGCTCAAAGGGAACAGAGGTGAAGGCAATTGGTGATAACATGAAACATAAAAGAAACTTGATAGAAATTTAAGGTGAGTCATCTACTTTGGGGTTTTTGTGAGGGATATGCTAATATGAGCTATTAATTTCATCTTCTCAACAGATAGTCAAATCATCAATTACTGAAAATCCAAGACAGTAGGCATATTAGAGGTAGAATGAACACAAGGCTGAGTAGAAATGGTAATAACTGCCTGTGAGTTTGAATCAACTAGTGTGATGTGCAAATCCCCATTCAAGAAGTAGCAAGTGTTGGCCTGGGCAAGAGAAAAAAGGATTGTCCAAGTAGTATTTTATAAAAAGTGTTGTTGATGACCTGTACTTGAAGGTAAAAGTCACATTTTCCAATGGTAACTCAAAGATTTGGTAAGAGGCCCATTGTAGTGTTACAGGACTTGTTTGTTGACTGCATTACCATAGTCTGATCTGAATGAATTGGAAGACCAAGTCTTTTCCAGATGTCACAATAAAGGCCAATAACTTGGGATCCCTCATCAAAAACTGCCTCAACACTGATGTAACCTTCCAGTCTTAGAGATATTATATGCAATTCAATAATAGACTTTGCAACAATGAGATCAAAAGGTGTATAGGTGCTTTGTAAAAATATCTGGGCAGATACATCATCATCTTTAACCTCTTTAAAGATATTAGTTGATACAGTTGCTGGTATAGGAACTTTCCAGATAGTAACATTATCCTTTAGGTACTGGTGAGTGTCAGGAGAGATTGCATAGAGCTCTTGTTGGGTAAGTGTGACTGTACTCCCCAAACTTTTGTCAATAACATATTGAATAACATCTGGATCTTCAATATTAAAATGCCAGCAAGTACGAGTGCTAAAGGAAGGTGCTAGTGTCATGAGTCACCTCAACTATGACAAGAAACTATAAATAGAACAGACATAGACTGGAATTGAACTGGAAACCAATAACTAGCTTGTAAACTTAATGAGAACAAATAGTGTACTTGTATATATAGTAAAGTACAATTGAGCAAGAACTCCATTGAGTTCTCTTCTAACTCTAAAGTGCTACCTTGAGTTAACCCCTAACTTAAGGTTCTTGAGTTAGTCACTAATAAAAGAACTTGATTCCATACTCTAGGTGTAAGAACTTAGACTGAGGCGTCTTAGAACTACTCCTAGTCCAAGTTGACAAGAAGAACTCGATAGAGTTCCCATTCGATTGTGGTATACTACTTATACACCTCCTGTGTTTACTTTTATTTATAAACTCCCACATCTCTTTTTAGTTGTTTCATCTTATGCATCCACCAATTTCCTAGTTAAAAGAAAAGAAAAAGGAAAATAAAATAAATAATAACTTAGCCATTTTGGCCATGTCATGATACCACCCCTCTCTCAAGATTCCTCATCCCAAGGATTTTTATAATTCATAGTAAGGGTCACAGATGTTTTCCATTTCATCGTTATCTTCCTCTGTCTACTCCCTAAGTTCTGAACCTTCCTATTTGATTTTTTCTTCTTCTTCCTTTATTGTCTCCATGGTTCTTCACCCTCTTGTTCTTCCTCCTTTCCATCATCTCCAATTTCTTTCTAACCTTGCCCAGTATTCTTCATCATACCTTTTATCCAACTATCCAAATAACTTTCTTGCTATGAACTGTCCTGGTAATTCTCCTCTTTTAAATATCCCTTTTTCTTTTTCTTGCTTTCTTACATTCTCTATATCTCGTCGATATTCCTTCTCATATTCTTCAATTGCCTCTCTTGCATTTTCTAGGTTTTCTCTTCCTTCCCATATATCTGATTCTACTATGAATCCCTTCCATTGTACCAGGTACTTGTCTTTTCCTCATATCCTCTGCTTATTTAGGATCCTCTCTACCTCCCATTTCTCTTCTCTCTCAATTACAACTAGAGCTGGTTGCTCCTTTCTCTGCCCTTCCACTTGTCCTACATATCTTTGTATTCTACTAACATTAACTACCGAATGTATTTTTACTGTACTAGGTAGTTCTAATTCTACTGTGTTCAATGATATGATTTTTTTTATCCTGTAAGAGCCTATGAATCTTTCTGTCAATTTCTCTGTTCTCCTGCCGACCATCTGATATTTCAGATCCTTAGTACTTAGCATTACTAAGTCTCCTACTTTATACTCGTCAACTTCTACCCTCTTCCTATCTATATATTTCTTTATTTCTTTTTGCACTTTTCCTAGTGCCGCTTTTGCTTTCTCCTATACCTCCTTCATTTTCATCACAAATTTTTCTGCCCTCTCATATTTTCCTTTTCTTCTCACTTCAAACCCCATTCTAGGATTTTGTCTGTAATTTGCCTTAAAGGGTGATGTCTTGGTACTCGAGTGCACTTTGTTGTTGTAAGCAAATTCTGCTGTTCCTAACCAATCTGGCCACTGTTCCTGTCTATGGTCAATAAACATTCTCAAGTACTGCTCTAGTTCCTGATTAACCCTCTCTGTTTGCCTGTCTGTTTGAGGGTGGAATGCTATTGACAATTTACTTTCAATTCCCAACATCCTATTCAGCTCCCACATTATTCCTGCTGCAAACTGTAGTCCTCTGTCTAAGATGATGCTCTCAGGTAACCTGTGCAGCTTCCACACATTGTCTCTAAACAACCTGGCTAGCCCTTCTGCCAATGTTTTCTCTGTAGTAGGGATGAAGTGGACTATTTTCATTAATCTGTCTACTACTACTAAGATTGAGTTGTATCCCTGTGCTATTGGCAGTTTGGTGATAAAGTCTGCCAATATATGTATCCAAGGTTTTTCAGGTATTAAATTGGGCATTAATTTGCCTGCTGGCTGTTCTGTGTGGTTTTTGTTCCTCTGACAGGAATTACATCCTTCCACATATCGTTTCACCTCCTTAGTTACTCCCGGCCACCAGAAGTTTTGGGTGACCAACTCTATTGTCTTCTACTGTTCTCTATGTCCTCCTACAGGCATATCATGATGTAGCCTGATTATTTCTGCTCTAAGCACCTTGTCCTTGGGCACATACATCTTCTCTTTTTTATACATTACACTATCTATGTCCCTCTACTCTTCGTTCCTTAGGACTTTTACTCCTGCTTATTTCATTTCCTCTACTGCTTTAACTACTTTATTATCCCTTACTCTTAACTGTCTTATCTTCTCCAATAGATCTACTCCCTCCACTATTACTTCCACCTTCTCTGTTCTTCTATTCTCTAACCATTCTTTCTTTACCAACATTTCATCCTTGTTGTCTCTTTCCACTCCAATCTTCCAGTCTGGCCTCCTGCTCAGGCTGTCTGCCTTTCCCATCTTTGTTCTAGGAACATGTTTTAATACAAAGTCAAATCTTGATAGGTAGAGTGCCCATCTAGCTTGTTATCTATTCAACTTTTATGCTTTTATAAAATATTCAAGATTTTTATGATCTGTCCAAATCTCAAATTTTACTACCATTCTTTTTAGGAAATGCCTCTATGCCTCTAGACATCTGACTACTGCTAACATTTCCTTGTCATATATCTTGTAATTCCTTTCTGTATCACTTAGAGATTTTGAAATGAAAGCTACTGGTCTCCATAAGTCGTCAGAGCACTTCATTGAGAGTACTCCTCCAGTTGCATAGTTTGAGGCATCTGCCTCTACCCTGAACTCTTTGTCTAAGTCTAGGGCTGCTAGTACTGGTCTCATCATAAAGGCCTTCTTAAGCTCATCAAATGCAGCCTGTTCTTCTTCTTCCCACCTCCACTTCACGTCCTTTCTCATCAGCATATTCATTGGTCTGGCTACTTGAGCAAAGTCCTTAATAAACCTCCTGTAATAGTTTGCGAGACCTAAAAATTTCCTGACGTCTTTTACATTCCTTGGCTCTAGCCAACTTAGCATCCCATCTACCTTCTCTTTCTCCATCTCTATTCTACTGGGTCCTATGACTACACCCAGGAATCCAATTTTCCTTACTTTCCATGCATACTTCTCTGGCTTGACATACAAGTTGTTCTCTTCTAACCTCCTCAGGACCTCCTCTACTATCTCATCATGTCCCTCCTCCGTTTCTGTTCCAACTAGCATATCGTCCACAAATGCTGCTACTTTTCCCTTATTAATCATATCTCTCAGGATCTTGTTCATCATCGCTTGGAACATAGCTAGTGAATTTGTCATCCCAAAAAACATAACAGTTGGCTCAAAGGATCCTATGTGTATGGTGAATGTTCTCTTCCACTCATCTCCCTCCTTTATTCTTACATTGTTAAAGCCCCATTGTAAGTCCATTTTGGTAAATACTTTCTTACTCTCCATGTTGTCAATTAGATCTGTAATCAGTGGCAGGGGGTAATTATTCTTTACGGTTTGTTCATTTAGACTACAATAGTCCATAACCATCCTCTTCTTGCCATCTTTCTTACCCACAAAGAAAACTGGTGATATCTGAGGGGACTTTGATAGTCTAATATATCTCTTTCTTAACTGGTCATTCATGAAGTTCTGAACTTCTTCCCTTTTGTTTTTGGATAAAGAATAAATTCTTCCCTTTTGTGGTTTAAACATCTCTTTGAGATCTATGGCATGATCTCAGATTTTCCTTGTTGGCATTCTTTCCAACTCTACCTTCCCAAACACCTTCTTCCATTTTAGGAATCTCTTTGGGACCATTTCCTCAATCTGCTTCTACCTCCTTATCTCTTCCCCAGTCTTCTTTATCTTCCATCACCCACCTCACTATCTTCTCTTCTTCTAGTGTAACTACTCTTTTTCCTTTCTTTGCTTTCTGCCCCTTTTTCAATTTTGTGTTCCTTCCACATAATGGAGGGCATCTTGTCATCTTGACCTTCCCTGTTTCCCAATTGATTTCTGGGTTATGGGCTTGCAACTATGGCATTCCCAATATTATGTCTGTTTTTCCCAATTCATATACATCTATCCTCATCCTTTCTATGTGGCTCTTGTAGTACATATTTACTTCCACTTGGTGTGTGATAGCCCCTCCACTATTGTCTGTTCCATCTATATTTCTGACTGCCACTGGTCTTTCTAGCTTCTGCAGTCTAAACCTATGTTTTGCTGCCATTTTCTTGTCCATAAACATTCCTGTCGTACCACTGTCCAAGAGTGCTTTTACCATTACATCTTCGTGCATATTCACCTTTTCTACCCTTATGTTTAACCATACCTCCTTTAGCATTTTGAATGTTCTTCTGATGTCTCTTTGCTTATCTCTCTCTTCTGCTGTGTCTTTCAGAGTTTCTGTCTGCATGCTGCCCTGCTGCGTCTTTTCCTTTGTAGGGAGCACCACTTCTTTTTCCTTTCTCCTTTGCTTTGGGTATCCACACCACTCAGCTTCCTCTAATTTTTTTCCTTTGAGAACTTCTTGTCCTCTGTTGTCTTCCCTATATACCTCTTTCTTTTCACACCATCTACATTTTATATAGGTCACTATGACCTCCCCTGTCATCCATCCCAACTCTAGCAGCCATGTATTTTCTGGCACATTCTCTACTCCATAATATTCCTGTGTCTTTTCCCAGTTAGGACATGCCAGCTTCCCTTCTTGCTGTGCTTTTTGTGGTCTGGTCACACGTACTGCTTTTTCTTCTCTCCTTCTTTTCCTTTCAACCTCAATATTTGGACACTCCCACTTGTAGTGTCCTCCCTCCCAACACCTGAAACATTTTACCCCTTCTACCGTCTCCTGTCTCTTTATTTCTACTTCCCCCTTCACTCTATACTACATTACTTTACTTGCTATTACTTCAAATTTATTTTGAGGAACCAGTTTCCCCTTTGGTTCTCCTTTCCTATTCCTGTAATTATAGGCCAGATACCCAGACTTTCTACAACATCGACATATCCTCCCTCCTCTTCCTTCTAATTCTGCCCTTAATTTAGCAAGGGCATGCTTTTAGTTGAGCAGGTTGCTTATAAGGGAGTTGTATTGAGTTTGAGACATTATGTTGACATCTCGAGGGCACAGAGTAAATGGTTGATCTTACTAATTATACTATGTCTACTGGGGCACAAGATCTTCATCCAGCCAGAGTCCTACTGCCCTACTAACTACTGCCTTAATACTAGGATTAGACTATTATCCAACAGATGGGATCCCTAACCTAAACGCCTTTCTAAGAATGTGGCGTTACTCCTCTGCATGTACAGCCCACAATGGGACTTCAGCACAATGTTTATAGTACAAAGGAATACAAGTAGACTACTGAGCACTGCTCAATTTCAAGGTCAGATCTTAGACACAATACCTGAGCTTGGTACTGCACTTCCACCATCAATCCCTAACTGATTGACAAGTTCCCTTAAGCTAAGGGCCCAGCTATGTATGGAGGTGACTAGTGATTGTAGCGATCACCAGTTGAGGGTCAAGATGGTTATGAGAGTAAGAATGAGTAAGGTCCAAGGTGGACAGTACTCTAGATGTGGAATTGAGTTCTTGTGTAAGAACTTAGACTGAGACATCTTAGAACTACTTCTAGTCTGAGTTGACAAGGAGAACTCAATAGAGTTCCCATTCGATTGTGGTACACTATTTATATACCTCCTGTATTTACTTTTATTTATAAACTCCTGTGTATCTCTTTTTAGTTGTTTCATCTTATGTGTCCACCAATTTCCTAGTTAAAAGAAAAGAAAAAGGAAAATAAAATAAATAATGACTTAGCCGTTTTGGCTATGTCATGACACTAGGTACTATTTGCTTTAAACCCTACCTAAACTTTATTCTCTGATTGTCCTTGATTGGTGATTAACTTGATCACTAGTCTCTTTGGATAGTGGGCCCTAGCTGTAAAGGGGACTTGGTAGTCAGTTAGAGACTGCCAGTAGAGACTTGGTACCAAACCCAGGTATTGTGTTCAAGACCTGATCTAGCAATTGGGTGGTGTTGTTCAGTAGATTACCTATATCTTTTTCTAATTAGTGAAAACCTTGTGCTGGGGGTGTATTGTCATCCATACATGCAGAGGAATAGTATCTACCCCTTAGAAAGATGCTGTTAGAGTAGAGATCCTTTCCTTGAGGTGATCATTTACTATTTGATTAGGACAGTAGTCAGTATGGCAGTAGATGTCTAGTTGGGTAAAGATCTTGTGCTCCAACAGACATAGCAGTAATTAGTAAGATCAAAACCTTATTCAAACTTGAGGGACATAGCACCACATCTCTCAAACAATACAACTCTTTAATGAGCAGCATGCTCAACCAGTGGTGAGCCCTCACCAAATTTAGGACAGAATTAGAAGAAAGAGAGGGGAGAGAATGTTTTAATTGTAGAAAGTTTGGGCACCTGGCCTGTAACTGTAGGAATAGCATTAAAGGAGAAAAGAGAAAACCAATCCCCAAAAACAAGATTGAAGTATTGGCAAGTTGAGTGATGAGGTGTAGAATAAGAGAAGAGACCAAGGTATAAAGGCAGGAAAGAGAAGAAGAAGAAGTAAAGTGTTTTTAGTATTGGGGAGTAGGGTACTATAGATGGGAGTGCCCAAGTATTGCAGTGGAGAAAGAGAGAAGAAAAAGAAAGAAGATAACACATGTGACCAAACTACAAAAGACACAGCAAGAGAGAAGGCCAGCACATCCCATATAGGAAAAGGCACAGGAATATTATGGGGAGGAGAACATGCCTCCAGAAGGTGTACTTCTGCTTGAGAGAGGATGGTTGATGGAAGAAGAAGTAGCAATGTATGTAGACTGTAGGGGATATGAAGACAAGAGGGTCCAAACTTATGAAAACCAAGGACAAAGATTTCTTCTCGGAAGACAAGTAAGAAACATATAGTGTAATCTGTACCAGTAAGCATGGAACTGGAGAGAGAAAAAAGCAAAAAGGGAGAAGTGTTATGAGAGCCCCAAAAAGGGAATAGTTTCCTATATATTTGAACACTTAATCCAAAACCTCAAGACGTATAATGGGGTTGAGATATAAATAGTATAGGAACTAAGGTCACATGACAAGGTCAAGTAATTACAGAACATTCTGGAAGAACATGTGATCATAGACTAATAGTACAGCCACTGTAAAAGTAGTATAAGTAAAAGTCCAATCCAACAAAGAACTCTATTGAGTTTTTTTGAACATCCATCTAGGGTGATCACTAAGGACATTCACTGTCTATCAATAACAGGGAGATGACAAGGGTACAGTGTATAAAGTATGGAAGAAAAAACACAATAGGGAAAAGAGTGTTAGAACAAGAAAGGAGAGAAATCCTATGTCCAGAATATAAGATAGGAAAGAAGAAACCATGATGGAACTGGAGAGTAGCAGTGCACCCTATGGAGGGAAAGGCACAGCAGAGCAGCATGCAGACAGAGGTTCCAAGAAACATAGCAGTAGAGAAGGTTAGCCAAAGGAATATTAGGAGAACGTTTAAAATACTAGGAAAAGTGTGGTTGAATATTGGAGTGGAAAAGGTAGATATACATAAAGGCATAACAGTCAAAGCACTCTTGGATAGTGGTGCAATGGGGATGTTTATGGATAAAAAAATGGCAGCCAAGCATAGATTTAAGCTACAAAAGCTAAAGAGACCAGTGACAGTGAGAAATGTAGATAGCACAAATAATAGCAGAGGAGCCATAATATACCAGGTGGAAGTAAATATGTATTATAAAAATCACATAGAAAGAATGAGGATGGATGTGTACAATCTAGGAAGGACAGAGATCATATTGGGTATGCTATAGTTATAGGTACATAATCCAGAAATAAATTGGGAGACAGGAGAGGTCTGAATAACAAGATGCCCACCAATTTATGGAAGAAGTGTAACAGTAAAAGGAGACATAGAGAAAAGAAAAAAGATAGGAAAAAGAGTTAGAGCAGTAGAAAAGGCAGATAGAGATGAATGGAAAATGTTGATGAAAGAAAAGTTCAACAATGAAGTCAAATTAGATAGAGAAAAATGAGAAAGATAGTACTATAGAGATTTCATAAGTAGCTTAAAGTATTTGAAAAGGCAGAATTGAAAAGGATACCAGTAAGAAAACCTTGGGACCATGTAATAAATCTGAGAGGATTTTATGCCAAGAAAAGAAAGGATATATTTGATGTTATGAGAAAAAAAAGAGGAAGTGAAAGAATTTGTAGAAGAGCAGTTGAGGAAAAGGTATATTAGGCCCTCAAAGTCACCTTATACTTCACCAGTGTTCTTTGTAAGAAAGAAGAATGGAAAGAAAATAATGGTATAAGATTATAGATACCTAAATAAAGAAACAGTTAAGAACAACTACCCTCTACCTTTGATCTCAGACCTAATCAATACTATGGGGATAAAAAAGGTGTTTACAAAGATGGACTTATGCTGGGGGTACAACAATGTACAAATAAAAGAAGGGGATGAGTAGAAAGCTACATTCACAATATATCTCAGGGTATACAAGCCTACTATGATGTTTTTTGGTCTTACAAATTCACCAGCAATATTTTAAGCAATAATAAATGATATTCTGAGAGACCTAATAGATATAGGAGATATGGTAGCATTCATGGATGATGTATTTGTAGGAATGGAGGATGAGAGGAGGTATAACAAAATAGTAGAGAAGGTACTGAAGAGGATAGAAGCAAATGATCTATATGTAAAACCTAAGAAGTGTGTGTAAAAGGTTAAAGAAATCAACTTCCTAAGATTAGTAATGGGAGCAGAGGACATTAAGATGCAGAAAGAAAAGATAGCAGGAGTTCTAGAATGACCAAGACCTAAGATAGTTAAAGATGTACAAAAGTTCTTGGTATTAGCAAATTACTATAGGCAATTCATGAAAGACTTTGCTGGAATAGCTAAACTGCTGCATAAGCTGGTCAGAAAGGATAAAAAGTAGAATTGGGGAGATGAGCAAGAGAAGGCATTCAAGGAGTTGAAAAGGGTATTTACAACATAACTAGTGTTAGTAGTACCTGACTTAGATAAAGAGATAAGAGTAGAGGCAAACACTGAAAGGGGCAAAAAAGATTTTTACTGTGACAAGCAAGTAGGAGAAAGGTAATAACAGTCCTCAATTGTGTGCTAAAGGGTTTGTGGGGATAAATAGATAGTAGAGATATCAAAAAGAAATTAAAAGGAAAAAGCACAGCTTATCTATAATGTAAAAATAGTCAAAATGATTGTGAGATCAATCTAGATTATACCTGACATGATACCCCTAAGGTACCAACCTTTATATACTGTAATGAGCTCACTAGCAAGTGTAGTTAGTATACCACTCATGGGCCTTACCAATCTCAACTAAGCTCTTATCTGCATTCCTAACACTAAACCTTACAGGTGTGATACAGTCTGAGTAGATGGCTAGCCAGACTTTTCCAGTCTGCTACCCTGCCAAAGATCATCCGAGTTATCCCTACCACTTGTTCTCCAGACTGAGTAGGATACAAAGCAACAACATTACCAACTCAACCTCTTACTAAGATTATCCCTTACATACTCAAAAAAATCACATTCAATAATCTCTAGAGCTTCTAAGATGAAGGTAAGGGCCAAGAAGGCACTGTCCCCTACTCTCTACTCTAAGATATATATTAAAGTTACAAATGTCTGAGACTTAATTAGCAAATGAATAATAAAAAAAGAAACTTCTTCCAGCCTCCCTTGCTTCTCTCCTCCCAATGTTACCATATGGCTATGATAGATATTGCCTCCTATTCCTCTATAGCTATCGGACATAACCATGTAATCCTACTCTATGTTGTGAGAACCTCGAGTAGGAAAAAGGTTCCCCACGCATTTCAAACACCCAAGTATACAATGGAGTAAAAGGCAGAATAGAGACTGAGTAAGCCAAAGTCACGTGACAAGGTCAGGTGACCATAGAACATTCTGGAAAGGTCAGGTGACCATAGAACATTCTGGAAAGAGCAGGTGATCATGGGACTTTAGGGTACAGCCACTG
>Ga0153949_1000340_pt1 | contig 16203 bp, 7 predicted proteins | sample TSNJ033MetaG_FD_104705 | JGI IMG/M metagenome (GOLD analysis project Ga0153949, IMG submission 104705) | Attine ant fungus gardens microbial communities from New Jersey, USA - TSNJ033 MetaG | ecosystem: Host-associated > Fungi > Mycelium > Unclassified | place: USA: New Jersey, Wharton State... | reverse complement strand
CTTGGATATTTGTATTAGCTATATATAAAGCTGGATGGGATCAAATTAATACTGCAGACAATATAACTTTTTGGTCCAAGGTCAAGTCTCAATTTGGTAGGAACCAACCTTCTCTGCAATCTCCACTGGTCAATGCCAATAGAGCAACAAGAATTAATTATGTCCCACTATCTCTACTTTCTTGCTCTAGCAGGGAAACAAGGGAGAAATCAAAAAAGGCACTCACCAAGCATGATAAAGCTATAGTACCATGCAGTTTTGTACAAGCTGCCATGTCTGCTGAAAAAATCCTGTATATCAAAGAAGTTTTTCTAGTACTGCCCAATAGTAAAATCCTAGACATATATAACTTGGCTTTTCCAACTATTCAGAGGAAGAAAAAGATCCAAATCACTACCAAAGGACCCTCAAGGAAATAGGCCATAGTATTTATCTTAGAGAAACATGTTAATTTAATTATAAAGGAAGCCAGTATTCATGTTAGTCTCATCAATAGCCTTCTGAAAAATACCAAATCTACTATTCAGTTAGAGTTCATCTATTTATGTTTGGGTGGTATTTTCATCACTACTAATGGCATTCCTGTATCTAATGATCTCAGTATTATTGAAAAATACATCAAGTCAATCAATGGTATCAACAATGACAAAGTACTCTCCCTCTGTCTACCACAATCCAAATCTTATCTTAAGATTATGAACATTCTATATATCCAACCCAATAGCAATAAGCTTACTCACAAGGACATTGTCAACTTAATCAAACATACCAGCTTGTTTAAGAATATCTCACTTGCTTCAAAACCTGAAGTTATCAAAGTGTCATCCAAGTTAGACATAGCTATTGTTTAGCTAAACATTTGGGATTCACAGAATGGTTCCAAGGCTAAGCTTCTTATTAATTACTTCTTTAATTTCAGTTGTTATATTGCCACCATTAGAGGTACCAATATGAACCCTGGAATATCTTAGTATTGCAACTGTTGGAAATAGGGATACTCTACATTTACTTACAGAGCTTATGGCTCTAAATATTAGAAATGTAGTGGATCTCACAAAATTGAACATCATAGGGATATGGCTTGGTACTGTAAAGCTAACTTCAAAACTAACCCTCCTAGATTAGAAATGAAAGTAGACAAACCTTGTTCTCACTCATTCAAATACATCAACTGCAAGGGAGATTATACTGCCAATGACAATAAATACCAATTTTGGAAGAACCAATTTAATTGCAAATGGCACAGCAAGAAGTCACAAGAGCTCTAGGAAATCAGAGCTAATTTGATCTGCTTAGCTATGAGCAGCAACAAACTATGAATATTTACAATCTATCAATATTTTCTTAAAATGTCAGAAAGAACAAAATTCTTATTAATATCATTCTAGAGGAACTGTCAAGCCTATAACCTGGACAAAGAGGTTGGCTTCAATTTAATTGTGCCCTTTCCTGTACAACTCCAATTTAAGAGACAAGAGCAGAGGGTCTAGAAGAATATTCTGGAATGCTTAAAGACAACAAAACTAGAAACTAGACTACTAATAAGATGACCTAGACTGATGACTGACTATACAGTTATTCTTGATGGTATCAAGGATTGAAGTAACAGTTATGGTATCACAGGATTATGACAGGAACAAAAAAATATGTCAGATATCATATTTATCCAAGAGCTTCCTTGTTATCTCATATACAATCTTTTTAGTAATACTAATCTTAAAGAAGATCTATTATACAGTATCTCTAATTATCCTGAATGGTTATTTCTTATTCAAAATGGTAGCTCAATCAATGATATCCCCTATATCACCACTTATATTAACAAATAGATTTCAAAACTCAGATTCTTGCTTAGGTTGAACATTATTGACTATTAAGATATCAATATTGTATTGTTCCATAATGATCAAAACATCAATTATATTATAAATGTTTATTTGGACAGCAATCAAGCAGCCCTCTAAGTATTACAAGATAATGTCAGAAACATAGAAAATACTATTGTAATGATGAACAATTTTAACATCAAAGACTATAACTAGAACTTTTCTTTCTCCCATCATTCAATCTATACTGAGGATCTCACCCTTATTGCTAATAGCCTAGATCTTGAGCTATCCCCTCTATATAACCCAGACCCCACAAGATATACTAATAATTCTAGAGATGCTAACTTGGTTTTAGATCTTGTTTTTCTCTCTTCTGACAACTATGGTTTTGCCAAACATCTCCTATTCCTAGACAAAAGAAAGCTATCTAATCATGTCCCTATGGTCATTGAAGTCAGCATAAAGAAAAAAAATATCAATATTACTATCCAATCTATCAAAAAGAATAGCAAAGCAAAGAAAAAGTTTGTTATAGAAATCAAAGAGAATATTAAACTTTTGAACATAGTGACTATTAGCAACAACAACAGACTCAAAACCATGGTTGATAATCTAGCACTAATATTCAGGAATGTATAGTCCAAATATGCCAAAACCAGCCAAATTACAAAATATTCTAAAGAATGGTAGAACTAAGAATGTACTAATAGTTTTGATAACTATCATACTTATAGTGATCTTGTCAATTGGAAAACCTTCAAAACATTAGTTTGGTTAACCAAGAGAAAGTTTTTTAATAACAAAATACAAGAAATCACAACCTTAAATAAACAACTATAGAATCTCATAAACTGGGTCAAAAAGATCTGCCATTGAAATTATTATATATGAAGGGCAACCCTGCAATACCCTTAAATCACTATAGAATACTCTATACAGATCATATAACTCTGCTAAAAACTGCCAAACTGATGAAAGATTTCTAAATAATATAACATGATGTGATCTCATAGAATAATCTTTATTTTCTTATCAAGAAGTTAAAGATATGATAGCTAAGTACTTATTATAAATAGCCACTTATTCATTTGTGAGTTGATGATTTAATAATCAAAAGGCTCCAAAAAGTAAAGTTTAGATAGTAGCAAAAGATATTGTTAAGTCTGAGATTTATTCTTATATAGTCCCTAAATATATGATTGTGGTAGTCTGTATACCAGAATAGCCTACCACATGATCACTACCTATTGTTCTACATATAGGGGTACTATTGTTCTTGAAATAGTGATAATCTAACCATCTTAGAATAGTCCTTTGTTCTATTCAAGGACAGATGATAATCTATGGGTAAAGATCAGTATTATATACAAACTCTATAGGATCTTATTGCTCTAGGGTCTATTTATAGCCAAAAGAAGTGCATTGAAGAGAGCTTCACAATGGTTATTGAAGCAAATGATTATGTTAAGTGGTTTCCAAGATATTAGTAATTTAGTATTTGGTAACTTGGTAATCACCAACTGATCTACTGATAACTCAGTGAAAACTGATTGCTTTGAGATATTTTTGGTACCATTTAAAAGGTTTTCTTAGGGGCTTTTGGTAGCTATTTAGATCATTGAAATCAGTCAAGTATTTCTAGAGTTATAGTCCAAATAAAGTTTGTGATAGTGTTTATCTTCCTTTATCCCAGGCCCTGATCATGTTTCCTGGAGATACCTTAGAACCATCATTGCTGATGATATGTACCTCAAAAAAATTGTTGATATAGCTAATACTTGCATACTTCTAGAAGTCTGGTCTAAGCACTTCAAAGAGGCTACTTCAGTTGTTATACCCAAGTCCAATAAAAACTTGTATAATATCCCCAAATTGTTCTATCCTATAGTACTCCTCAATATGATGGGCAAACTTATTAAAAAAATCATCAGTAATTGCCTTCAATTTCATATGTCGACAAATAGTTTTTTGGACCTTAATCAACTTGGTGGTATTAGACAACACTCTACTATTAACACAGACATCCACCTCACCCATGTTATTTGTACAGATTGGGCCAAACAATATCATACTAGTGTCATTGCATTTAATGTTGTATAGTTTTTTCTTTTTCATAATCTGTTATGACAAATCTATTAGATGATAAAGAAACATGTGATTAATAGGAAAAAGACTTGCCTCTGGATGATCATTATGAAGTTGATTATCTCAGAGATAAGAGATATAATTGGGTGTATAATTCCTTAGGTAAATAGGAGAGAGCTCAAGAAAATAGATAGAAAAACTAGACTGTTGCTCTCAACAATTCTAATTAGTTAACATCAGTAGTAATCACTAATTCAGATCTTTGAAGATTAAGATTAGTATTATGTACAAATATTGAGAACCTTGTATCTCTATGGGATCTTATCATCTTGAGATCTATTTATAGCTGAAAGAAGTATATTAAAGAGAGCTTTATGATGGTCATTGAAGCAAACAATTACATTAAGCAGTTCCCAAGATATTGGTAATTTAGTGTCTAGTAACTTGGTGATCACTGACTGATCTGCTGATAACTTGGTGAATACTGATTGCTTTGAGACATTTTTGATACCATTTGAAAGGTCTTCTTAAGGGCTTTTGGTAGCCATTTAAATTGTCAAAATTAGTCAAGTATTCCCGGAGTTATGGTCTAAATAAAGTTTGTGACAATAATAAATCTAAGATCTTTTACTTTACCAAATGTTATAACTTGGCAAAATGGCTAAGTCATTATTTATGATTTTTTTTCTTTTCTTTTCTTATTTGGACTTACTATACAAGAAAGAAGTATGGGAAAGTGTCACATGACAGATGTCACTCATTACAGTCATATATCAGGATGTCACAGTGTTACATCACATGAAATAGAGTTACATGATAAGTATAGAAAAGTAGTATATAGACTATATAGTAGTTGTATAAGTAGTGTATAAAATCTAATAAAAACTCCATTGAGTTCTCCTTGTTAACTCAGACTTGGAGTATGATTAAGTTATCTTAGGCTAAGTTGCTATACTAGAACTTGATTTTACATCTAGAGCATTATCTACCTTGGACCTTGTTTATCTTAACTCTTATAATCTTTTTGATCTTTGACTAGTGGTTATCATGATCACTAGTCACTTTTATATATAACTAGGCTCTTGGCTTAAGGGGACTTGATAGTTAGTTAGGGACTATTGGTAAAAGCATAGTACTAAGCTCAGATATTGTATCTAAGACCTGATCTTACAATTGAATGGTATTCAGTAGTTTACTTGTACTCTTTTTACTTTATAAACCTTGTACTAAAGTTCCATTGTAGGCTGTACATATAGAGGAGTAATGCTATATCCTTAGAAAGGTATTTAGGTTAGAGATCCTCTTCTTGGAATGATAGTATAATCATATGATTAGAATAGTAGCAAGTAGGGCAGTAGAACTCTAGTTGGGTAAAGATCTTGTACTCCAGCAGATATAGTGTAATTAGTAAGATTAGACTTTTATTTAACTTTTCTAGAGATACATCATAATGTCTCTAGAACAATACAACTCTCTTATGAGCAGCATGCTCAATTAACAGCACACCTTCACTAAACTAAGAGCAGAGATAGAAAAAAAAAGGAAGAATGTATTGGAAGTGTAGAAAGTTTGAGTACCTAGCCTGTAACTACAGAAATAAGAAGGAGAAGGCAAAAGGGAAACCAATTCCCCAGAATAAATTTGAGATAATAACAAGTAGGGTAATGTAGTATAAAGTAAAAAAAGAAATGAAAGTGAGAAAACAAAAAACAGTAGAGGAAAGAATACAATGTTTTAGATGTTGGGGAGTGGGACACTACAAGTAGGAGTGTCCAAATATTAAAATTGAGAAGGAAAAGAGAAGAAGTGAGGAAGTGGTATATGCAGTTAGTCCACAAAAGGTACAACAAGAGAAAAGGCTAGCATATTTCTTATAAAGAAAGGCATGGAAGTATTATGGTGAGAGGGATATGCCTCCAAGGGATGCAGCTCTAGAAAAGCAAGGATAAAAGACAAGGTGGAAGGTAATAACATTTGTAGAGTATAGAGGATGCAAGTATAAAAGCACCAAAACACAAGAGAACCAGGGACAGGGTTTTGTCTCTGAAGAACAGCTAAAGAATATTTGGTGTAGCCAATATCTTGAAGTATAGAGGTGGAGAAAAAATTCAGCAAAAAAAGAGGAGCAGTTAGAGTAAAATGTACTCAATATAGACAAAAAGATATAGTAGTAAGGGTATTAAAAGAGAATGGAAAGAGAATTCTATGTCCAGAATATGGAACAGGAAAGAAATAGCCATAGTAGGATTAGAGAATAGTAATATGCCCTAAACAAGAAGAAGTACAGTAGAGCAGTATATAGACAGGAGTTCCAAAAAGTACAGTAAAAGGGAAGAACAAGCAAAGAAACATTAGGAGAATGTTCAAAATGCTAAGAGAAGTATAGTTAAATATAGAAGTAAAAAAGGTAGATATACATAAAGGCATAACAGTAAAAGCACTCTTGGATAATAGTGTAACAGGAATGTTCATAAACAGGAAGATGGTAGCAAAACATAGATTTAGGCTATAAAAGCTAGAAAAACTAGTAATAGTTAGAAATATAGAGGAGCTATTACACACCAAGTGGAAGTAAACATGTATTACAAGAGCTATATAAAAAGGATGAGAATAAATGTATAGGATTTGGGAAGAACAGACATTATATTAGAGATATTGTGGTTGCAAGTACACAATCTAGAAATTAATTAGGAAACAGAAGAAGTTAAGATAATCAGATGCTCACCATTATATAGAAGAAATACAAAATTGAAAAAAGAACAAAAAGTGAAAAAAGGAAAAAGAGTAGTAATACTAAAAGAGGAGAAGATAGTAAAATAGACAATGGATAATAAGGAAAATTGGAAAAGAAAGAAGAAAGTTGAAGCAGACTATAGAAAGATTGAAGAGATAGTTCTAAGAAAATTCCTAAAGTGGAGAAAAGTGTTTGGAAAGATAGAATCAGAAAGAATACCAACAAGGAAAATTTGGGATTATGCTATAGATCTCAAGGAGACATTTAAACTACAAAAGAGAAAAATCTATCCTTTATTCAAAGATAAAAGAAAAGAAGTTCAGAACTTTGTGAATAATTGACTAAGAAAGGAATATATTAGACTTTCAAAATTCCCTCAGATATTACCAGTATTCTTTGTAGATAAGAAGGATAGAGGTAAAAAGATGGTAATGGACTACTGTAGTCTAAATAATCAAACAGTAAAGAACAACTATCTACTACTATTGATTATAGATTTAATAGATAATATAGGAAGTAAAAAAGTATTCACTAAAATAGACTTGTGGTGGAGGTCAACAATGTGAGGATAAAAGAAAGAGATGAGTGAAAAAAAGCATTCACAATACATATGAAGTCCTTTGAACCAATGGTTATATTCTTTGGGATAACAAATTTACCAGCTACATTCTAGACAATAATAAATGAAATCCTGAGAAATATAATTAATAAAGAGAAAATGACAGTCTTTGTAGATGATATATTGGTAGGGACAAAGATAGAGAAAGAACACAATGAAATAATAGAAGAGGTATTGAAAAGGCTAGAAGAGAATAACTTATATGTCAAACCAGAGAAGTGTATATGGAAAGTAAGAAAGATCAGATTCCTAGAGGTTGTTATAGGATCCAATAGAATAGAAATAGAAAAGGAAAAGGTAGATAGAGTACTAAGTTGGCCAGAGCCAAAGAACATAAAAGATATTAGAAAATTTTTAGACCTTACAAACTACTATAGGAGGTTTATCAAAGATTTTGCCTGGATAGCAAGGTCAATAAATATACTGACTAGAAAAGATATGAAGTGGCAATGGGAAAGAAAATAATAGCAGGTATTTGATGAACTTGAAAAAATCTTTATGATCAGACCAGTACTAGTAGTTCTAGACTTAGACAAGAAGTTCAGAGTAGAAACAGATGTTTTAAATTATGCTACTGGAAAAGTGTTATTAGTCAAGTACTTTGATGGAATGTAAAGACCAGTTGCCTTTATTTCAAAATCCCTAAGTGATATAAAAAGAAACTATGAGATATATAATATTATAAATAATCACTTACTAATTTATAAGTTGATGATTTAATAATCAGAAGGCTCAAAAAAGTAAAGTTTAGACAGTAGTAAAAGATATTGTTAAGTCTAAGATTTATTCTCAGATATACAGTTCTTAAATACATAATTGTGGTAGTCTGTATACTAGAACAGCCTACTATATGATTACTACCTATTCTATTCAAGAACAAATGATAATCTATGGGTAAAGATTAGTGTTATATGTTATGACTTAGACTCCAAATGTGTTTGTTGCCTAAGAATAACTAATAGTTCTTGTACTATCACTTCCCAAGTGATATTCTGTTAGGGTATTTCAACAAGAGTATATCCAGTTGTCTTTCTAGTTAATGTTCACTCCAGAAATAATTGTCAATTATGACAATACTTTCTTGAAGTGTCCTTCTAAACCAAAGATTAAAAAGAGAAAGAAAGAAAGGAAGAACTCAAAGTTCTTTACTCTTTTCCAAGTATATTTATGAACACCATTACTATCTATCCTACTTAGGTAATAGGTAGTAACTATGTGACTGTTAGAAATCTAGTTACTACTAATGTTTGTTTAGAGATAAATTGTCTAAAGTCTATTTGAATATCTGTTAGCATAGAGTTATGAGAACTTGAAGCTTAACTAAAGTGGCTGTTCAGAAAGAACTCAATAGAGTTTCTTGTTGGATTTCACTAAATACTTATACAAATATTAGATGGTCTATACACCTATCTCCTGCAATTACATGATCCTTACTAAGAACCATCTATATCTTACATAATCCTTCCCATGCTATTTATATCTTTCCCACATTGTATTCTTGGATGTTTCCTATTAAGTTGATGAATGTACAAGAAATAGTTTTTTTCTTGGGAGTTATCTCATAATAATGTCCTTTTTAATAGTTTCTTTCTAAGTTCATTTTCTTTTAGAGTTAAGTGATACTTGTCCTCTTATCTCTGAGATAATCAACCTCATAATGATCATCCAGAGGTAAGTCTTCTTCCCATCAATCACATGTTTCTTTATCATCTAACAAATTTGTTATAATAGACTGTACAAATATTGAGGATCTTGTATCTCTATGGGATCTTATTGCCTCAGAGTCTATTTATAGCTGAAAGAAGCACATTAATAAGAGCTACATGATGGTCATTGAAGTAAACAATTATATTAAGTGGTTCCTAAGATATCAGTGATTTAGTATCTGGTAACTTGGTGATTACTAACTGATCTGCTAATAACTTAGTAAATACTAATTGCCTTGAGACATTTTTGGTACTGTTTGAAAGGTCTTCTTAAGGGCTTTTGGTAGTCATTTAGATCATCAAAATTAGTTGAGTATTCCTAGAGTTATAGTCTAAATAAAGTTTGTGATACATAACAAGAAAATATTAGTGGTAGTTAGATGCTTAGAAGCATTGAAAGAGGCAAAAAAGGTTTTTACTGTGATAAGCAAAATAGAAAAAAAAGCAGTAATAGTCCTTAATTGTATGCTAAAGAGTTTGTGGAGATGAATAGATAATAGAGGTACCAAAAAGAAATTAAAATAAAGAAGCACAACTTATCTATAATGTAAAAATAGTTGAAATGATTATGAGATCAATCTAGATTGTGTCTAGCATGATACCCCTAAGATACCAACCTTTATATACTATAACAAGCTCATTAGCAAATGTAGTTAGTATACTATTCATAAGCTTTACCAATCTCAACCAAGTCCTTATTTGCATCTCCAATATCAAACTTTATAGATGTGATACAGTCTGAGTAGATGGCTATCTAGGCTTTTCTAGTCTGCTACTTTGCCAAAGGTTGTCTGAGTTATCCCTACCACTTACTCTCCAGACTAAGTAGGATATACAAAGCAACAGCACTACCAACTCAATCTCTCACCAAGATCACCCCTTATATACTTAAAAGAATTACATCCAATAATCTCTAGAGCTTCTGAGATGAAGGCAAGGGCCAAGAAGGTACTGCCTATTACTCTCTACTCTAAGAAGTATATTAAAGTTACAAATATTCAAGACTCAATTAGAAAATGAATAAAAAGAAAAATACCTTCTTCTTTCAGCCTCTCTTGCTTTTCTCTTACTGATGTCACTATATAGCTATAACAAATGTTGCCTCCCATCTATAAAAGAACTACACTAAGTTTTACTCCTGATGCACTAGTAGTAGTCCACTAGAGTGACCTTGTACTAATTAAATAATATTTATATAATATTTAATTAGTTGTTTACTTCTACATTTCTGATCCTGACCCTTAGATTCTGTAACTAGAAAGACTTATATATATAGTATAAAGTACTCTTCTAGGAGCCTTATTCTATTCTCTGAGAATTCTTCTGAAAGATAAGTTGTAACATACTTTAGAGCATATTTATAGAACTGAGGATTCTTCTAGAAGCCGCTCTACTCTAGTTGCTTTCATACCATCTCTCTATAGCCATCAGACATGACTATGTGATCCTACTTCACTCCTATGCTTCTCTTTCCACTTACTTTTCCTACTTGGCTAATTGGCTATTTCTTATCTCAAATGTAGTCTAGAAACTACTTCTATCATATACAAAGGCTCTCAATGCTATTGTTGTCTTGTATAATATCTACTTCTTGATTGAGTCCAATAGTGATGGAATTACAAGTCATTGATAGACTTTTGATCTGTTGCCTTGGTATTATATCAGTTCAAGTCTACTTTAGATTGAAATTATACCACATTCCAAAGATAAGATAGAATATTTGAGTTTTAAGGTGTTATTAGAAATAGTCTGTCTCTGAAAAACAAGATGCTAGCTTATTATTTTTGTCTTCTAAAATATATGCTATTCTAGTATGTGACAGCTTAATAGCTGCTTAGTAGAAATACCCATTCTTGGATTATGTCTGGGGTTTATAGAAGAGTTTCTAGAATGAATTCAGATAGTGAATCTAGGGATATAAAGTGTATTCTAAGTTATACTTCTGCAGAAATTTCACTGGTAGTATAACATTAGCATATCTTTTTTCAGAAAATGTCTAAAATATTTTGTTAGCAATGGCAGTACCTCCACAAACAGTACCTGTCTGGGTACTAGTTTGTATAGGAATCTGTTTTGAGACTCTTTGCCATTGTTTCTAGATCCTTCATGCTTTCTAAATCTTTCTTTGGACATTTTGTCTACTACCCTTTCTTCTTTCTTATTCTTTACTGTCTGATTATTATTTATATCTTTTTGCTTGTTCTCTGAGACTTTTTTACTCTGGAACTAGACCTACTTTTCCAAAGATGATCTCTTCGTCAGTTCTTCTAAAAGCCTAGTCTTTTTTTATTTAGAAGCTCCTTTCTTGTCTATATATACTTCACTATTATCTGTTTTACAAACCTCTCTATATCTTCTACCTTAGCTTCCTTCTCATCTCTTTTGCTCACTTTTATGCTCTGTAAGAGCACTTTAATGTTACTAGATTTGTCTCTCAATTAAAACAACTCTCTCATCTGTTCTTTTGCTCTAGAGTATCTTTTGACTACCCTTCTGTTATTGTTTCTAGAGACCATAATACCTCCTATATCTGGTTTCTGATCCCATATGCTATATGTTTCTAGTTCTAGATTCTCCTACATTATCACTGCTATCAATGACAGCAAGTACTTCTTTACACACTCTTTGATCGACATATTATGTTCTATAGAGATTGGTTCTCTATTAGCAAACCTTATTGTAAACTTGTCTACTAAGATCAAATCCTTCTTCTTATCTTTTATCTTTTTAGGATAGAACAGGAACAGGTGATCTATCTTGAAGTAGTAGAAGTATTTCTGGAATGGTCTAGATAGACTTATCTATGGTAGTCCTTGTCTATATCTCACCAGAAATCCTTCTACCTCTTTTGTTTGTACCACTAGTATCTATCCCTGAGAGTGTATCAGGGTTTTAATACTATCTAATATTCTCTGTATGCTTTTTTTATAGTACTTTCATGACCTTTCTTGTTTTTTATACAGTATTTTTAATATATTTATATCTTGTTGTAAAGCTTCCACATCTAGATACGCCTCAACTTTTCTTACCACTTCCTCTTTTATAAAGTACACTGGTCCTCTAGAGTCAGGATCTACCTTTCCACTCCTTGATAATATAACCAGTGTATATTTCAATATCTTGGCAATAGTCTTACCACTTACGAAGTCTACTGCTTTCTGTATTACATGCTCTAGATCATACAGATCCTCTATACAACTCCTTTTCTAAACATCTACTTTTAGCATTTCCTGTATACTTAATCTAGAGTTTAATGTGTTTTAGAACATGTTATCCAATATTTTAACAAAAAACTCTATGAGTTCTCTATTTTCTATTACTGCTAGATGTTATGAGAGCCCCAAAAAGGAAATAGTTTCCTGCATATTCAAACATTTAATCCACAACCTCAAATTGTACAATGGGGTTAAGACATAAATAGCAGAGGTCTTAGGTAATCCTATCACATAACAAGTCAGGTAATTATAGAATATTCTGGAAAGGATATGTGATTATGGGAATGTAAAGTACAGCTACTGTAATTGTAGTATAAGTAGGATGGCAATCCAATAAAGAACTTTATCGAGTTCTTCCTAAACAACTATCTTGGTTGAGCTCTAAAGTCTTCACAACTCTGCACTAACACTGGAGGCTTAAGACACTTCTGTGCAATATAAGCAAACCTACACTTAAAGCTCATCAGGTGCTTTTCTTCTAGCAGAGTCAACCCTATATATTTCCTGTACAGTTTTTTTGACTGGTCTATACTATCTTGTTTTTCTATCATCAACTCTGGATATTCTATCTTAAGTTATTCTAGAAAACAACTCTAGGACCCAGCTTTGTATTCTTCAAAGCTAGTCTATTGATCATTTATATCAGCATCTATATAACTGGTAATCCAATCTAGTTTTTTTTGATCATCTAAGATCACTACAGTTTGGAACAGTTGTTCTATTATTCTAATAAAATTTCTGAGTATCCTAGACTGTCCATCTCTTACTTAAATATGCTCAGGCTAAAAGACAAAGATATATTCAATTTAGTAGTCATGTTTTGCTTAGAATAAGATATGGTAACGGGTATTAGCATGAAGTTATGAGAACTTAGAGCTCAACCAAGGTAGTTGTTCAGGAAGAACTCAATAGAGTTTCTTATTGGATTTTTCTAGGTACTTATACAAATATTAGGTGGTCTGTGCACCTATCTCTTGCAATTACATAACCCTTACTAAGAACTATCTATCTATATCTTACATAATCCTTTCTATACTATTTATATCTTTCCCATATTGTATTCTTGGATATTTTCTATCAAGTTGATGGACATACAAGAAATAGTTTTTTTCTTTGGTTATCTCATAACAATGGGTATTACAAAGACTAGGATAGGTAAATGAAATGAAGGTAATGAAGAGAAAAAATCAGAAAGAGCTTGCATCATCTCTGATGTAACTTCTTTTGGCGATTCTTTGGGGATTATATATATACTTGATAATCTAAACCTTCCTGGGAAAATAGGTCTAGACCACTCTGCCAAAGTTTTTAGGAAAGGGTTCAGTTTAACATCTAAGAGAAATCCTAATACTAGCATCAGTAAGCTTGATAGTTTTGATAGCTTTAGTATTGATTCCATTTGTACTCTCCTTCTGGCTGCAAATCTCACTTTCTTCTATAATACATATTTTAGGTTATCTATTGGTCCTACAAGTCTAGCTCGCTGCAATGTAGAAGTTTAGCAACTCCTAGTTCTAGTTTCTAGTTGGTTTTCTGCTCTAGAAAGTAGTGTAAAATTAGGCATTTTTTAAAATTAAAGAAAGTTTAAGTGTACAATTGATTAAGTGTAAAAGAGAGTGGAAATAGCAAAAAATCTCTTAAATCTGAAACTCCCTTTGTGGTAGACTCCAGATAAAAGAACACAAAAGAGAATTGTATACTAGGACAGACAATAAGGTATGGTACTAGTTCCCAATTGCATACTAAAGGTTTGAGAGGATAAAGCAGAATTGGAGGATTAAAGAAGAGTATCAGAAGTTATATGCAGCTTTATGTAAGTTTTATGATTATTTGGTGTTAAACAAGTATAAAATTATTCTAGATCTATATCATATATCCTTTCTAAGATGTCAACTTTTACATACCATGACAAAAGCTTCTCTGGAAAATACAGTTAGTTAATCTTCATAGACCTTTCACACTTAGTTATTCTCTTGTCTACAACTCCAACACTGAACCTTATAGGTGTGATGCAATCCAAGTATGCATTTAGCTGAGCTTTTTCAGCTTACTGTCCTTTCTGAAGCCTATCTGAGTTGAGTCTACAACTTGGTTCTAGATTGAGTCTTGGTATATTCTGTATTCTGTTCCTAATACTATACTGATTCCAAAAGTTGTCACTCAAGATATACTATGTTAAACAATTCCAGAGGTAATGGAGATAAAGACATGTGCTAAGATAAGTTTCTGTTGCTATTCTATTTACTCCTGAAACTATATATTAAATGATACAAATTATAGAGACTCAATGAAATAGAATAATAAAAGAAATTATTACTACTTTTAATAGTATCTCAGTTTCTCTCTCATACTAAGTCTTCTAATTTCTAAGATAATGTATTCCTTTTCTAGAACCTTTCCATCAAAGATAACATATACTTGAGATACTTTCTTTTCAGAATCTTCTCTCTTCTTCCTAGTTTATCTATTCTGTCTCTTTTTAGATTTAGTCAGCTACCTATTACTCTATTAGATGTTTAATATATATACTTGATATACTATGCCCTTTCAAGTGGTGATCTATATATTCTATCTGAAAATAGAGTAGTACTGATGAGATCAATACTTATTTATAAGCACTATCTCTGGTTCTAAGTTTGTCCTTTTCAACCTTCCAATATAAACTAGAGACTCTACTGCTATATCAAACTATGGTTATCTACAAGTGATTTTAGATCATAGTTCTAGTAGAAATATCTCTTTAGCCTAGTACTAGCTTACTATTCTTGTCTCTTGAGTCTTAGTAGTGAGCTTTGTCTACCTTAAATATTGCTCTAGACTAGTCATCAACCCTACTCTTGCCTGAGAACATATATATAATGGGTTCTAGAGTGAATTCTCTCTATGAATCTATTGGTATAAAGTATAAGGGAACTACACCAAAGTCCACTTCTAACACACTAGTGGTAGTATACCAGAGTGACCCTACAACTAATTAAATTCCAATTACCTCATATTTAATTAGTTGCTCACTCCTGCATTTCTATTCCTGATGTCCAAGATGTTCTATAGTCAAGGGGACTTGTATATTTAGTATAAATTACCCTCTAGAAGCCTTATTCTATTTTCTAAGATTTCTCCTAAAAGTGAGTTATAACATATTCTAGAGTTTATTTATATACTGAGGTTTCTTCTAGAGTCACTCTGCTCCAGTCACCCTTACAGTAGAGTAGGATCTCCCAAATGAAACCTCAAGCAAATGCAATGGACAGCTATCTACTAGCTGTTCTCTCTTGCCTATCTCGACCCTCTTTATAACTTTACTCCTCAAGTATATTAGCACCAATGGAGAACTCTTAGGACTTGATTGATATTCTGAGCTACCTCCAATACCATCTACAGGAGCTCATTGAAAGACAGAACATTTCCAAAAATAATATCAATACTACTCTTACCTCTGTGACAGCTTAGCTTTAGCAGCTTATCTAGCTAGTCTTGCACTTCTCCTTTACCCCAGTTGTAAATGCTCCTCTATCTCTAGTACCTTAGCTTTTATCTTCACTCTCTCTAGTACTGGCCTCCTCTTACTCATAGATATAGCCAAAGATTCTCTCTTTACTAGACTTTAATAGAGAGTAGAATTATAATTGAATATTCTTGAATTCCTGCACTCTCTATATGCAGTTGTGTTACAAACTTCATTCGGACCACAACTCCAGGAATACTTGACCAATTTCGACAATATAAATGGCCACCAAAAGCCCTTAAAAAGACCTTTCAAATGGTACCAAAAACATCTCAAAGTGATCAGTATTCACTGAGTTATCAGCAGATCAGTCAGTGATCACCAAGTCACCAGACACTAAATCGTCGATATCTCAGGAACCACTTAACGTAATCATTTGCTTCAATGACCATCGTGAAGCTCTCTTCAATGCACTTCTTTTTGCTATAAATAGATCCCAAGGCAATAAGATCCCATGAAGATACAAGGTCCTCAATGTTTGTACATGATACTAATCTTTACCCATAGATT
>Ga0153949_1000339_pt1 | contig 16228 bp, 24 predicted proteins | sample TSNJ033MetaG_FD_104705 | JGI IMG/M metagenome (GOLD analysis project Ga0153949, IMG submission 104705) | Attine ant fungus gardens microbial communities from New Jersey, USA - TSNJ033 MetaG | ecosystem: Host-associated > Fungi > Mycelium > Unclassified | place: USA: New Jersey, Wharton State... | reverse complement strand
CTCAACATCTAAATTGCACTTGGCGAGTCTCATGCAAAATGATGAAGAACACAGCACAACACCTGAACCACGGCTCGTTGGCGAAAAACCTATTATCAATTTTCGCATCCATCTCTTCCTATTTTGCTTGATTGAAGCCGGTTTCATTGTTTTAGCCTCTGTGTGTTTAGCAAGACTATTACCCCTCACGCCCGGACTCAGCGAGCCCAAAATTAAAAATGGCTTCACTGTCATCTTCATCGTATGGCATAGTCTGGCAGTTTTTGCTGGTGGAAATATCCCCATTGATGCTTTCAGTCGAGAGTGGTCTGTTCAATTAGAACACGGGGTTCCTGGAACCACTGACAGAGTGTCAACTATCAACTCCGGATTGATCGACCGTACCTCTCATAGTGTTTCAATGCATGCAAGCAGCACATTCAGGCTTGCTTTCCTAGCCTCACTGGCCCTTATGGCGCTTGCCCCGTTTGCCCCTGGCGCTATCAGCGCCTCTACAACAATGATCTCCGTTCCGACTACTGTTCGTGTTGCCTCTTGGGTAAGCCCTGACTATAAAACAAGTGGGGTAGAACTTATTCCTTTTGAAGTCATCTCATGCCTAGAAGTCGCTTATTTCTTTCAAATTTTACCAGATGTTATATGGGCTATCCTAACCTAGTATGTGGCTAGTATTGCTAGTCTTCCCCTTCCTGACCCCGATTATTAGTTCTCCGTGTTTCATTTATCCCTTCATTGTAAGCTCAAATCCTTTTTCTTTGTATCTCTATCATCACTGCTGATTTTTCGTGTTGCTCAGCTGTCACGGTTGATACTCAATTTACTCGAAGCAAATTGTCCTTTAGACGAAAGTATAGATTCTAGCACAATGGAATCCCTCAGGTTCTGTCATACAGAGTCCACTGGGGACACTGAAGCAGATATTTCGCGAGGTGATGGAGGAGCTGCGTCCCTTAATGAAGAAATACATGAAGAGGAAAGATGATGGATATTCATCCCTTTAGATGATATTGGACGTATGATACTAACCATTGTTTATCACCTCCAGATTCTTTTAATTCCGTTCCTCTGTTGCATCTCCACATATTAATATTTTTGGATCCTCTTCTGGCACAGATCACATTAGTTGGTGTAAATCGCGCTGATGGGTTAATGAAAGAATGATTTCTGCACAATGCCTAATTTTTAAATGTGAGCATGTTTGGATAAAAGGTATTAAAGAAGCGCGGGATCAAAAAGGAAAGAATGCACTTGCTACATACTCACAAGATAAACCTTTCCAGGGCTAAGTGGACCCACTGATAATTTGGGATCAAAAAGGAGACTTAAATCTTGATACATCAACCAGTATCTCTTTATAGTAAAACTCTTGATAGATCCTGTAAGGTATTCTATGGAAATTTCATGGTACCATGTGAAGGATCCATCTAGTAAACAGTGAAGCAACCAAAAACCAAGTCTGTACTTATTCTCAAGGGTAAGAGTCCACATAGCACAATGCGTCCTAGTGCTTAGCTTTCTCGACTTCCTGGTTAGCCATGCGCCAGAAATCAGAGAGACGAACACCACATCGAAACTCCCTCACGTCCTTCCACTCTTTCTTCCACTTGCCCAGCTCTCCCTTCAGAACCACGATCCGAGGATCGAGCGCCTCGAGCCTCGAGACCATCATCCAGATGTTTGACTTCCGCAAAGCCTCAGATGACATTTTTGTAGATCCTCCAAAAATGCTGATGACCACCATCTTGAGCTTCTTTCTTGTTGCCAACAAATGTGCGACCTCTTCAGTGAAAATGGCATCATTGTCTTTGTTCGAGCCCACCCTTCGGGCCAGCTGCAAATGAGTCAAATTGGGTACATTCCGCAGCGATGCGACGATGGACAGCGGAGATTGCCATCTATCACTGGGCTCACAGATCCGAAGATGAGTAAGAGAATTGGAAAAATAGGCGGGTAGAAGGTCCTCGGATGAGAGCGGTTCGGAACCGATTAGGCTATCGAAAGATTGTATCGTCAAGTCTGATGGGCCATCAAAATATGGGAAGAATATGGAAGGAGAAATTTTGATTTGACAAGAAGATGCGATCGCGACTTCGCATAAGGATGGACAATGTGCAATTATCTGCCCAAGCTGTTGTCCTGCGCTGGAGGTGAAGTGTTCTGGTTTCACAGTTACAACGAGGCTCTTGACGTGAGCTAAGAGATGCAAAGAGCGCTTGCATGAAGCTGTACGATGGAATAAGGTGATAGTGTGAAGGGTATCGAGGACAACGGTTCTGTAGACGATCATGTTAACGAAATGTCGGATGAGCTGGGATGTTAGGGCAAGGTGTCGGGGACGGTTGTTTGACAGAGCAAGCTCTAGGATGAGGATGATAATCTCGGCGGGCAAGTTATCCAATATTATAGAGGACCACTTCCCGAGCAAGGACGATGGTAGGGCTTGTTTCCTTTTCCTAGGGAATGAGATGCATGTTGTTGAGACTTGTGCACAGGTGGTCATGGTGTTCACAATCAGATGCAGCTGGAGAACGAACTTCTATGGTTGAGTAAAGGAGAATGAAGAAAGACAGATGGCTGAAGACTGGGCGATATATAAACGTAGAATGTTTCAGAGACAGAAATGTAACCATTGCAAGTACCGATTTCAATGGAGAAGAATATCAACGGATTACGCAGATTTTGTCATATATGCTATAGCATTCTCCTATCTTGGGGGTGAACAGCCTTCGCGAAAGATATCTGAGCTAAAAAAATTTCCGGAGTCCGTCACCCATCTTAGTTAGTAGGTGCGGAATAGAAACGGGAACCGAGGTCCAAAAAACGAGAATCGGCTGAGATCTTTTCGTATAGAATCAGAAGCTTCCGAGTATATTATATCTGTAATACCATTAGCATTCTACCAATACATATGCAAATGAAAAGTCGACCAAAACCAAGTTTCCGCATCAGGGGTAGTGAGATCGAGCCACATATACTTGCTTTCCTTTTACCCAGGTGCTTAAAACGCGTCCTTGCTTGCTGAGAACCACAAGGTCCGCATCGGCACCGGGGCAAAGCGACCCTTTCTTCTTTTCGATACCCAGACACCTAAATAGGCATATATCAATAGATGTCCAGATACACACAATAAAGTCTTACTTAGCAGGATTATACGTGGCACACTTGATAGCTTCGCCGAGGGAGCACCCAGTGAATCGTGAAAAATTACGAACACATTTATCCAAAGTTACGACACTTGTTGGACAGCAAACATCAATATTTTGAAGAAAGCCTCATTTGTGACCATACCTTCCTGCCAAAGTATTTGTTCCCTCCAAATATAGTTTGTCTCCCTCCTTCACGTAGCGTTGTCCATCACGCCATTCGTAGGTGCCATCCTTTAGATTAGGGTCCAGAATTTTCATGGCTAATAACTCCAATGAGATCAAGTTATTGCATCAGCAGGGAAATTACCTACCATCAGTAATAAGGAGACATCCCTCAGGATGTGCGGAGTAAGCAAGCTATTGATACGGAATCAGTCAAATACAGACAGCGATTTCAGATAACATACTCGAACTGAGTTGGGATGGCAATGAATCCCATCTACGATGATGCCGAAGTAAGGGCGTTCGAATTCCATGTCGGCAATTTGGCCTTTATCAAGGTGCAAGCTCTTCCTGCTTTTGTTGCTAGCCTCACTGGCTGGTGATGAAGTGCCACTCTGTATAACAGGTATTGATGAAAGGCCTATGGTGTCCATGATCGAAGGAGGCTCTTCGGTGACCCCGGCTGTCGGGTTGAAGACTGGAGAATTTTTCCCAGATTCTGGTACGGGCGAAACGTGAGGAGATGCGCCAAGAAGACCGATAATCGAGGGATCCCTGTGATGAAGCTGAGGCATAGCGTTGAACAAATGAGTGATGAGCTTTGCGCCGCTGCTGATTGCGTTGGTTGCAACTTGGGTAGTAGCAATACTAGAGCCGCATATGAGAAGAGTGGCTAGGCCGCGACCAATGAGCTCACCTATGGCCGATGGAAACCGTGATTCCGCGGGGCTTTAAGTTTTCAATAGCATTCATCACACCCGGTATTTCGGGGGCAGTGGTGATGATCCTAGTGTTTGCAGCTTGCTCGTTGCCCATGATCCAATCTTCCTGGTGAGCGAGGTTGTCGACGCCATATACTTCTTCGAATGTCTTGATGCCGTCCTCTGCAACCAAAAGATATGAATCGGCATGGGCACCTCGTTTCGAGTGCTCTATAAAGGGACCCTCGGCATGCCAACCGAGGAAGGCAGCTGATTTTTCAGTTTGGAATGGTCGCAGAAGGCTCAAAATCTTCGGGTACAAAGACTTTTCTTGAGTCTTGTAGAAGGAAGAATAAACTTGACGGCCGATTGCGACTTTGGAGGACTCACGATCACAGTTGGGACCAGACTAGGCCACCGCTGAATCAGACACGGCACGTATCTGAGGAATATCGACTCACGAAGTTACTCCTGTCTCGATTATCTTCTCAGCCACCATAATCAATCCCCGTTTGTATGCCTCTTCATCGCCATCGAAAACCGAGAAATCGAACCCGTAACCACCGTTGAGTTGAAGATCCAAGAAGCCAGGGCTTGAAAAAGCACTCCACTGTCAGAGGATGATTGCCATGTTCAAGCATAACCGACCTAAGAATGTTGCCGTTAAGATCAACGATTCTTTCTGGCCTAAGTTGGCGCAAATAAAAGGTTTTCTGGCAAGTGTGAGTGAGCTAGCAGTAGAACAGCAGTGGGTCAAGTTTTACCTGAGCATCGAGAATTACACCACGAGTTTCGTCAATCCACAAGTCTTTCTCAATCAAACTACCATCTTCTTGAGGTAGCAAACAATTGGTGAAACAGATGAGGCTGTTGGAAGGGGACATGGAGAGATTATGATAGGAGAAAGGAGTAGACAGATTTCCATTCTACTTGAATCATTCATTGGTCACGGCTCTGACAGATACCACATGGATCATGACGAGGTGTGCTCGTTGTGAGAGCACTTCAATTTCCCTAACCTAAGTCCTGCTTCACAGGCTGCAATCAGTAGGACATGCACGTTCGATTGTAAAGTCTCTTTCTACTGGGCGCCTGTCACCAAATAGAGCCGCAATTGTCCTATCTGCTTAACTTTTGACACATGCTCCTGGACCTAATTGGGGAACAAAGTGCCATATGTAACCAGTGGTTGAAGGGCTGATTCAAACATGATCGATCATTTCTCCAACAACAGCACAACCGTCCTCTTTCTGACCTCTACATTTAGAGACTTCCTTACTATACAAGCTCGCCGATAGAAACGGGTGAGGCTTGAGGCATCGAGGCGTCACTAGTTCTTACCCTGGTACTTCCGGGCTGACTGTCTATCCAGAGTTCATTTTAAAGCCAGCATCCAGCCTATGCCAAACCTTTACTCGTGATTCTTTGATGTTCGATATGGGCTTGCACTTGTTTTCTTTTTTGTTTACCCGATTCCCAGATTAGATCAGCAGTAGGTGAGGGGAACCTGACGAAAAAAGTTATACTACCTAGGCCTCTTTCAGATGGCAAGGAGGCCTTGGGTATTCATCGTTCATGAGATCTATCTAATTCGTCTCTGGGTAAGTTATTTCAGTTGTTCCATATCTTGCCGTGTTTGAATCTAGTAAATCTTTTTCCATTGGAAATCGATCAAGAGACGCCTTGATGACTAGTTCTTGGCCACAACAGAAGGAAGAGATTGCAATTAGATTGCAGGGTTTCGCTCCTACTGACATTTAGACTGGTTGTCATAAAATCAAGACGTCTCCCTTCCACAATGGCGTGGCCTTGTTGATTACTATGAAGTTTGCGTGCAGCAAAATCACGATCTTTAAGCTTCTGCTGCACTGGCAGGTATTGGGGCCTGAATTACCATGGAAAGCAGCTACAGGTCAAATAGTACGTCTAATCAAAACCCGCAGGAGGTGATAAGATGTCTCCATCGAGGCGATCGCACTTCCGGTGCAGGAACAATAGTCGTGAAAATCCATCTCTCTGGCGCACGTTTGTATGATTAGCGATTCACTTTTACCAAGAATGCAATATTGATCAGGGATGGCTGCCTAGGTCAATCAGAGTAGTAGCTGTCAATTTGCAGGATAGTATTTTGTCCAATGTTGCGAACATGAGAGTCGTGTGAAACGTCCGGCAGATAAAATCAGATGTTGAGTAGTATCTTCCGTCTTTCTACATGCACTCATGTGCATATTGATGGGTTACCTTTAAAGTCGAATTTCCAGTGGTATGAGCCAGGGCTAATACTCTTGACCAGTTGTATCGCTCAATGACAAATGTTTGAAAATTTTTGATTGATTATTAATTTACTCCAGTAATCGTAGCCTGTATTCATATGAATTCATTGGGCCCAAGTCTGCTCAAAGTTTGGCAATTTCCGCGCATAATGCCGAGCAAAGTAGTAAATGCACAAAGACACAAACACTATGATGTCAACCAATACACCTACACCGAGAAGCAGGTTTTCTGTGTATACTGATGCACTCAAAACTATCTCGAAACGCACAGGGACACCTCTCTCATCACTTATTCTCTCCTTCGGTATCGTACATGAACTGACTGCGCTCGTTCCACTCGTTGGGATATTTTATGCATCAAGGGCGCTAGGTGTCGGAGAAGCTGTTGTGAATAATATCTCACCGTATACAGCTGCAGTTCCTGTTGGGAAGGGATCATGGGTTGTTAGATGGGGCAAGGAGAAGGTAAAGGAATGGGTTGAAGAAGGGGACCAGTGGGCAAAGAGGGTGGGCAAGAGGTATAACATGTTTGGATATGAGAAAGAGGTGGTGGATGCCCAAAACTCTGCATCTGAACATGGGCATAGGATTACGGGGGACATAGCGAACGCGGTCGTTGCATACGGGATTACCAAGGTCGGTATAGTTACCATGGTGCGAGCACATCTTGACCAGTTAGACAGGCGCTGCTGCCTGCCAGAGTAGGACTGTCATTGTATTTGACCCCTGGATTTGCAAGAAGCGTGTTAAATCCGGCGAAAAAAGCAATTATTGGAGTATTTAAAAGGCCTCAGCCGTGAACATGTAATTTATTACAAGGTTGATTATGAAAGCTTTGATCACGTTTTGTCTGATGTCACTGAATTTATCTCCTCGACAGTGTCGCCGTTAGAATGCCCAAATTGCATCTTAAGCGGACGGCAGAAGAGGAAGCGGCACACCGCCTCGGTAAGAAAGAAGCCCGACGACGAAAACGGGGCTGTGAAGACGGGAGTACCAAACCGTCCTCGCACAAACGCCCTCGGACGACGGAGGGTTTTTCGGAGAGGAAGTGGGCATCAAGTGATGGTGATTACGGCCCACAACCTGCTAAAAAAGACGACGAGACAGAGGAGATGCAGTTCCAAGAGAAGCTGTATGATGCATTTGCAGACGATGAGCGACTGGATTCGTTGGAGGCGAGATTGAATGGTTATGCGCACATGCCAGCCCGGTGGCGAGATCGGTTCGAGGATGATGCCTGGCTCAAGGCAGATCCTCAGACCATGGACGAGGAACAGTATGCGGAATGGATCAGAGTGGGAATGTATCGGTGTGTTAGGAGCCTCGGATGACAAACAAAGCACTCAAAGCTTGATTAAACAGGAAAACACACGCAGATGAATATGCAGAGCAGCAGAGGCGCAAGGCTGAACGAGCTGCCCGTCGCGCAGATGAGAGAAGGAAGAGGAAAACAAAACTAATTGCCAAGGAGGATAGCGAACGGGATGCCCAGGCCGATGCACGTACGGCTTATGAGTACCGGTGGACAGCGTTGCTCAAGTTCGACAACAAGAATGCCGACATCGGCTTTGATGACATACCGTGGCCGGTGAGATCCCATCACCGGACATTGGTCACGGCGGACCTGACAGTCGATGCCGTGGCGGCATTTCTTCTGCCAGGTGGCACGCCGGAGCATGGCAGAAGCAGGAAGGACGTGCTGCGAGAGACGCTTCTGCGGTTCCATCCGGACAAATTCGAAGGTCGGCTGATGGCGGCAGTTCGGACGGAGGAGCAGGCCGTCGTCAGGGAGGGCATTGGCCGAGTCGTGCGGGCGCTGAACTCGCTGATGGCCGAGTAGGGTCACATGAAATAATATTAAGGAACAAAAGCATTCTTAACCTAAGTGACCTCACTCTCTTTTTTGTTTCGACAACATGAGTTCTGTCGTTGATGGCGCAGGTGAAATATTCAACAACAATTCGCGGGCGCTGGCGCCCGCCGCAGTTGGCTCCCAGGTTGCATTGATGAGTGTCATCTCGGTGCGCAACACACATCGGTCCCTTGTTGTCCACTCTTATGGCGATCTCACAGGCTGTCACTATCTTATTTTTTAACATACTACGTCCCAGTAACAAGGTATGCTGCCCGTCACCTCTGGTCGTCTCCTATTCACCGTCTCTCAGGTCGTTTATGAGCCCAAAGTCAAATACCATGAAGGTGACAAACCTCCCCCTCGCATATCAGACTCATTGTGTGGCTGGCTTCCTCCTCTTCTGCACACAAAAGAACCAGAGCTTCTCGACAAGATTGGCCTCGACGCTGTTGCATTCCTCCGCTTCCTACGGCTCATGCGCTGGCTGTTCACGGGCATTGCTCTCCTCACATGTTGCATCCTCATCCCTATCAATATAGTCTACAACCTGCACAACGTCCCTTCAGAAGGTCGTGATATCCTCAGCATGCTCACCATTCGTGATGTCTCCGGGTCATTCCTCTACGCCCACGTTGTCGTGACGTACCTCGTAACGTTCCTTATTATTTTCTGTGTGCATGTCCATTGGAAGAAGATGGTTGAGCTTCGGCATGCATGGTTCCGATCCCCAGAGTATTACAAGTCTTTCTATGCCAGGACGTTACAGGTCACGGGTGTACCGAAGAAGTTCCAGACCGACGAAGGCATCAAGGCTATCTTTGACGGACTTGGTGTTCCATATCCCACGACGAGTGTGCATATTGGAAGAAGGGTTGGGAAGCTTCCTGACTTGATTCAGTATCACAACCAGACCGTCCGGGAGTTTGAGGAAATATTGGTAAAGTACCTGAAGGGTGGGAAGATACGGTCCAAGAGGCCGACCATTCGGATCGGTGGATGCTGTGGCTGTGGTGGAATAAACAAGGATGCCATTGACTTCTATACGTGAGTGTCTTGTACTGTTATCAATTGCACCGGATATATCAGTCGTCGCAGCGCCAAGCTTAAACGAACCGAAGCTGCCATCGAAGAATACCGCAACCAGATTGACACTCGCAAAGCTGAGAATTACGGTTTTGCGAGCATGGCTGCTGTACCTTATGCTCACATCGTCGCAAAATTGCTTGAGCGAAAACATCCAAAAGGGACAACAATCGAGTTGGCTCCTAATCCCAAAGACATTGTAAGCCATATTTGATCGTCATTGGAACCTGGCGTTGACATGTGGCATGACAGATCTGGCAAAACATGAACAAAACTTCTGGTCAATTGGCTCGCAAGAAGATGATTGGCTTCCTCTGGCTTGTCTTTGTTTGCTTCATTAATACTGTCCCCCTTTTCATCATCTCGATTTTGGCCAACTTGGATTCTGTGCGTGCTGCCTCGTCAACAGGTTGTCCTACTGACTTAGTTCTTTCGCACTTTTGATCTAGATCAGGAAATATATTCCCTTTTTAGAGGCATGGTATGAAGATAATGAAGTCTCATTCGCTTTCATCTCCGGTGTGTTGCCACCTGCGATCTCTGGCATCTTTGGTTTCTTCCTTCCTATCATCATGCGACGGTTAACCAAGGTAAAATTTCCTACACTTTGGAGTACGATGAAATGGTCGCTTATGAAGATTCTCAAAGTACATGGGCGCCCTCACACATTCAAAGCTTGATCGTGCTGTCGTCGCTCGATATTTCGCATTTTTGGTGATCTCGCAACTTATCATCTTTACTTTAATCGGTGTCATCTTCAGTGAGGACTGGGCTTTGTTGGGTTTTAAAAGTAGTTGCTGATGGATATATTGCGCCAGACTCTGTCAGAGAGATCGTGGACCAGATTGGTAACAGGGCTAGCTTCTCGGAAATTGTGGATAACCTTCACAGTCAGCACTATGGTCCTTCCCTTTTTTGTGTGCATTGACTAAGTCGTCCATCCAGAGCTGCCAGATAAGATTAACAGGACGTATATCAACCAGGCTTCCTACTGGTTGACATTTTTCCCGTATGCCCATTCTTCTGAGTTTCACATTCAGGGGACTTATTCGAACTCAGCCTCCGTGGCTTCTTAGCAGTCTTCGACCTCGCACAAATTGTTAATCTTGTTTGGTTGTCTTTCAAGACTCAGTAGGCACTCTATTTCTGGATGATATTGCAGATTCTTATCGGTACTTCTAGTGTCTTTGGTCGGACACCACGCGACATTCGTGAATGGACGCAACCTCCCGAGTTCCATTATGCCATTTATTAGTGAGTCTCGTGTTCTGCACCCTGATCATTAACTTATCGAGTTTGCACAGCTCCAATATTGTAAGTCCTTGCGACATCAGATATCAGTCTTACCTACGAAGCTTACCAACCCGGACATCAGCTTTTTATGGGGGCTGTTGGACTTGTATTTGCGCCTCTTGCGCCTCTGGTTGTCGTCGCCGCTGCTATCGTCTTCTGGATCAGCTCTTGGGTATACAAATATCAGCTCATGTATGTCTTCATTTCCAAGGTAGAAAGTGGCGGAGTACGTGTTTCGTTTGAATCCTTCTGGGTCAGGGTATTGAGGTTGTGACAGCGAATCTGGAACGTCGTTATCAATCGCTTGCTCACTTGCGTTGTTCTCATGCAGTTATTGATGATTCTTAGTATGGCAAGTTTCTGCAACGAGCTAATCTTCCAACTCACGATTTTTTTGCAGCAATCGGCCTCCAATACCGATTCAGCTCCTTCCAATGGATATCTACAGTCCCTCCCATTCTCATCGTCTTGGTTTACAAGGTCTACATCAACCGCACCTTCCTTCCATTGTTTCAGTATTTCTCGCCCAACGAAGAAGAGCTTCGTCAAGCTCAAGTTCATTCTGAACGCGCCGACCACAAGGGTCATAAGCTCGAGAAGCGCTTTGGACATCCTGCTCTCCATACGGACCTTTTCACTCCTATGTTGCACGCCAAAATGATGCCGCTTCTCAGTCAAGTGTATTCTGGTAAAATTAGCAACGATAAAGCCAGGCTTGACGAGTATCATGGCCAGGGCATGGATGCGCAGATTGTTCCTGGTGGTATCACTATTGCGGCCATCAGTCAAAGTGATTTAGAATATGACCCAGTGCTCTACCAGAGGGATCGGGGAGAGTTGGACTGGGATGCTAGATCTATTGCGTCTACTACCTTGATGGATAATGCATCGACAATGCATTCTAGCAAGCCCTCGTTCTATGCTGGTGGAAATACGAACAAACTTCAAGGATATGATGTGTATTTGGCCAAAGGTCCTCAATCGTCAGCGATGAACCAGAGTCAGATGGATATCGAGATGACGCCAATTGATTCAATGGACCAGCCATTGCTCCCTCATCGTCAAGACGCATATGCTGTAGACTACTCGCCACAACCAGCCCATTTACAACAAAATTCAATGTTACCTGGTAGCTCACCGCAATTGTATACCCAGTCCTCCTCGTTCTTGGCTGGAACTAGTACAAGAGAGGCACCACTTTATAGACCGCAAGAACAGCGATCATATTCACCTACCCCGTCATATCATACCGAGCCGCATCACAGCGGGAGATCTACATTCGGAGGACATGCTTTGCATCCGTCACAACAATGGGCCAGGGTCGGTGATATATCAGGACACTCACCGCCTCAACAGTGGAGCAGTGTACCGAGATCTGGGACACCTATGAGAGAAGTGCCGTGGGAGAGTAGTAGCAGAGCAGGGTCGCCTGTTCAGCAGAACACACTTCCATCTGCATATCATCATTCTCGACAGGCTACCCAGGCGTCGATGCCGGATCTCCAGCATAGAAGACAGGGAAGCGGAACGAATATGGCGGGGAGAGGAACTTTTGGGAGGGCATTTTAATCGTTTGATAGATTGACTGGCTGAATCAGAATTTTACTGATGGACACTTTTTTGTGTGGAGAGGACTTGTAACTTGGAGACTTTTCTTTGTATATTTGTTTATCTTTCCAGCTGTTCGCTGTCGTATACTGACAACATCATCATTCATTACAGAGTCGTACTTGTCTTGTCGACGCTCACTTGCATATATTTCTTTCTTGTTCTAGACGGTTGATAATCACGATCCGACGTTTCTTGGGATTGTATTTGTCCTATCAAACGTTACATGCTCACAGAAATGATCTTTGTGGTTATAGCAGCCAGAAGCTCAAGCTGTTGTCGGGCGATTGGGTTATCAGTGTGACAGAAAGTAATGAAAATGACATCATTGAGAAGATGAAGCCTAATAATAAACTTAACAACTCTTGTCACTCTATTGTCGAAAGCGCAGGGAAGCTTGATTGGTTCTCTGCTGCGCATCAAAACCGTTCCCGTGGGCTTGTTTCCTGGACTTGGATCTTGTTGTTTAGGCCTCTGACTACCTTTTTGCTTTACAATGGGATCCAGTCAACTGCTTACCACCCATACCACCAAATGTGCAGCGACATCCTCTTCTTCCATCAATGCGATTGGTTCAGGCAGCGCCGAGGATTCTAACAACTTGCCTTCAGTTGAATTATTAGATCCTCAAGTCAAAGATCTCCTCGGCGAGTTAACGACGGAAACGTTTGACTCAATCTCTGATCAGGTTATCGAATGGGTGAATAAGAGGGACGGAAAGACACTTGGTCGTGTCGTTCAGCTTATCTTGAAGACAGCGATAGATGACACGGCGTCGTTTGAGGTGTATGCCCAACTTTGCTATAGAATGATGGAGCGGGTGAGTGAAGGGATGGAAGATCGTGAAATTCGGGATGAGGAGGGTAAACCGGTCTTGGGCGGTCAGCTTTTCAGAAGGCTTCTTTTGCTTAGTTGTCAAGACTTTTTCGAGAGGATTTGGATACGGAAGGAGGTTACGACGGTAGCAGTAGCATCGAAGAATGCCGAGGGTGAAACCATCGAGACGTTATCAAAAAAGAAGAACAAGGCCAAAAAGCACTCGACTCGTGCTGCGCGAAAGGCCAACCAACGAAACCTAGCCTTTGTCAAAATGATCAGCGAGTTTTTCAGACTCGAGATGTTGACAGAACATATCATGCATGAACAGTTGGAGAAACTCTTGGGTGACATGAATCCTGAAAAGGAGGATATAGAAAGTTTACGTGTTATGTTGACGAAAGTTGGGTTTATCTTGGACACGCCAAAGGCGCGCGCGCGTATGGATGTATATTTTCAACGTATCGGGGAATTGACCAATAATCCGAAAGTGAAGCCTCGTTTGCGGTCTGTGCTCCAGGTTCGAACGACCCTTTTTGAAGATCGGGTTTGGCTGATGTCGTTGTAGGATGTCATCAAGTTGCGTGAAAACAACTGGAGTGTTGCGACACCTATGACTCATAAAACGGTAGGCTAAATCAGTTTCTTCAGTTGTTTATGAGTTATGACTGGTGTGCCATACAGAAGAAATCTTCCCGAAAAGTGAAGGAAAAACACGAGTCTGATTCGAGAGAGGGGAAAGAGCAAATTGTGGAACTAGAAAAACCTAGTACAATTGGGCATGGTAAGGAAGCAGGAAAATTAATTAGTGCATCGAAGGATAGTGATCGTATACCACCCTCTGGACGCGATTCCCAAGGTGCAATGTCTCTTGGAACCCTCAAGAAACGCCCTTCCCTCCTCAATTTGGATGAATCTCCTTCTTCTCCCGATCTCCATTTAATTACTACCCCCGCCGTTCGAGCCATAGACGATCTCGAGCGTATCTCGTATCCCGAAGGAATATCTGGACCCAAACGTGAGCTAAATGTCAATGCCAAGAAAGGCAGGTTTCGGTGAGTAATTCAAAAAGACAGATTTGTGTATCTTGGAAATGAGACTGCATTTAGATATGATCGCCAGTTCCTCATGCAGTTCATGAATATCTGTCTGGATAAGCCCGATAAGCTCCATCCTCTCAGCAATGTCGGGCTGGAATATCTTGACCAAGGATTTAGTGTTCAAGTTCCGAAGCGCGGATCAAATCGTCGAAAAGGTCGGCGGAACTGACTTTCTTCTGCTCGTGTTGGGAAGTCGTGATGTTTTCAATTGATTTATGCTTTGATTAATATGTTGGCATCCAGCATGATATCATTTGAGTGGTAGCAGTTATCAGGCTTGGGCTCGTTTATTCATGTACTATATATTTTGGATCATTGATCGATCTTGTTGTCTGTTGTACTTCCACTCAAAAGGTGTGACAATCAAGGATACAGTTATTTTGATTCTTGATTGTTTACTACTTCATTTCATTGTTCTTCATTTCCCCGGAGTTCCGGCCAGCACAGCTTTTTGGGTGTGCTGGTTGTCTGGTTATTGCGAAACTATACAGATTTATAGGATAGCTTTTTTCGCTTATAAAAGTAGGATGATAAATCAATATATAGCATCCTTTCTTTTGAGCGCCAACAGTCTTTAAAAAAAGTTGGTTTATCTTTCTTTCCACCTCTGAAGCCGTTACCATGAAGCTAGGCAAATGTACATAAGACTAGTCTTAGTGTGACAGCTACAAGCGTGATGCGGCATTACCACGACGCAATCCACGATCACGAATCTTGTGCGCTGTTCCGAAATTTGACGAACAACTCTGTGCCCCTAACACACACTTGTCACTCATTCCAATGCCTGCCCAACGAGCTCGTCAAGCTAAAGGAGTTACTGAAAGAGCCTCCCATCCTTATAAGCTACGACCTGCGAGGAAATACACGCGAGAGAACATGGCTCAAGACCAACCAGCCGAAAAGCTCAAGTACCAGAAAGCCTCACAAGAACAGGCTTTACGCATACTCGATCACAAAGAACTCAGGAATATTCCAGTTCAACAGCTTAGGCGCTTAGCAGGGGTATGCTAATGTACGGTCCAGGCATCGTTGTTGAATATTGACGTCTGTTCTCTTCCAAGGTCAAGAGAGTCCAGGGATGGCGAAAACAAAGCATCATGTTATCTTTCAAAAGAATCTACGGGAATGGCGTCCCCTTGTATCCCAGTGAGGGTCGAGTAGAAATGAGGGAATGCTCAAGAGAAGAGTATCAAATTGGGGAGAGAAAAGTTGTCAGAATCAATGCGTATCAAGAGGTCGTGATAAAAGAAGAAGCTTTAGAAGAAATCTCCCTTCTCCAGGATATTCCCTGTTTAAGGAGGAGTAATAGATTGCAAAAAAGAGTGCCACCACTGGCGAACCGATTGGCAGCTGCGCCTTCTCGTAATTGACCCTTCTCTTGTTCATTTCAGGTCAGACAAGCTCAGCACTGCCACCAGCAAATTTACGACCTCATTGAAAGGTTTAGATGGCCGATTTCAGAAGTGATTGCATTCTGGTCGGTGCACAATGGTCCACCTTCGTATTGAATTCCCTGCCCACTCCCACCATATGCATCATCACTCCAATTCCATCCCTCATCACCGACTTCTGATAATGACACCGTTTGGTGTATTCCTATTTCATACGACAGGCATACGCCACGCTTGTCCTTTGTTGCGAGAATTTCGGTATTCCGTATCGTATGTTCCACACCAGATATACGAATAACAGGAGCGCCTTGTGGTTCTACCCAAGAAGTCAGTTGTAGGACATGGCAGTGTAAATCTGGGGTTTGATCATGTGTCTTCATTTTTATCTTGCATGATTGATGAATGTCTAATAGCTGTCTGCTTTAAGTATGTAGCCCTTGCAGACATTTGCCTTTAGGAAGGTATCAGCTTTTGGATGCTCTTATTTGCACAACATGGATCACCGTGTTCAGCGAGATGTCGTTCACGCACCCATGATTTTTTTTCAAGAAGATTTCTGGGCCAGGGGTTTATATCGCATATCCGTCGATTGATTGATCAGGCTCACTGCAGTATCTACAACAGTATCATCCAAATAGCCAATATTCATCTGGTCATAGATAATTCCAGGCACAATTCCTATTTACCTTCTTAACCATTACTCTTTTTTGTTTGGGTCATGAACAGCGAGCTTGAAGAATCATGAGCAGCATGAATATTAGCTACCCATTTTTCCGAAGTCTATCTTGGAATTTCAT
>Ga0153949_1000334_pt1 | contig 16315 bp, 16 predicted proteins | sample TSNJ033MetaG_FD_104705 | JGI IMG/M metagenome (GOLD analysis project Ga0153949, IMG submission 104705) | Attine ant fungus gardens microbial communities from New Jersey, USA - TSNJ033 MetaG | ecosystem: Host-associated > Fungi > Mycelium > Unclassified | place: USA: New Jersey, Wharton State... | reverse complement strand
CTCATGCTCTCGCGAATATCATAAATTTTCTTTTGCAATTCGTTATTATCCATTTCTTATTACCCCATAGATTTGGAATACCCCATTATATGAAGACAAATGATTAAACGTTCATTGCCGCATTAAACGAACCAGCGATGGCATGAACCGTTGCGGAGAAAAGTCTATCCTCCAGAATGGAGAAATAGTTGAGCGCACAAATACTGAATGAACAGCACAAGAACTGATACAAGATCTCAGAATACATTTACTATGCTGTACCAGGAAAAATGAGAATGATTTGCTATGGCAAACAAGTCGAGAACAACGTGCGCCTTGTTAGGTACTATATCAGCATTTTACGGTCTAATAAACATTTGTGTCCAGTATGGGGTTCCCGCGTTGAAATAACCGACGCCAATTTCGGTAAAATTATTACTTAATATATTAGCCCTATGGCCTGCGGAACTCATCCAAGAGTTCATAACGCTTTGGGCGGTAGTCTGCCCTCGAGCAATGTTTTCAGCCGCAGCGGTAAATCTTATTCCAAAACTTCTTAACATATCAAACGGAGAGCCATAAACCGGGGATTGATGACTAAAATAACCATTTCTATACATATCTTCCGATTTATATCGCGCTACTCTTGACAACTGCCAGTTTAATACGTATGGCCTTAATCCTCTACTAATTCTTTCGTTATTTACTAGTTCAACAACCTGATTTTCCAGGGTAGATGTTTGGGTATTTTGCTGAGGTACAGTGATTACTTGATTTGGATAAATAAGTGCCGGATTTGTAATTTGAGGATTCGCCGCGATTAGTTCGGATATGCCGACCTGATGCATCACAGCAATCTTCCACAAGCTGTCGCCCGGCTGAACGGTGTAATATATATTTGGCATTTTCAATAAGCTCCTTAAGTATTATGAATGTTATTCCAGTTTATGTACTAAATTGTGAATGGTGAGTGTAAATTGTCACACACCTCTTCCTCGTTAAAGCATCGCCGTTACCTTATATATAACGTGTGGTTTATTCTACAAATAAAAGCCGGTGTGTTAACACCGGCTCATTTGTATTTCTGATTAGAAACAAGACTTATTTAACAGAGTTCTCGTAAGACTCGATCATCTTCTTAACCATCTGGCCGCCAACAGAACCGGCCTGCCGGGAGGTAAGGTCACCGTTGTATCCATTTTTCAGGTTAACACCGACTTCGCTGGCAGACTCCATCTTGAAGCGGTCCATAGCTTCACGAGCTTCAGGGATAACAATATTATTTCTTGCCATTTTTATAATCTCCTTTAAAATATCATTCCCGCGTTTGCTTTATTATTGTGATCATAAATCTTTTTGATATTAGAGGAAATTTGCGGAATTGAAATATTGCTTATAGAGTAATTTCAATAAAAATTAGCGATATTCTAAAATATGCCATGTTATTGATAGGGGAGTACTATCTGCAGCAGATAAATTTCAGACAATACCAGCTCTAATTAATCCAAAAGAAAGATTCCTCCATGCCCATAACACAAAAGAGAGCGCAGAGTGCCAATATTTGATAAGTAGACAGATTCCCGGATCTTACAGGAATTTCCATGGGCTCAACAATACCGCCATCTAAACGATGAATGATCCGCTGAATACTAATCATGGTAACGCCCTCTGACTTGCTTGAAATTGTAATAGTATCCTTGCCGGACATCCCACATGTTATTACATTTATATTGTGATTGGCTAATTGAATCAATCCGGAATCATTATCGGAACTTATTATGGCGGCTAGATCAATATTGTCCCAATCTGCAATTGTGCCTTCAATATTCTCTTTTAAGATGATCACTGCGTTTTGGGTATCCACATATTGCAAGGTGTCGGTTTCACAGATAAAGAAGAGGGGGACAGGATTGTTTTCAGAAATAGAAATACTAATCCGGCCATGACCAGAAAAAATAGTGTTTCCAAATTGTGACAATGTTTTCGTAATGGTTTTGGCCAGCGAATGGTCAGCAGCATTTCCAAAAATAACAACGGTGTAGATAAAAAGCACAACCTTATCATTAATTTACAGTTATTATTTGCTGTTTTTAAAGAGATATGCAGCCAAAAAGGGTTCATGCCGGTACAAATCTGCATAGCGGTATATTTCAATATATGTGCACAAAATATTTACTATTTTGTGTTAGCTCTGGAGGATCAAGACCATCTCTTACGATGAAATACGTAAAATACTCCGACTTGTAGTGGACTATTGAGTATGATATACTAAATCTAATCATATTATTGGTTTTATTTAAGGGGTACTAACAGAGGATATAAGGAAAGGTGAGTGTATGGTTAAGTTTGGGGCTAGTATCTATTGTATCAGCAGGAAAATTATGGATGGATCCACCACGCCTGAAAAAGCAGTTCACTGGTTGGCGGAAAATGGTGCTGAGGTTATTGAGTTGGTACCCTTTGGAATGGATTTTATTGCTGATCCCAGCTTGATTGGGCGGATTAAGAATGCGGCCAAAGCTGCCGGCGTACCATTGGGGAACTTTTCCCTCAACGCCAATTTTCTGCAAATTTCCCCGGAAGAATTGGAACAAGAATTAATCCGTGCGAAGCGTTATATTGAAATCTGTCATGAGATGGAGATTCCCTGCATCCGGATGGATTGTTCAAGTTTCAGACGTCCCTTGGAAAGCAATACCATTGAAAACTTTAACAAAGAATTGCCTGAGATTGTTAAGGCTTATCAAATTCTCTGTGATTACGCCGCTCCATTGGGCATATCTGTATTGCTTGAAAATCATGGCTTTTATGTCAATGGAAGTGACCGGGTAATACTAGTTTATCATGGAGTAGAACGGAAAAATTTTGGCCTCCAATTAGATGTGGGCAACTTTATTTGTGTAGATGAACAGGGTGATGTGGCGACAAAGAAGGTGGCTCCATACGCCAAAACTGTCCATCTCAAGGATTTCTATATTCGTTCCCCTCACCGTGACCCAGGGGATGCCTCGCAGTTTGAGTGCTCCAACTCCTGGTTTAGATCGGTTCACGGTAATTATCTGCGGGGTTCCATCCTTGCTCAAGGTGATCTGGATATTTACGAAATCTTGTCCATCGTGAAACAAGCTGGCTATGACGGTAACATATTTTTAGAATATGAAGGTATGGAGGATTGTTATTACGCTACTAAGGTGAGCCTTGACAATATGAAGCGGATATATAGTTTGGTATAGGTATTGATTCTTATACCTGAGTCAGGACCACCTGTTCTGCCTTATGAGCAAGGCTAAAGTATTTCCCCTACCGGCAGGAGCCGGTGGTTCGTGCAACAAAGGATAAGAGCCGATAGCTGTGATTGTTCTCACAAATATCGGCTCTGTGTTTTAGTATCTGGCCCCTGGATAACGTACATATGCAGTTGCCTTGCGTTAAATGCAGGAATGCACACAATATCTTTCCAACCGTTTTCCCAACCGGCTCAATACCTCGTTTGGGATTGTCCCTGTTTGCTCCGCGATTTCACAGGCGGTTATTTTGGTATTTCCGGACTTACCAATAATCACCGCAATATCGCCCTGACTTATCCCTTTAATCCCGGTAATATCAACCATCATTTGATCCATACAGACACGGCCAATAACAGGAGCTTTTTGTCCGTTAATTAGAACATAGCCTTCGCCACAGGAAAGGCGCCGAGGAAAACCGTCAGCGTAACCGATGGCCAAAACCGCAATCCTCCTTTCACATGGTGCCGTGAAGGCAAGTCCATAGCCCGCTGGCTCACCGGCATAGATCGTTTTTATCATGCTGATTCTTGCCTTTACTGATAAGACGGGGCGAAGCTCTGTATTATAGTTTTCCGTATCTTCAAGGTTGCTCAACATGCCATAGAGAGCAATGCCTACTCTGGCATAATCAAAAGCTAAATCGGGACGGTTAAAAATCCCGTAACTGCTTTGTATGTGTACCTTCGGGAGTTTGAAGCCATTTTTCTCAATTATTGACAGAAGGTAGTAGAAATTATTGATCTGCATTTGCGTAAATGCAATGTCCATCCGACGATCAGTATCATCAGCGCATAGATGTGTATAAATTCCGGCTATAATGAGATTTTTACACTTAAAAATTTGCAGTATCTCACCCATGTTTTCCGAGCGCTCGCCTAAACGGTGCATACCCGTGTCGATCTTGATGTGGACGGTGAATTTTTTGCCGTAACCATCCAATGTCTTGGCATACCTATAGTCAATGATGGTCTGTGTAAGGCGGTATTTTCTAAGTAAATAAAATTGCTTGGGATGGGTATATCCCAAAATTAAAATCTCGCCTTTGATTCCGCCCTTACGCAGCTCCACGCCCTCCAAAACCGATGCGACGCAAAATGCGCGTATGCCATTGGCGTTCAGCTCCCTGGATATCTCCACCGCGCCATGCCCGTAAGCGTTTGCTTTGACAGCGGGCATAAGCTGGCAGTTGTTCGGCAGGAGGCCCCGCAGGACGTTTACATTATGACGCAGGTTGTTCATATCAAGTTCAATCCATGCCCTACCCATAAGAAACGTGGAAGTTTTCTTTTTGTGCCTTAATATTGATATAAAGGCTGAGAATGTGAGGGACAGCAGGCAGACTGCAAAATAATGAATAAGGCTGTTCTCCACCATCAGGCCAGTAAGCCCTGTAACCTTTGCCGCGCCGCGAACGGCTATAATAAAAAAGGGATGTAGGATATAAACCAACATAGAAACATCCCGCAGAAGCGGAGCTGCTTTTCCCTTGAGAGCAAGCAGGAATTGGAATAGGAAAAACATGCTTGGAATGAGCGCGATATACATACTGTCGTGGCGTTGAAAGTCAAAATGATGTAAGACTGAGCCTTCGGCCAGCATGAGGAGCATGGACGCCGCAAAGCCGATTATACTCACCCTTGCGTTTGATTGGTATTTCGATTTTGCTAGCGCAGCCCCCATAGCAAGGAATATCGGCGCATAAAACAACCCGTTGCGCGTGTAGGAAAATATACAAAATCCAGCGCTATAGACGGCACTCAAAAATGGTATTCCAGACACCACTCCATAATAGCTGTCTCCAAGCAAACCAAGGATGTATAGAAAACCTGCTATACTCAATATCACGCGGAGCGATATCTTGCGGCCTAAGAGGTAAAGCAGCAACACTCCAATAATAGAGGCCGGTAAATACCAAAGATGATAAAATGTCCCATCAAAAATAATGTTTCGGATAAGGTTGACGGCTACATTACCCTCCGAATAATAGCCTGAATAGATGCTGATAGGGAGATATAACAGCGTCGCCCCGGCATAAAGCAAGCCAGTCTTTTTGGCAAAACCGATAAGTGGCTTTACATTGCGGTTTCCCTTTGACAGGATTTGCGGCAGCAGGAAATATCCTGTTACCATAAGAAAAAAGGGTACTGCAATTCGGGCGAAAATATGGATAACCCAAAAATCAAGGTTTTCGTTGACAGAGGACAACGGGGATGTATGAATCCCGACAATCAGCAACGCGGCAACCAGCCTGAAACGGTCTATCCCACCATAACCCTGGGCGTTTTTCATCTGCCCTCCCTCCATATGGTTACAAGAAACCCGCTCATATTGTCGCCGGATAACGAATACGGCAAATCGTCCTCTATTTCAAACACAATAACTTCCGTATCCGCCGCAAGATAATATATCTCTATGTCCGAACCGAAATTAGAATATCGAAAGGGCGCATGTCCATAAGAAAATTCTTTCAGCATGAGAAGGTATTCTTCAAGAGCAATGCCCATCTCCCACATAATCTTTGCATGGGGCGCTCCCACATAGCGAAAATGCCACGGCTCATGAGCAATGCCCGTTATATCTTCTTTTCCCTTGGGATACCGCTCAATAAAGCCGAATGGTACAGCTTTGTCACGGAAAGTTCCGCAAACCCCTGTGTAGGGGAAATAGGGACACAAAGTATCTATATTCGGCAGGTCCAACGCAAGGTCAATGGCCAACCCGCTTTGGTGTTCGCTGTGATTAGGAAGCGCCACATATTTTGTCGTAAACTCTGTGCCATTATCATGCAGGGAGGTTTCGTAAATCCGGGTCTGCTCATATTTGGAGCGAAAGCCGCTTACCGCAACGATCTGCTCCCCACAATTTATATCGTCCAACAGCTTTTGCAGGACGGTTGCCGTCCGCGCCTCTAACAGCACTTCATTGCTTTTTTTGCCGACTGGTACAAGCCGTTTTTCGCAAAGCCCCTCACAAAGCGGGTACTCTCTGTTCACAAGGATTAAGTTTCCGGTGTGAACCGCATCCCTTGAAAGCGATACCGTTCTCATGCTCTCACCGCCAATCCGATACCCGTGTCGATAACCTGCTCAAATGTCATGCCAACCGCGCCCAGCATACTTGGATAACGGCTGTGTGCGGTAAAGCCGGGAATCGTGTTCACTTCGTTGAAGATGATTTCGCCGGATGGCGTTAAGAACAAATCTACCCTTGCAAAACCAGTACAACCCAAAGCCCTGTATACTGTTTTTGCCGCATCCTTGATCTCCTTGGCTTTTCGCTCTGTTATTCGCGCCGGAACATGAATGGAGGATGTTTCAAGTGTGTATTTTTCGTTATAGTTGAAAAAGCTGTCCGCAAGCTCGATCTCGTCCAATTCTCCCACAATAAGGCTATCGTTACCTAAGACAGCGCAGCCGACTTCAAAACCCGGGATGCTTTCCTCGATAATCACCTTGTCATCATGATCAAAAGCCAGCCTGATGGCTGCGGGCAATTCTTTTCTATTCAAAACCTTAGTAATCCCAAAGGATGAGCCAGCCCTTACAGGTTTGACAAATAAGGGATAGCCAAGGAGTTCAGCTTGCGTTAAAGCTGACCCCATATCCGTCTCATTTTCGAGTACGAAAGAACGCGGGATTTGAACACCAGCCATATGCGTAAGCTTATGCGCCTTGTCCTTGTCCATGCAGAGCGCGGAGCACAATGTTTTGCAACCAACGATGGGGATACCGGCAAGCTCCTATAGTCCTTGAACCGTACCGTCTTCGCCGTTTTTACCATGCAATATGGGCATGGCGGCGTCCAGCCTGATTGTGCGGACTTCGCCTTCCTCAAATTCCAATATGCCATGCGCTTCCCGGCTGGGCGAAATGATAGCTCGCACACAATCAGATAGATTGCTCCACGTATCGTCCTTAATTTTCATAGGATCACCGGAAAACCGGAACCATTCGCCGGACGGGGTGATGCCGAGCAAAACCGGATCATACTTGTTTTCATTCAGGTGAGTGATCACCGCATAGGCGGATTGCAGGGAAATATCATATTCGGTGGAACAGCCGCCGAACAGCACTGCAATTTTAAGTTTATTCATAATGTAGTCAGTCCTCCTTCCCGGTTATCAGCATATCATCCGGAAGACCAAAACCCATCTTCCGCTGCAAAACTCTAACCGGCAGCGGAAAAGGGAATATCTGCGTCAATCTTTTTCTGCTCATGGAAAGTATTTGTTGCTCCTCTCTAGGCCAAAATAAACAGCTCGTTCTTACGGTTTTTAGTTTACCGCATAAGAACGAGCTGTTTATTAATATTGAATTGATAATTTCCGAAGAAAAAATAGAGATGCTAATGAAATTCCCTTAAGAAATATACATCATTTCTTAGGGATTTCATCATCAATATCAATGGAACTGTGCATAATCGGAAGTTCTACCGTAAAAGCTGTGTATTCGTCGTTGCTTTCCGCGTGAATCTGCCCGCCGTGCAAAACAATGATTTCTCTTGCAATCGCCAGTCCAAGGCCCGCGCCGCCTTTATCAGTGGAACGTGCGTCATCCAATCGGTAGAATTTTTCAAATACAGACGCAAGCTTATCCTTGGAAATGCTTCCGGGATTTTTAAATACGATGGAAAGCATTTCCCCGGAGCTGTACGCCGTTATGTCAATGACGCTGTTATCATCGCTATATGCGATGGCATTTTTCAATATGTTATTGAACACCCGCGCCAGCTTATCGGGATCGCCGTATACCGTCAATTCTTCGGGAGCGTGAACAACCACTTGTTTCCCGTTCGCGGCAAGGTGCGGGTAAAATTCATCCGTCATCTGTATTAGCATATAGTAAAGGTCAATGGTCTTTTTCGAGAGCGAAATTGTCTGAAGATTGTACCGTGTAATCTCAAAAAACTCGTCAATAAGCTGTTCAAGCCGGTACGCTTTGTGCAACGTGATATGTACGTATTTTGCCTTTTGTTCCATCGGCATGTCCGGTGCTTCATCAAGCAAGCTAAGATACCCGATAACGGAGGTAAGGGGTGTTTTGATGTCGTGCGCCAAATACATAACCAGATCATTTTTTCTCTGCTCGGCTAGCTGTACTTCCAATGCACGTGTTTTAAGATTTTGGCGGACTGTGTTCAACTTTTTCTCGATTGCCAATAAATCTGGAGACAAAATAATCTCATTCAGGTCATCTTTCAATAACATGTCAATCCCTCGGTTTATTTCATTGAAATATCTGGTGAACCATGTTAAGAAAAACCAGAGGATAACAATAAAAACAATGACGATTACCCCATACATAACAAAATCGGCATTGCTGCGAAAAAGGTTTTCGTATAAAGCAAGCGCAGCCTCGTACTCTATCCCGAATATATTTTGAAATACCGATACAACCCAATTTGCTCCCCTACCGGCCCAAATTAAGTTATACATTATTATTATGATAATAATAGCACCAAGGATCATGCCAAGCATTTGAAAAAATATTTTTATTTTCAGCCGTGAGTAATCAGCTTTAATCTTTTTAGACTTCAATTTTATAGCCAACCCCCCATACCGTTTTGATGTATTTGGGATTGTCAACAGTGTCGTTCATCTTTTCGCGCAGATGCCGGATATGCACGGTGATGGTGTTATTACTCTTGCTGAAATATTCGTCGCCCCATACTTCATGAAATAGCTGCTCCGAACTGACTACATTCCCCTTATTTTCGCAGAGTATACGTAGGATAGAAAATTCGGTAGGTGTAAGAGATAATGGGTTCTCGTTTAAATGACACTCATGCGTGTTTGCGTCGATGACAAGGCTGGAATGTATGATTACATTTTCGTTTTGCGAAGCGGCTCCGCTATATTTTTTGTACCGGCGCAGCTGCGCCTTGACACGGGCAACTAACTCAAGCGGGCGAAAGGGTTTTGTGATATAATCATCCGCGCCGAGGGTCAGGCCCGTAATCTTGTCCACCTCCGTATCCTTTGCGGTCAGCATAATAATGGGGTAAGTATGCTTATCCCGTATCTTTTGGCAAATAGCAAGCCCGCTTGAACCGGGAAGCATAATATCTAATATAGCAAGGTCAAGTACGATCTTGTCGATACAGTCCAACGCTTCTTTTGCAGTATAGTATTTGAAAACCGTATAATTCTCATTTTGTAAGTATAGCTCAACAAGATCAGCAATTTCCCGTTCATCATCTATAACGAGTATTTTATTACTCACCATGATCATCCCTCTCCAGTTATATCTGTGTTTTCGGTAACAATTTTTTTCCGAGGGTCTGTTGGTTTAGGTGCATCTTTTGGAATGGCCCATACTCGGCTAAAACGAAAAGCGCCCTTTATACGCCCATCCTCACAGTATTTTTGCACACGCCGCTCAGAAATTCCCCATTTATCAGCTGCTTGCGCTGTTGACATATAATCCATCATATATCCCCCATTCGGACATATTACTTCATAATATATTATATACGGTTAAACGCATGTTTTCAAGGGGCGTGCATAACTCAGAATCTGCAAGTAAAGGAAAAATTAAACATGGAAAATCTTAATTTTTTACTCGTCAGGGGTTGGCTTTTTATAGTTGGTCTTCCTTACCGCTCATTGCTTCCTTTGTTTTTATGATGTGGTTGGCAAACCTATACCTTTATAGTATTGGAGGCTTTTTATTTGGAGCTAAAGCTGACTCATTCCCCTGGTATGGTGATGTGGTACCTCTAAGTAGACACGAAAAGAAACAACCCGCTTCTAAAGCGGGTTGTTTCTAAAATCTAAAGTGATTTGAAAAATAAGAGAATGAAACAATAATCTGTGAAATCTCTTCACGCCTTATCGTATGCTCACAGCAAATATTAATGCTTTACAAGTTCCGGAAAATGTATGTTAGGAGACAAATTATAAATGACTGTAAGAAATTCAACTTGCTCAAAATAGGTACACAAATTCTTTGATGATTATTGTCCTTACTTTTACAATGGAGTTGAGAAAAGTTTTGAATTATCCTTAAAATACTAGACATTTTTACCAAATTGTAAGTTAGGAGACAGCTGCAAAAATGTGTTAGGCCCTTATTAGTGTACTATAGCATAAATTGGCATGAAGAGGCTTATTGACAAGTTTCTGAAGATATTAATTATTGCGCTATGCGCGAAAGGCGGATTATGCTAGCCTCTTCATATCAGCCATTTTTGATTAGAAATTGAATCGGTAATAAAAATAAATATAGATAAACAAAGGTGGTAAAAATGTCTAGATACGACAATTATAATTATAGAGATATTCTTAACAGCATTGAAACAAATGGAATTTCATGCTGTCCGCCCAACCCGTGCCCGTTTCCGCCAAGGCCATGTCCGTGTCCACCAAGGCCGTGTTCATGTGTTTGTATAGGGCTTACCGGCCCCACCGGTCCTGCCGGTCCAATGGGAGCTACCGGTCCGCAGGGAATCCAGGGTGAAACTGGGCCTGCCGGTCCAATGGGAGCTACCGGTCCGCAGGGAATCCAGGGTGAAACTGGTCCCGCCGGTCCAATGGGGGCTGCTGGTCCGCAAGGAATCCAGGGTGAAACTGGGCCTGCCGGCCCCACAGGAACAGCTGCCTTGGCTGCTTACGGCACCTTTGTGTCCAACACTGGTCAAACCGTCACCGATGGTCCGGTCAATCTGCACGCTCCCTTGACCACGACGCCAGTGGGCATAACCTTTACTCCCCCCACCACCTCGGTCACCGTTCTCAATGCTGGTATATACCGCATTGAATACCGTATCCGGATCGCGTCGGGTACAGGCGCCTCAATGGTATTGCTACAAGGCGGCACAGCTGTCCCCAATAGCAGCGTAGCTGTTCTGGTCGGTAACAGTGAGCTTTCCGGTGTTGCCACCGTAACTGCCATCGAAAATGACACCATAGCTATCGGCATTACAGGAGCTGAGACCGTCTTGGCCGCAACAGGCACCAATGCATTCCTGAATATTTTGCAAATTGCGTAGCTGTTTTTTACTTTTTCTGTTTTCTGCATCGCAGAAAATAATAGATTGGCTGCGTTCAGCTCAATTTTAGATATTGTAGGTTCTGCCATTTCACATGATGTGGCAACTGGAGAAGTTACTATTTGGTGAATTGGTGGGTATCTGTGCTAGAATGAAATTTATGTAGGAAACAGGCCATTTTGTTTCCTACATAAATTGTAAATGCCATATTTTATAATTATTAATCACACAGCATCATAGATTCGTACTCATTGCCGGTCCGTATTGCCTCCTGCTTCAACAATTTTTTAGCTTTATCGTCAAAAGTAGTGAAGGAAATCACTGGAATTATTTTAGCTATTGAATTATAATGACAGATAAGAGATTTCTTTTGAGTATAAATAACTGAATTTCTATCTTCGTGAACGATAAGAACTCTGTGCAACAATTGAATTTGAAAGGTGGTGGTAACGTGTCCGCTAATATTGAGAAGGAAGATTTGAGAAAAACAAAGACAAGGAAGGCAATATATACTGCATTATATTCACTTCTTGGTAGGCGTGATTTGAATAAAATAACAGTAACGGATATATGTGAGGAAGCATTGATCGGCCGGGCTACTTTTTATTCATATTTTATAGACAAATATGATTTACTGAAATATTGGCTAACAAATTTGTGGTCAGAAAACTTGAATATCTTGAGTACCTATAGTACTTATGACCAGATAGAAAAAGCGTCCAATCATTTCATCCATGAGAATAAATCTGTACTTAAGAACTTGATTTATGATATGGATCATGAGACGTTAGACGTTTTATTTGATTTCATTCTATCTTCCTTGAATTTGGCGATAGTAAGTAACGATAGTAAAAAAGTCCATCCGAAAAATGTTGTATTATCGAACTACTGCGCTGGCGGTACAATCTTTTATTTTTTATGGCAGGTAAAAAACGGATTTCCAGAAGATATACAGCCGATGAACATACACCTATATGAACTTATCAATAAGTTTCAAGAATGGGATTCAGAAGAAAAATAAATGTGGGAGGCAGTGTGGGTATGAGTGAACTGATGGATATGATGGAACAGGTAAAAGCCCTTAAAAATGGAGTAGGCATACAAAACATTTTAACTGCGGCATACAAGATTTTGGGAAATCCTATAGTAATGTTCAATACGGAATATAACTTACTATCATATACAGAGGTTGTTACGGATGACCCCGTATGGAATGAAATAATTACACAGGGTACGTTTAGCATGGAAACACAAGAGATTTTTAAGAGTGAAGGATTTATTGAGGCTATGGCAAATACTAAAAGAATTACATATATGTCTAGTGACAAATTAAAGTATGACAGGATTGTAGGGAAGGTTTATAATAAAAATAATGTTCACGTTGCCAATTTGGTAACCGTAGAATGTGACAAGCCTTTTGCTCTTCACGACCCTGTGGTTTTTGAGGCTATTTGCAAACTGATGACTAGAGAAATCAGCAACAGTGAATTTTATCAGGAGTACGGAAAGATATATCAAGAAACTTTAATAAAAAATTTAATTGATGGCAATTTTGATGATAGGGAGCTCTATGCGTCTCATGTAGCCATTCTCTATGATAACCTTAAAGACAATCTTTATTTAGCAGTAGTAGATATATCCCAATGCGATCCTGATTATGCCAAGCTTGTATACTTTAGGGATTTATTTAGGCAAATGCAAACGATGTATAGATATGCGATTTATTCCAATTACATCTTAATTATTATCAGCACAAATAATAGAATACTTGACGTAAATAAAGAGCTAAATGAACTCAATTTGCTTTTCGAACAGAATAAGATGTATGCTGGAATAAGTGGCAGATTCGAAAATTTATTTGAATTACGGAAATACTATATGGAAGCTCTAAAGGCATTAAAATATGTCTTAGAAAGTAAGAGTAGCCAACGAATTTTTCCACAAAACATTAACTCAATCAATGCAATGGAACAGATAAGATCACTTAAAAATGATATGGGCATAGATTCTCTTTTAAATATGGCATATGAAATTCTTGGCAACCCTGTTTTGTTTCATGGCAGGGAATTTAATTTGCTGGCATGTACAGAAAATGTGGAGATAGACGACCCTATTTGGAGAGAATACATAACATATGGAACAGTTAGTGATAAAACTATTGAGTTTTTTATAAACGAAGGCTTCATAGACGCGGCAATGAATACAAATTCAGTTACTTTCCTTAATAGTGATAAATTAAAATATGACCGACTTTTCGGGAAAATCTGTAATAAAGATAATATTGTGGTTGGAAATTTGGTTATCCTCGTCTGCAAAAGGCCCATTGAGGGCGATGAGATGGCTCTTTTCGGCGCTTTCTGCAGAAAGCTTTCTGCAGAAGTTAGTAGAATAGATTCTTATAATAATTATAGCAAAACCTATTCAGAAACTTTAATCAGTAAATTGCTCAATGGAAAAATAAACGAGTATGATCTTTTTTCAGAGGATATTGTAAACTTTTATGACACTCTCAGGGACAATCTCTATGTGGTTGTCGTAGATATAACGCAACGCAACTCTAAATTTGTAAATCTTCGGTATCTCAGGGATTTGTTTAAGAAATTGAAGACCGTTAATAGATACGCGCTTTATTCCAATTACATCGTCATTATTATCAGTTCAAATAAACCTTCATTCAATGTTTATGAAGAGTTAAATGAAATTTACAAGGTTCTTGAGCTATATAACATATTTGTGGGAATAAGCAGTCGTTTTGGAAATATATGTGAATTGCAGAAATATTACACTGAGGCTGTCAATGCGTTAAATAATGGACTGAAAAACAAAGGGCGGCACGGCAACCAGTGGATTTTTCCATCTGATGAAACTTATGTTGATAATTGATGAGTATGTCTGTTGCTTTCTATTTATGTAGAGAATTAAACACCTGGGCAAATCTGTCTAAAATCATACAGCCGCAAAGATCTGTAAATTGAAGAAATCATATATTATGTAGTATACTAATTCTGTAAAGTACCACTTAGAATCATTTTAGAGGTGAAGACATGGATGTAGCAATTGGATTAGACGCATGTCAAGGAAAACAGTGGACTTTGCGAAAATGGACATATAGTATTGTGCCGGAGAATTTTTTTCAGCTTGAATTAGGTGAATATTCTACATATGGAATACAGGTTATAACGCCTGATTATATTGAAATATTACATGATGTCTCTGTTTGCAAAAAAACAGTGGAACGTTTAGTGCGTCTTTTAAATTATTATCAGGTATCATCTATACATTTATATGATGTTATAATGGATATGTTGCCCTAGAACAATATTCTGCCACTAATTGTTATCAAGAAGGTATTAGGTTATAAATAATAGAAACATAGATTTGCAATTGGTCATAAACGCCGGAATCATAGGGACGGCGTCGACGGTGGATTCGATGTTCAATGGATCTATGCTGAAGATGCTTTCAAGGGTTTCCGGCTGATGCTGAGCTTGTAGATGTTGCGGGCATATAAATGTGCGTCTTCAAGTCAGCCGTACACCACTAAAGGGGTGCTGGGGAAAGGCTTTCCCTCACTGGAGAATATCGTTAGTTATGGAGCAAAGCCCCAAGAAAAGGAACCGCTAAACGCGGTTCCTTTTCTCTTAAACCGAAACACACCAAAATGGGCGGTAATGCAGGAAAATGTATGGCCCAGCAATGATGTTGCCTCAGTTGCTGCCAACCGATCCCTGTGGGATAAAATAAGTGCATAGCAGATAGCGTAGATTTAAGGAAAAAAGTAATTGAATCTATAGAGGCAGGTCATACCCAACGGCAAGCAAGAGAAACAGTTAATATCAGCTTAGCAACGATAAATAAGTGGAGCCAGCAATACTATAAGACAGGGGAGTTGGAGCCTAAAAAGCTGGAAGCATATGTGGAAGAACACCCGGACACCTACTTAAAAGAGATAGGCAAAGCATTCAGGCGGTTGAGTATTACGCGTAAAAAAGGCAAGGCGGTGTCGTGAGCACAAGGCGGAATAGGTAGCGGAATATAATGGTACAAATCAAAGGAATCCCCGCCAAACAAATCGCTTACGTGGATGAAACCGGCATTGATACATCCTTCAGTATTCCCCTTGAAGAACAGTGTAAAAAACATATTATCACTCCGCTGCAATATAGTAAGAGAATGGATAGTACACTGTTTAAATTCTGGTTTCAGATGATGTTGCTGCCCTCCGTTATAGCTGGCAGTGTCATCGTAATGGATAATGCTCGTTTTGATCAGAAAAAGATTTTGTGTGAGATGGCTGGCTCATCTGGTCGGATGCTGTGTTTTATTTTTGCCCTCATATTCACCAGACTATAATCCCATTGAAAATTTTTGGGCTTAACTCAAAGCAAGGTTTAGAAAAATCTTACCTTTTTCTGCTTCTTTGGATAATGTTATAACAAACGCCTTTAAAGAGGCGTGACTATAATATAAAAATTTTCTATGTGAATTAATTAGACTTTTTCTCTTGACAAATTCTCTACTTTATATTATTCTATTATAGCATTGTAAAGATGTAGCTTGATTAAGAGTCCATTCTATTTATTAATGTTTAAATGTAGCAGATCAGGTTAAATGAAAGCGAATTTTCAATAGAAAAATATTAGATCAGTTGGGGACTCATACTATGCAAGATACACCCCTCAGAAAACAGCGACTTGCATAGCAAAATAGCAGTGGAATTAGTCAAATCCAACAAAGTAGGGGCTTAGTTCAGCTGGGAGCCCGGATTATACGGTAAACCACCCCCGAAATTGCAACCATCTGAATGGTATTGAAAATTTGATAACCAACCTGATACATGGGGGCGTAGCTCACCTGGGAGCCCGAGTTATACGGTAAACCACCCCAAAGATTTGCCCCCGCGTCAATGGCATTGAAAATTAAATAGTGTCCCCTCATCATGGGGGTATAGCTCAGCTGGGAGAGCGCTTGAATGGCATTCAAGAGGTCAGCGGTTCGATCCCGCTTATCTCCACCATTGGGACACAGGAAGCCCGTTAATCGTAAGGTTAGCGGGCTTT
>Ga0153949_1000333_pt1 | contig 16341 bp, 13 predicted proteins | sample TSNJ033MetaG_FD_104705 | JGI IMG/M metagenome (GOLD analysis project Ga0153949, IMG submission 104705) | Attine ant fungus gardens microbial communities from New Jersey, USA - TSNJ033 MetaG | ecosystem: Host-associated > Fungi > Mycelium > Unclassified | place: USA: New Jersey, Wharton State... | reverse complement strand
GCAGCAACCGGGGAGGCAACCATTGAAGAAATCGGCGAGCAGATCTTCCGGGAGATTATGGAGGTGGCAAGCGGACGCAAGAAGAGCTTTGCGGAAAGCTATCAATTGCATAATGATTTGTGTATTTTTAATCCGGCACCAATTACCTGATGCCATTAATTCTGGTACTGTGCTGTGTCGGTGCGTGCCGGCAGGTGCAGATTTCATCTTTTTTGAAAAGAAATAGAGCTGCCGCTCCAACTGATTTACTCAATTAGTGCGGCAGCCCCACCTTCTAAAACCACTCAGGGCAATTACAGAGAAATTTTCCCCTTTAGAAGGTCTTTAGAATATGAACTTGTACCAATATATACTTCATATTCCATGTGCTCCAACTCCATTAGCTCATTTCTTTCGTTATACCAGCACAATTCATCTGTGTGACACATAATTTCTACACAGCGTTTTTCTCCCGACAGAAGAGAAACTCTTTGGAAACCTCTTAGAACTTTAACCGGTCTGTCAACTTTAGAATTGCAGAATCCCACATACATTTGTACTACCTCAGTACCTTCTCTGTTTCCTGTATTACAAATCTCACAGCTGGCTTTCACGTAGTTACCATTGGTAGAAAAGTGAGGATTTGATAATGAGAATGTAGTATAAGACAATCCATATCCAAATGGAACAGATTCCATCTTTCCTTCTTTTTCCAGTTTGGCATATCCATGATAATAGTTATAGTGTTGCTTCGTCGTCCTCCATTCTACCTGTGGTAAATCCTTTTCATCTTTTGGAATTACAAAGGGCAATTTTCCACTTGGATTTACATCTCCAAAAATAAGTTCAGCTAAAGCCGTACCACCTTCCATACCTGGGTAAAATCCCATTAATATAGAACTGACATCCTCTTTCCATTCATCAATCATAATCATATTTCCGCCAATTAAGACAACTACGGAATTTTCATTTTCAGGCGCTACTTCTTTTATTAATCTCTTTTCTGCCTCATGTAAACCAAGGTCATACCGATCGCCTCCGCACGCTTCTGCATATCCATCTACACTTACCTGGTCTGCTGAAATATATTCGCCTTCATCTTTGTAATCATAACCGACTATAAATACAACAAGATCTGCCAAACGAGCAAGTTCTTTAGCATGTTCAAGATTCTCCCCATTGTAATAAACAATCTCTGCATCTGGAGCACATGCATTTAATCCTTGTATCGGAGTCACAATGTATGGTGGAAAAACCCAGCTTGATCCGTGATCACCGGTCAATTCTTTTTCACCCAATTTTCCAAGAACTACTATTTTTCCTTGCTTTTTCGCAGGCAGCACCTGATTATGATTCTGTATCAGAACAATTCCTTCCCTTGCGCACTGAAGCGCTAATTGAATATGATCCTGATTAGCCAGAATTTCTTCCCCATAATTCTGATTTTCTGTATCCGTAAATGAAAGTATGGTTCTGATGATTCTTAATGCGGCATCATCTATCCGGCTTTCTGGCACTTGTCCATTCTTTACGGCTTCCAGCAATTTTTCTCCAAAATGGTTACAGAAAGACATCTCTATATTTTGCCCTCCATTTGCGGCTTCAACTGTATCTCGGACTCCGTATGTAAAATCACTTATTATAAAGCCATCAAATCCCCATTCTTCTTTTAAAACTTTATTTAACAAATAGTCTGAATGTCCACAATGTGTCCCCTGATATAAATTATAAGCACTCATGACTACAGAGGCCCCATTATCAATACATTTTTTGAAATGTGGAAGAAAAACCTCTCGTTCCGTTCTTTTGTCACATTCAATATCGACCTCTAATCTTGAGATTTCCATTTGATTAAAAGCAAAATGTTTGATGCAGGCCATGACATTTTTCTTTTGTACTCCTTTTACCATTGCGCTTCCCATTTCTCCTAAATGGAACGAGTCTTCTCCATATGTTTCCTGACTTCTTCCCCACCCAGGACTATAAGGGAGATTAATACAGACTCCCGCAAAAAGATTACCATCAAAAGCAAGTACTTCTTCACTGATGGCCTCTCCTATTTTTTCTTCCAGATCCGTATCAAATGTTGCACCTCGCAACATAGCCACCGGAAAACAAGTGGTTTTGTCTGTTCCGCACACCACGCCACGTGGTCCGTCACAAAATTTCATTGCCGGAACTGCTTTCTTCGCGTATCCTCCAGCCTCATAAGGTTTATAACAATAATGATATTTCTTGAATTCTTTACGTTTTTTCATCTCTTCTTCTCGATCTTTTAACGTAATATTGCCGGACATTAGATAAATTTTTTCTTCCAATGTCATCTGATCCAAAATTTCCTTTGCTTTGTCCGTATTTGATAATCTATATTCCTTTGTGCACTTCATAAGATTTACTCCTTTTCTATTAATTTGACAAGAAGGGATCTTGCTTCCGCATAATTAAAATCCAGATAATTTTTAAGTTCTGGCTTATAGTTAGAAAGAATTCCTTCTCTGCGATACTGAAGAGGTGATGTACCAGTAGTTTGTTTGAATACACGAAAAAATGTGCTTTCTGAACTAAAACCACTGTCTCCGGCAATATAACTAATAGATTTCTTTGTACAAGTAAGCAGATACTTCGCATGCTCTATCCGATTTTCCAAAAGGAATTTGTTCGGAGTCTGACCGATTTTCTCCTTCAATAGTCGATATAGATTTTTTTCTCCAATGCCTTTTTTCTGACATACTTCTTCCAACACATGACTATTTTTATAATTATCCTGAATATAATTGAGTATCTCTACCAGAAACCGATTATCTTCATTACTATTACGGTCACTGCTTAGATAAGTATCATAAACCGAAGATTCAAACAAATCTGCAATAATTCCGTATAGAAGTGCATACATGCGATAAACACCTGTCGCCTTTTCCATGCGCCATCCATATCCAATTTGAGCTGCAGCCTGCCTGATTTTACCATATCCACATTTTGGTATCAGTATGTCATCTTGACTATTCAAATAAAAGAAATAGGTTTGCGTTGGGTCTTTTGGGTTTTTTAAAAGTTCATTATTAATCTGTATGAACAAACATAAATTCCGCTCGCCCCGGTTGTCCAAAGAATGAATGGATTTTGTGTTAACAAGGTATAAATCGCCAGCCTTAAGAACACTGGTTCTTACTCCATCTGTAAGCATTACAGATCCTTTTAAGACAAGAATCAATTCATAATCTAAATGCCAGTGAAAGTTTGAGTATTCTATAGAAGCAATAAAAACATTTGCGGGATAGTTTTCTAAATAATCAATTGTCTCATAGATATACATTCAAACACCTCCTTGTTTATAATATCATTTCCATTTTTCTAAAAATCTCATTTCAGAACAAATATACTATCATATTTGATATTTCCAGGCAACACAGCTTTTCGTCCTATATTAAGAGTGTATTTGACCTTTTCTGATACAAAACAAATTACAATTATTATATAATATATTTACATTTGCGGGAAGTATTAATTAAAGGAGGAGATTATTAACTATGTCTAAGAAAAAGTATTTAAAATGGTATAACAAAGTGGCTTATGGATCAGGTGATTTCGCTGCAATCTGTTCTTTTGGTCTCATGACCAGTTTTATTATGATTTATTGTACAGATGTAATGGGGATGAACAGCGGTATTATAGGTACATTAATGTTAGCGTCTAAATTGCTCGATGGTATCACTGATGTTATTTGTGGGAGACTGATCGACCGGACAAAAAGTAGATTAGGAAAAGCCCGTCCGTGGATGTTGTTTTCTCAAATCGGGGTTTCCGGCTCTTTGTTTTTGTTATTTTCAATTCCTCAAGCTGCCCCAAATGTGCAATATGTCTACTTTTTTATTGTATATACAGCCCTGAACGCACTTTTCTACACAGCAAATAATATTGCTTATTCAACATTAACAGCTTTAATTACAAGAAATGGGGAGGAGCGAGTACAGCTTGGTTCCATACGATTTATTTTCTCTCTGATATCTAACTTGATTATAACGACATTTGCAATGAACATCGTGACCGCATTTGGCGGCGGTGCTGTTGGCTGGAAAAGAACGGCATTACTTTTCGGAACTATCGCTTTAATTGTGAATACATTCAGCTGCCTTATGGTAAAAGAACTTCCTGATGATGAATTTGATGAGAATCCCCAAAAGGTGACCAGTCAAAACAATATCAGCTTTTTCCAGAGTGTCAAATATCTTTTAACGAACCGATACTATATCATCATTTTATTTATGTACTTAACAGATTATATCACGACCGGTATCATGTATGGTGTGGCGATTTACTATATGACATATGTTCTTGGAAATGCCAGTCTTTTAGGTTCCTTTACCTTAATGCGTACGATTCCAATGGTAATTGGGTTGTCGTTCACTCCGTTACTTATCAAAAAAGCCGGCAGTATGTATAAACTAAATCTGATAGAATATTCACTGGCTTTTGCCAGCAGAGTTTTATTTGTAATAGCAGCTTTCACCCTTAATGTTCCTTTTATGTTGCTGACCTATGGATTATACAATCTCTTTGGTTCCTCTGTAAAAGGCAGTATGAATGCGCTGATTGCAGAAACCAGTGACTATACCTGGCGAAAACATCATGTTCGTATTGATGGAACAATGTTCAGCTGTTCTTCTGTTGGCATAAAACTCGGAAGCGGCCTTGGTTCAGCAATACTCGGCTGGTTATTATCATTCGGTGGGTATGTTGGCTCTGCAGCCACTCAGACCGCTGGTGCAATTTCCATGATTAAAATCTTATATGTACTTGTTCCAACAATTCTGGCGCTCGTTATGATTGGATTACTTAGCCTGTTAAAAGTTGAAAAAGCAAATCAAACATTAGATTCCGAACGGGATAAAGGCTAGAAGGCTGATTTAGCAGATAAAACCGACAGAGAGGTTATCGTCTTCAGATTTGAAGAGATATACCTCTCTTTTATTTTGCAGCTATTCAAATAATTATTATTTGAGATCAAAATAGATATATCAACATTTTGTAAAAATAAGTTGACATATCTACATAAAACATGTAATATAAAATGTAGATATATCAACATAAATTAACAAAAGAAGAATAAACAACAAAAGGAGGAGAGGAAATGAAGGAACGAGATTGTGTAATACAGCGTATCGAAAGTTTTCGCGAGAAAATGAAAGTGTTAAATATTAATCTGGCTATTATTACAAAACCAGTGGATATTTATCATTTCTCATTGTTCAATCCAGTGGTACAGAGTATGATGAGCTTTATGCTGATTCCATTGGAGGGTGAACCTTGTCTCTTGGTTCACGCCTTACGGGGAGGGCATGCAAAACTTGACAGTCCGATTGAAAGGGTTTTAATGTACGCACAGTGGGGGGATGCGGTTACTGTTGCGATGGATCCTTTTGAGGCATTAAATATTACAGTGAAAAATTATGGCATTAAAGATCTTTGTGTGGGAAGTGAACTGGGATTTTTAAGTCTGAACCATTATCAGAAGATGAAGTTAGCACTGGGTGTTGAAGCGATTATAGATATTACAGATGCAGTCAGTTTTGAGAAGCTGATCAAAGATGAGCTTGCCATTGACAGATTAATAAAAGCTGCCGATTTGGCCAACATTGGCATGAATGCTCAGGTTTGTTCCCTGCGAGACGGTGCATCGGAGATTGTAGCCTGTAATAATGGGATAAAGGCTGTCATTGATGCATGGTTTCAAAAATATCCGGAATATGAGATGTGTGGTTTTGGAACATCAGAAGAGCAGATCAGCATGTCTCTCAATATGACCTGTAGCAGCGGTTCAAGAATTTCCTTTGGAGCAGATGCACCAAGAAATTATATTCCTGAAAAAGGTGAATTGACATTACCTATATCCATTACCACAATCGGCGGCTATTCCGTGGAGAATGAACGTTCTTTATATGTTCATGAACTGGATGATTACAAGATGAGTATTTTTGAGACGGTCATCGAAGCACGTGGGGAAGTGCTTAAACAGATTATTCCGGGAAATACCTTTGCGCAGCTTTATGATGCGGCAGCACAGATTTTTGAAAAGAGAGGTTTTGGACAGTTTTTGCCGGGCCGTATCGGACATGGCATTGGTTTATCTTTGCATGAATGGCCGTCGCTGGCAAAAGGGAGTGAGGAGAAACTGCAGGTTGGTATGGTCTTTACCGTAGAGCCAGGTCTTATGTCAACAGCATTTGGCGGAGTCAGACCTTCAGATACAGTCATTGTAACTGAGGATGGATTCTTGAATTTAACAAATACAGAAAATGGAATCATGAAAATTCACAGATAACGAGGAGGGGATATGATGAACAAAACAGAGCGAATCAAGACAGCCTTAAACCGGGAAAAGACCGATAAATTACCGTATGCATTCTGGACTCATATGCCGGGAGATGATTTGGATCCTGAAGTTATTTCTAAAAAGACTTATGAGTTTTTTAAGGAATATGATTTAGATTTCATCAAGATGATGAACAACGGAATGTATTCTACCGAAGATTTTGGCTGTAAGGCAGATTACTCTGAAATCAAACAGGGAGGAGCAGCAAAACTGGTATATTCTCCGGTGAAGGCGGCAGATGATTGGGTGAAATTGAAACAACCGGATGTGCATCAGGGGGCTTATGGGCGGGAACTTAAACATTTAAGATTATTGCTGGAACTGGTAAATAAAGAAGCACCAGTTATCTTTACAATTTTTTCCCCGATGACAACAGCTAACAAGATATCCCAAAACACCTTATTAAAGCAGATTACGGAAGGTCATGGCGAGCAGGTGCATCAGGCTCTGGAAATGATTACTGAAACAACCTGTGAGTTGGTAAAAGCAGTTATGGAGGCTGGTGCAGATGGTATTTTTATGGCAACACAGTTAGCCAGCTATGATATTACTACCGATAAAATATACGGAGAGTATGGAAAACCATATGATGTCCGTGTGTTCGAGACAGCGAATCAGTGTGGCGGCTGGTTTAATTTGCTGCATGCCCATGGTAATAATATCATGTTCAATTTACTAAAAGATTATCCATCCCAGGCATTTAACTGGCATGTTTTTGAGACTCTTCCAGGCGTTACAGAAGCGAGAGATATTACCGGAAAATGTCTCGTCGGCGGTATCCAGCGTTACAATATCACAGATGGCAAGAAGAATGAAATTCATCATGAGATCTACACATGCATAAAGGAATTGGGGGGAGTTGGTCATATTTTAACACCGGGATGTGTAATTCGTTACCCCTTGGACAAAGAGGTTTTAAGTTTCGTAAGGGAAGCCAAAGAGAGTATCGAGGAGACAATGTGCATTTAAGAAGGGGAAGGGGATGGAAGGGAAATTATATAATACATATGTAGCCATCTTAAAGGAAGAATTAATACCGGCGATGGGATGTACGGAGCCGATTGCAGTGGCATTTGCAGCAGCAAAGGCAAGAGAAATACTGGGACAACAGCCTGACAGAGTACTGCTGAAAGCCAGCGGTAACATTATCAAAAATGTGAAAAGTGTTATTGTCCCCAATACCGGCGGAATGAAAGGACTGGAAGCAGCAGCGGCAATCGGTATTGTTGCAGGGGATGCTGCAAAAGGGCTGGAAGTTATCAGTCAGGTGACAGAGGATCAGAAAGAAGAAATGAAACATTTTCTTGAGAGTCCAGGAGTTGCGGTTGTGGCGGCTGAATCTGATTTTGTTTTTGATATATGGCTTTATCTGTTCAGAGGAACCGATGAAGTGCTGTTAAGAATCGTTGAGGAGCATACCAATATTGTTTTGATAGAGAAAAACGGTGAAACACTTTATCAAAACAATGTTGAAGAAAAGCAGGCGAAGCTGACGGCGAATCTTCTTACAGTATCCAATATATACCAATTCTCCAATACTTGCGACCTGGATGATATCAAAGATATAATTAAAAGACAGATTGATTATAATACTGCCATATCGGAGGAAGGGCTAAGGGGGGATTGGGGAGCCAATATCGGAAAAACGATATTGAATTATGAAGACAATATATCAGTACATATCAGGGCGAAGGCCAAAGCAGCAGCAGGTTCAGATGCAAGAATGAGCGGCTGTGAACTACCGGTAGTGATAAACTCTGGCAGTGGAAATCAGGGAATAACGGTATCGGTGCCGGTTATCGAGTATGCTAAGGAACTGGGAAGCAGCGAGGAGAAGTTATACAGGGCACTTGTGTTTGCCAATTTATTAGGGCTACATCAGAAAGCCGGGATTGGCAGGTTATCTGCATACTGTGGAGCAGTCAGTGCCGGGTGTGCAGCTGGTGCTGGAATTGCATATCTTCAGGGGTGTTCGTTAGAACAGATATCGCATCTGATTGTGAACTGTCTGGCAATTGCTTCCGGAATTGTTTGTGATGGAGCAAAGCCTTCCTGTGCTGCCAAAATTGCAGCAAGCATTGATTCGGCGATATTGGCCTATAATATGATGATAGCTGGTGAAGAGTTTAAAGCCGGTGAAGGAATCGTAAAAAAGGGAGTCGAGAATACGATTAGAGAAGTGTCTTCATTAGGGAGAAACGGGATGCGGGAAACAGATACGGAAATTATCCGAATTATGACATCTGTTTAAACAATGTTTAAGAAAGGGGAAACTATATGAAGAAAAAAGGGTTTGTAACGAAACTTGTAGTAGCGGCAATGGTGGGGTGCCTGGCGGCCTGCGCAGGCCCGGCAGCCAGTGAAACAACGGGGGCGGCAAAAAACACAACCGGACAGACCGGTACAGAGACCGGTGTGGAAAATACAGAGGGCCAGAGCCGGACAGAAAAAATTATTACTTATGCAATTCCGGCTGATATCGGCAGTATGGATCCGCGTGAAGCTACCAATACCAATAATACAGCAGTAGTTTCTTATGTGTTCAGTGCGTTAGTGCAGACGGACTGTGATTACCAGATTACCTTTGATGCAGCGGAGAGTTATGAGATAGTCGATGACAGTACGTACAAGTTTACTTTGAAAAAGGGCATTAAGTTTCATGATGGAGAAGAGATGACCTCAGAAGATGTCAAGTATTCATCTGATACCTTGAGAAGAGAGGATGCTACTTACCGCCTGAAGAGTGATATGTCATTTATATATATAGAAATAATTGACGATTATTCGTTTTATTTAAAGACCGATTCACCAAATAAATCCACATTACAGCGTTTGAGCAATTTAAAAATTCTTCCCAAGCACTATGTGGAAGAAGTAGGTGATGAAGCATTTGCGGCAAATCCGATTGGCTCAGGTCCCTATCAATATGTGTCATGGAAAAAAGATGCCTATATAGAGGTGGAAGCATTTGATGATTATTTTGGCGGAAGATCAGACATTGACAGGGTGGTCTGCAAGATTATTCCGGAGGCATCTTCAAGAATTGCAGCCCTGGAGGCAGGGGAAGTGGATCTGATTACTGCAGTATCAACAAGTCAGATTGACAGATTGAAAAATATAGAGACGATTGATGTTGCATCGAAGGGAACTACCAGGGTCGTTTATTTCACAATGAACACATTGGAAGAAGGAAGTCCGATGCAGGATATAAAGGTCAGGCAGGCTTTAAATTATGCGGTTGACAATGATTTGTTGATTCGGGGGGTATTGGATAATTATGCTTCGCCAATCAAAACCCTGGCGCTGAATTTCTTTGATGGATATGATGATGACGTACAGGGATATGAGTATAATCCGGAAAAGGCCAGGGAGCTTTTGGCAGAAGCAGGATATCCTGACGGATTTCAAATGGAACTGGCAGGGGCTTTCAGCAGCCTGAGCAATGGTTCTGATGTAGCCCAAGCAGTGGCAGCACAGTTGACAGAAGTCGGACTGAAGGTAACAGTATTAGAGAAAGACAGTGATTCTGTGAAAGAGGAGTATAAAGCCGGTACTTCTTCTGAGCTTACAATGACCAGCTTTGGGGGACCAAATAATAATATTAACTTTATAAGCAGAACTGTGTTAGGAACCGGTGCCAGATATTCTGCATACAGCAATGCACAGTTAGATGAACTGCTTGATAAAGTAGACACGACCATTGCGGCGGAAGAAAGCAAAAAGTATTATTCAGAACTCCAACATTATATGACCGATTATGCCCCAGTGCTGCCTCTCTATCAGTCCCATGCAATCTATGCTTATAATAATCGGTTACAGAATTGGGAACCAAGAGTGGATGAAATGGTAATTTTATACGGCGCATCCGTAGCTGACTAATTATTTGCTGAGAGAATGGGAAGTGAACTATGACGAAATATATAGGCAAGCGTTTTTTACAATCAATTATAGCAATCTGGGGAATTACGCTGATTGTATTTCTCGTGCTTAATGTAGCGGGAGATCCGATAACGCTTATGCTGCCACCAACTGCGTCATTTGAAGAGATGGAGGCATTGAGACAAAAGCTTGGCTATAATGATCCATTGATTGTCCAATACTGGCGATTTCTTTCTAATGCTTTGCGTGGAGACTTCGGCCAATCTTATAACTATAATGAACCTGCTCTAAGCGTAGTCTTGGAGCGGGTGCCGGCAACGGTAACACTGGCGGTGACGGCGTTTATCATTTCACTGCTAATCGGTATTCCGACAGGCATTTTATCGGCAGTGAAGCGTAATTCTGTTCTGGACACCATGATTCGTTCCTTTGCGTTATTGGGACAATGTGTTCCGGCGTTCTGGCTGGGGATTATGCTGATGCTGTTTTTCAGTGTAAAGTTAAAATGGCTTCCCACATCAGGTTTTCAGAGCTGGAATGCGCTGATATTGCCTTCCCTTACTTTGGGGTTGTTCAGTGCCGCAACCATAACACGGATGCTGCGCTCCAATATGATTGAAATTATGGGAAAGGAGTATATTGATACGGCCAGGGCAAAAGGTCTGCAAAATACGATTGTAATTATGAAGCATGCCTTTAAGAATGCGCTGAGTACTATTTTAACTGTTATGGGACTGCAGATTGCCGGTTTGTTAGGTGGAGCGGTTATCACTGAGACGGTATTTGCCTGGCCTGGAATTGGACGGTTGCTGGTGCAGTCGATTAACAACAGTGATTTTATGGTGGTAGAAGTAATTGTGATTATAATGGCAACCTCATTTGTTGTGGTGAATTTTATTGTAGATATTTTGTATTGCATTATTAATCCTCGGATTAAGCTGCAGTAAAGGGAGGATGATATGTGGAAGAGTCTAAAGGAAAACAGAACCGGTATGGCTGGAATTATCATTATGCTGATTGTTATTTTGATGGCATTGACAGCAGCTCTCATCGCTCCATTTGACCCTGCAAAGCAGAATCTGATGGCAAAGTTGGCACCTCCTGTTTGGAGCGGTGGAACATTGGAACATATATTGGGGACTGACCAATTAGGACGTGATATTCTGTCGCGGATTATTTATGGAAGTCGTGTGACTATGCTAGTTGCTTTCTCGGGCACCATATGGGCAGGAATTATCGGTATCACGATGGGGGCAGTGTCAGGATATTATGGAAAATGGGTTGATGCAGTGATTATGAGGATTGTTGACATTCAGCTATCTTTCCCTTTTATCCTGCTGGCTCTGTTTGTGGCGGCAGTTTTAGGAAGGAGTCTGACCAATATTATCCTGATTGCCGGAATCAGTAACTGGGTGCAGTATGCCCGCCTGGTAAGAGGGGAGATACTTTCTGTAAAAGAGATGGAATACATAGAAGCGATCCGATCGGTGGGCGGTAAAAACGGAAGAATTATTATGTTTCATATTATACCCAATGTGATTAGCCCGGTGATTGTTCAGGCCACTCTTGGGATGGCGAGAATTATTCTGATGGAAGCGTCTTTAAGCTTCCTGGGCCTGGGGGTTCCTCTGGAAATTCCGACCTGGGGCAGGATGCTGGCAGAAGGAAGAGATTTTATGTTAACCAATCCCTGGCTTGCCATTATACCAGGAGTTGCCATTACCGTGACAGTATTGGGTGTTAACCTGATGGGTGATTGGCTGAGAGATTATCTGGACCCTAAACTGGATGTATAGCGGATAGGAGCGTGCAGGATGGATAATACCATATTACGAGTAGAAGAATTAAATATAGTGTTTCATACAAAACACGGTCATGCCAATGCGGTTAATAATGTCAGCTTTGAACTTAAGAAGGGCGAGAAACTAGGTCTTGTGGGGGAGTCCGGTTCAGGGAAGAGTGTGACATCCAAATCCATTATTCGACTTTTACAGAGCCCGCCTGCTGAAATCACCGGAAGAATCTATCTGAATGATACTGATTTATTAAAGCTGCCGGAAAAAGAAATGATGAATTACCGGGGGAATCGGATCTCAATGATTTTTCAGGAACCGATGGTCAGCTTAAATCCGCTGTTTACCATCGGAAATCAGATGATGGAAGTGTTGTTTCGGCATCAGAAGATCAGCCGTGATGATGCCAGAGGGAAAGTGACTGAGATGCTCAAAACAGTAGATATCCCATCGCCCCAGACCAGATTAAAACAATATCCCTTTGAACTGTCAGGTGGCATGCGCCAGCGCATCATGATTGCGATGTCACTGCTGTGCAATCCCGAGATTTTGATTGCAGATGAACCGACGACCGCATTGGATGTCACGATTCAGGCTCAGATTCTGGATTTGCTGAATAAATTAAATGAAGATTACGGAACCTCGATTATTTTTATTACCCATGATCTGGGTGTCATTGCAGAGATGGTGGATACAGTAGCGGTTATGTATGCGGGAAGTATTGTGGAGAAAGCCACCGTTCAGGAATTTTTCTCTGCCCCTTTTCATCCATATGCGGAGGGGCTTCTCTATTCGATTCCGGGAATCAGAGGAGACACTGAAAAACTTGAAACGATCAGTGGAAGTGTGCCCAGTATCTATCAGCTTTCGGAAGGCTGTGCATTCCATAATCGCTGTAAATATGTTTGTAACATATGCCGGCAGAAGAAACCGGAAATACAAGATATCGATGGTCATCTGGTTTCCTGCTGGAAGTATACGGACGCATGGAAGGGGGCGGGAACAAATGCCGGATAAGAGCAACGTGATTTTGGAGGTAAAGCATTTGAAAAAATGGTTCCCGGTTGCCGGAAGCCGTGGCAAGAAATTTGTAAAAGCAGTGGATGATGTAAATCTGACAATACTAAAAGGTGAGACTTTGGGGATCGTGGGAGAATCTGGCTGCGGAAAATCAACATTTGCAAGGCTGATGCTGCGCCTTCTGGATGCTACGGACGGGGAAGTGTTGTTAAATGGACGTGATATTATGAAACTGTCTCCAAATGAGATGAGAAAAACACGACGCAATATCCAGATGGTCTTCCAGGATCCTTATGCGTCACTGAATCCGCGCATGAAGGTTGAGCGGATTTTAATGGAACCATATATTATCCACTCATTATGTTCAGTGAAGGAAGCGAAGATAAAAGCTGCTGAATTGATTGAGACGGTGGGGCTTTCGGCAGAGAGTTTGAAGAAATATCCGCATGAATTTTCAGGCGGACAGAGACAGCGGATTTGTATTGCCAGAGCTTTGGCGGTGATGCCGGATATCATTGTTTGTGATGAATGTGTATCCGCATTGGATGTATCGATTCAGGCTCAAATAATAAATATGTTAAAAGAATTACAAAAGAAATATGGGCTTACGCTCGTGTTTATTTCCCATGATTTAAGGGTGGTGCGCCATATCTCTGATCATATTGCCGTTATGTATCTGGGTGAAGTGGTGGAACACGCATCAAAACAAGAGCTTTTTGAGAATCCGCGTCATCCCTATACCCAGGCATTGCTTTCGGCTGCCCCGGCAACAAGACCTGGTGAGGTTAAAAAAAGGATTCGTTTGAAAGGCGAGCTGCCAAGTCCAATAGATCGTCCGGCTGGATGCGGTTTTTGCACGAGGTGCCTTTATGCAGAAGAAAATTGTACAAAAGAAGTACCAGGAGTGTATCGGATTGGATATGGGCATGACTGTCGGTGCATAAAAGCAGGCGGAGAGTTGAGAATACTATAAAAAGGAGCTTAATTGTATGAATAGAGTAACTGTAAAAGGAACCGCGTATGAACAGGGCGTTCAGCAGGGAACACAGCTGCGTGAAGTCATTCAGCAAAACGTTGATCTGGTTAGTGCTTCACTAATAAAAAACAGCATAAATCAGGCGGAATATAAACAGTTTATCGATGCAAATGTCGATTTTTTAAAACGGGAGTATCCAGAAATAATTGAGGAAATGCAAGGCATTGCTCAGGGCAGTGGAATTTCTCATGAAGATATTTTGCAGTTGAATATTCCGGCATATTTCATGAAGGATTATTTTAATCAGGAATGCAGTATGCTGCTTGTCAGAGGGAAGGCTACACAGGACGGCAATACATACATTATTAAGAATCGCGATATGAGCATTTATCTGCAGCAGGTAGTGGTTCAGAGAGAGTATCCGGATGGATTGAAAATTGCCGAAGTAAACGGTGCCGGAACCGTAACCTATCCGGCATGCGGTGTGAATAGTTATGGTGTAGGTGTTACCAATACCGGCTTTTGGTCAAAAAAGGCAACCAGTGATGTGGAGCGTGTAGGCGATGCCCAGATCACTGTAAACTCCCATCTGATTTTGAGGAGTTGCAAGACTGCCAGAGAGGCATTACAGAACTTGCTGGATAATCCCAGAATTAATGGCCTGAATGTCATTATTGCCGATAAAACAGATGCCTATTTGATTGAACTTACCAAGAATGATGCCTATGTGGAAAAAGATACCGGAGCAGGTGTACTTTTTCGCTCAAATCACTATGTCTCAGCAGAAATGTCATGGATGAATCCAGATCAGAAAGAATATACCTCGACTTTTAAACGGTATGACCGGATTCAGGAACTGGTAAATGAGCAGTATGGCAATCTCAGGTTTCAGGATCTATTCCGCATTATGTCAGACCATGAAAATGATGTGAATAGTATTTGCCGTCATCCGCAGAAGGGAGCTCCCGCTCAAACTGTATCAAGCAGCATGATCGTGCTGGAAGATTTGGAAGTCTGGACGACAGTTGGCAATCCTTGTGAACAATTACCCCATGCCTCTGCCAGATAGAATGGAATAACGTCAAAGGTCGGCTGCTGTCCTGAACAAAGATTGACAAGTTAAAGGAAATCCTATAAGATATTAAAAGACAAGTGTTTGAAGAGGGGATACTAAGGTGACGATTGAAGACAAAATAAAGAGTGTTCATTTAACTAAGAAAAGTCGTATGATTGCCCAATTCATTATTGATAATAGAGAAAAAGTGGCTTTCATGTCAGCAACCCATATCGCTAATGAATTAGGGATTAGTGATGTTACGGTAATTCGTTTTGCAAGAAGTTTGGGCTATGAAGGCTACAGTGATTTGCAGAGAAGTATGCAGGAGGCGATTCAAAAGAGTATTGAAACCCCTTATCCTTATGCGGAATCTCCTGGAGAAAAGCTGAAGAAAGTCATGAAAGATGACAAGGAAGATCTGATTCAGTTAGTGGTGAACAATTCTGTTGAGAACATAGAGTCTTGTTTGAAAAAAAATTCCAGTGATGTTTTTAATCAGGCTGCTAAAACTATTGCAGAAAGCAAGAAGAAAATTATTATCGGATTTTGGGGGAGTTCGGTTGTTGCTCAATATCTTTATGTCAAACTGGGATATATGTGCGATGGGGTATCAGGAATCACCTCCCCATCACCGGAATATATGTCGGAAATACTTACTTTGACCAGAAAAGATTGTGTTATAATTGTAAGTTCAGGGCGATATCCGAAAGCAACGATAGTAGCGGCACAGTGGGCCAAAAATAAAAAGGCAAAAGTCATTTTGATCACGGATAAGGAAGTTTCGCCATTAAACGTATATGCTGATTATATGATCGTAGCTCCGAATGCTGGCATCAGTTTTTCAAACCCCATCGCACCGATGCTGGTATGCGAAATCTTTATTAATATTATCACAAAATTATATTGGAACCAAAGAGAATATTACCATAATGATCTGCAATTATTGCTTGAACAGATGGACTTTTATGAGGATAAGACATCAAGTGTCAAACCTAATTGCTGAACAGTAGCTGTCCGATGAAAGGCTGTTTTGAGTCTGATATGTAGTTGTCTGGCAGTAGAGCGAGGTTTGTATTAACCGCGCTCTACTGCTTTTTTCAGATTAATATATTTTTATTATTCAGGAGCGTATGACCGCTTCCTTTTTTTGTTCTTTTCATGTAAAGACTGTGAAAACTCTGTGAAAAAGTAGAAAACAGCAGTTTAATCTGCTACAATAAACGAAATGACGAGTACGATGATTGCTTTGTAAAAGATACAGGAGGCG
>Ga0153949_1000330_pt1 | contig 16383 bp, 12 predicted proteins | sample TSNJ033MetaG_FD_104705 | JGI IMG/M metagenome (GOLD analysis project Ga0153949, IMG submission 104705) | Attine ant fungus gardens microbial communities from New Jersey, USA - TSNJ033 MetaG | ecosystem: Host-associated > Fungi > Mycelium > Unclassified | place: USA: New Jersey, Wharton State... | reverse complement strand
TGCCAACCTCATTATAGAAGAGAATTAAACGGTCTGCTCAACAAAGCGGCAAAACTGTTGGTTTATACCGGCACGGATGCTCACAATGACCGTGCAGTAAGCTCTAAGCGAGCGGTATATACATTCTCCGGCTCTTCCGTGATGACAGTAATCTTTACACCGGCTTCCTGCCTTGGTTTCATTATATAAATAAGACGGTCAATCTTCTCCTGAATAATATCCGGACTGGAAATAATAACTTCTTTTTCTGCCTCCATCAGATCCTGCTCAAAAATGTCCATATAATTCCCAGAGTCATATATTGCATTTATATCCTGCTTTTTTTCAACTACGTCAGACATAACACGAAATCCAATTTTTCTGTATGTTCTCAAGCGCTTCAAATACATCTTATCAAAAACTGGTATATGTGAATCAATATAATCATAAACAATGACTTCTTGTTTTCCTTCATAATCACGATTTAATCTTCCGACGTATTGTTCCAGGCGCCCGGGAAAAGAGACAGGCTCCACGAGCATTAGTGTATCCAATCTGGGATAATCAAATCCTTCCCCAATCTTTTGCCCGGTTGCGACAAGAATCAGGGATTTTTCAGGTGGTACTTCTTTTAATTGTCTCCTGATAGAGTCATTTTCCTTTATTGAATTATCCCCATATAGGATAAAAACATAGTCCGCATCTTTCTGAACACGGTCATATATTAACTTTGCATGCTCCTTATATTTCGTAAGTATCACAGGTGTCCGTCCATTTTTAACGCAATCCCTTATATCTCCCAAAATAAGTTCGTTTCTTACATCACTATTGCTCACAAGAGCATATGCCGCATTTATATCATTTTTATAATCAGAAACACCTACCACTCTGGTATATCGTGGATAAACAAAATGCTCTATCCCCTACTCCGCTGCCCGTTCCAGAGCTGTATATTTATGACGCACTGGTCCCAGAAGTAAATAATTTATTTTTTCAAGGTTATCACTTCTGATCGGTGTGGCAGAAACTCCATAGACATACTTTGCATTCACTTTTCCCAGAACTTCCTGCGCAGTCACTGATGCAGCGTGATGACATTCATCCATGATGACCATTTCATATGTGTTTATTCTTTCATGAAAATCGCCTTTTTTATATAAGGAGCCAATCATTGCAATATCAATAATTCCTGTCATCGTGTCCCTGCCGCCTTTTAAGGTTCCAATAACACTTGTGCGTTTTTTTGTAAGGCCGGTCTTTGTCTGATATTCCGGTAATTCTTCGTTAATAGCTAAAAAATCTGACCTTTCTCCACATGAAGAAGAGAGGCGCAAGCCCAACTCTATATCAATATTTATTGGTTCATCATTCTCCAACAAAATTATTTCAAATTTCTGGGATTAATGGATTGTTTAATAATGCCATAATATTACCAATGCGAACATCTGTATACTCATCTTCAAAATCAAGTACACGCAACACTAATTCATTATACAAAATTTCAATTCCACCACGAACATATGAATTAAATAATTCCACATTAGCTTCAAATTCCTCTTTTGTCTCAGGACCTCTAAATGCTCTATCAATTTTTTGTTCATCATTTAATTTATTCGTTTCATCTAGTAATAAGACCGTTGTCATAATTGTATTTAGTACTGGTGTATAACCAATCAATTGCCTTGTTTGTATTGTACGCTTTCCTTCCGATGAATCCGTAGGTTTTGGGTTCTTCATTCTCAATCCAATAATTGCAGCTAATGCATACAGCTCATATAAGGTTCTTATGAACGAGTTTTGTATTTGATTCTGTTGCCATAACTCATCTATATAGCGACTATGTATTCCAGTGAAAATAACATCATCATGGAAATATTGAAATGCTTTTTCCTTCATTCTTATATACCTCCATTATAGTTTTCTATTGAAGCACTATTAGCATATACTTCTTTGCAAATCTGATATTTAAATACATTGTTTGTATAGGGAACCAGCCCAGCTGCTTCCCAATCCTTATCTAACATAAAAATGATCACTTGTTCTGCGGCCATTGGTAACACTTTTGCTACTAAAGCAGTATTATCTGCACTAAGTTTTGAGAACGGACCATCAAGAACTAAAGGTAAGTTTAGAACTACGCTTTCCTCACCAGATTCTAATTCTTCTTTTTGTTTTCTATTAGCTAATTCTAATATACTGACAATAAAAACAAAATTTCTTGCTATTAATTCTCCTTCAGACAAGGCATGCTCTTCAAAATCTCTGTAACCATTCGTATCATTCACCTTATTGTAAAAGAGATGCAATTTATAATCTTCACCTAATTGGGCATACTTTTCTTTTTCCTTAAACATTTCAGCATAGTTCGTTTTAATAATTTGATTTAATTCATCCACCAAAGGAACTTCCTTTGACTTTAAAATATCAGTAGCACTTTTATAAAGTCGCTCAGCATATGCTATTATTCTAGAAATCTTTTGATTTTCCTCTGTATTGGCAATTAACTTAACTAATTGCGCATTGATGCTATCTATCTTACTCTTATAATGTTCAATATTCAGTTCGCTTTTGCGAATCTGCTCTAATGCCTCTCGCTCATTATTTTTATTGGCTTGCATTTTATTTCGTTCAATTGCAAAATTTATTTTGCCATCTATTCTTTTATTCACACGCTCAAGTTCTTCTTCACTTTCGTCAACAGTCGCCTTCTCTCCTTCAAATATGCCAGCCTTTTCAACTATATTTGAGTATAACTCCTGACTTTCATTTTCCCATTCTGTCAACCTATCTTGAAACTTTCCAACAATGCTGCCAATTACTTCTGGCGGGATAACTTTCTTTAACTGAATAAGATTTTTATACTCTAACGAATCCTTTAAAATCTCATGTCCACATATGCATCGTTTTTCTGATATTAAATAGTCAATTGTATCTTTAGTAATATCCGGAATATCTTTACCCTCTAAATCAACATTATCAAGCATATTTATTACTTGTCCTAAGAGCGGTGCTGCAAAATATGTATGTGCTTTACTAAACTGTTTTACTATATCAGAATAATATCCTTCCATATGCTTTAAACCTATATCAATACTATTTTCAAGCCTCTTTGCCTCTTTTTGGTCATCCTCAACCTTTTTATTACTATTTAGAATATTTTCTGACTTATCTATTTTCTCTCTATACTGCCTTGCAGCTTCTCTATTAGTCTCTATTTTTTTTGTACAAAAATCAATTTCATCATAACATTTCTCTAAATCTTTTTTTAAATCATCAACTTTTGAATCTGATCCAACCATTTTTGCTTGTAATCGCTTAATAACAGCAAGTTTTCCGTATTGTCCATACTCATTTAAATGGTATTTCATTTGAACTAATGGACTGATACCCATAATTGTACTGATTGAATTTTTGATATCGTTCTTAGTATTTTTTTCATCACTCCAACGCTCCCCATCGAAAAAGAAGTAATTTGATAATTCCTTCGGAAACATTAATTTAATTCTTTCATCTACATCCCCACTGTTCCTCCCTTTTAAATCTCCGTCATTGTCAACAAGGGCTGACCACTTCCCATTTTCTTGAATTTGCATATATAATTTTTCTTGACGTTGTTCAGCTACAAATTGTGGAAACTTTCTCACAAAAGTAGCTTTCCTTAAAAACAAATACACATAATCTCCATCTTCAACTTCAATTTCGACTGATACATCTTTTCTATCATTTGCATCCATATCCCCTAAAACTTCATTGTTTAAAAGATTTACATCTTTACTCTTTACATATCTTGTATTAATTATCTTTCCGTATAATCCCCAACGAAAGGCTTGTGCAATAGTCGTCTTTCCAAACGTATTATTTCCTAAAACTACTGTAACATTTTTCTCTGAATCACATGAAAATTCAATCTTGTTTTCACCTTTATATCGCATAAAGTTTGTAATTTTTATTTTTCTAAACTTCATCTCCTGCCTCCTTTAATACACTTTGAATAATTTGAGCAATTTTATTTACCATCTGTGTATCGGTATACTTTCCTGTCTTAAGATTGTTTGCTTCCTCTAATCTGATTTTTCCATACATTATGTTTACCAGATTTTGATTGATATCTTTTTCACTATTGTTCATCGAAATCTTCCTCCTGTGTAAGTGATTCGGCTTCTAAGTCTATTGAAACTCCATAAGCTTCTTGAATTTCATCAATAATATTATCTGCATCAATTTTGTTCAATGACATCTTTCCAAATTCACGAACTCTTGCCATTTCTCCGATAATAATAGACTTATCACCTTCATAATCCCCAAAATTGATTTCATTAAAAGGTCTGGGCAAAGTAACAAAATCAAATATAACAGCTTTCTCCTTTCCTTCAGCTTTTCTTAATAATCGCCCCCTTCTTTGAATAAACTCTTTCGGATTCCTGCTACTAGATAATATAAATGCTATTTGTATATTAGGAATATTTACACCTTCATCCAAACATTTTATTGCCGTCAGCACTTGATACAACCCATCTGCAAAACATCTTTTAATTAATATTCTTTCCTCTGCACTTTCTTCAGCTGTAAACTTATGAACTCGCATTCCTAGCTCATGTTCAATCATATTTCCAACAATTTCGATTTGTTTCACCATATTTCCTGTTTCTTCATCATAATCACTAGTCGCTCCACAATACACCAAGATATACTTGTCACTTCGATATTTTTCTAATTGATCTCTTAAAATTTCAATTTTTGCAGAAGCTCCCGCCAATATTCTGGAGCGCTTAAATAAAATCTTTTTCCCTGCATCACTTAATTTTGTCTTACCCTTTTCTTGAATAAAATACCTTTTTAATTGTTTAGTGAAATCTTGATATTTTTCTAATTCGTCCCCTGTCAAGAATGCATATATTGGATAATATTCATATTCAACCAACGCTTTACCCTCTTTAATTGCCTGTTCTAAGGGATAATAAATACACCTTTCACCAAAGTAATCAAAAAGTTTGTCTGTCCCCCTTTTGTCCATATAGCGTTCAATAGTGGCGGATAGTGCTAATCTATATTTAATACTAGGATTTAAATAGTTCGACAAATGACTCGCTCCAAAATTATGTGCTTCATCGATAATTAGCAAAACATTCATATCAGTATTAACATTTCTCATAATCTTTTGCACCTTATCGCCCGAAAAAGTTGCGTTAGTAGTAATACAAATAAACATTTTTCCTGTACTTCTAAATCTTTTATAAGAATCCACTAAATGTTTTTCCCATTTTCTATCAGGTGATTCAGAGTGCGCAATGATAGGATTGATTCCCCACTTTACAACGTCTTCTTCCCACTGTCCTACTAAGTGAATATAAGGACAAACAATAAAAACTGCTAGTTTATTATCCACACTATTTGCTAAATGCACTATACTTCCAAGTGCCGTAAAACTTTTACCAGTACCTGTTGCCATATCATATATTCCTCTATAGGATTGTTCCACCCATCCCTTAATAGCATCATTCTGATAATCTTTTAATTTCACACCAACTGGTACATTTATAATGCCCTTTTTAATATATGATAAAGTATTCTCACCAAATTCTTCTATATCTGTTTTATAATTAACACTACCCTTCTGATACTTTTTAAGCTTATCCAATATGACTTTCGGAAAATCCACCACTCTGATTTTATCAGTTGTATCATCCCAAAGCATTTCAAAATCACCCTCTACCTCATTAACAAAATCCTTTTGCTCATTTTTCCAATCACAGAAAACATAGATAGATTCAAAGTTTTCTACAAATCCATTATCTGTTTCGTTCATCGAACCCGTAAAACTTATTCTATTTCCAACTCCATCATAAATAATTGCAATTTTTTCATGATAAATATTCAACCCTGTATCAGACTCCATAAAAGCTAATTTTATTTCTAACATTCCATTTGCAATCATTGTTGCAATTAAATTAAGTCTCTCCTCTTCAAATTTTGTTATAGGATTCGTTAATGATATGTCTAAGGCTTCAGTAAAAACTTTTTCTTTAGTCTTATACCCCAAATTAATAGCTTCCAAGTCATCTGAACTTAATCTTGGCGAACAAACAATTTGCATTTTTCCATCAACTTGTGCCATTTGAAATATACCAACAGACAAGTCAATTAACGCAGATGTTGAAAAATAACCAACTGCACGTTTATACATTTTGGCATTTTTTAATACCGGCACTAAAAAATCTCTTGGTATGTTATTCGTATTAGAACGATATTTAATTCCAATATCAAGTTCATTAAACTTCACGCTATTACCTTCTTTCTATAAAATAATATTTCTTAAAGAACAAGGTGTACTATTATCTAATTCTATCAAAAGTGGAACATAGAAATCTTGTACTACATTGTCAATTAGGGAACGATATTTACTTTTTATTCTATGGTTCTATATGTAAATGAATCTCCTTCCTACAGATTTTCTTCTATGTAATCCAATGCCACTCGAAGCTGATTAAAATCATCTTCAGAAGTAAAATAATTCACACTGAATCGAATTGTTCCTGCTGGATATGTTCCTAAAAATTGATGAGCCAGCGGAGCACATTGTAATCCAGTACGGACTGCAACTCCACACTTATCAAAAATTGCACCTGCACTGTCACTGCTTATCCCATTAATAAGACACGAAACAATTCCTACAAACTTTCCATCGGCTCTATCCCCAATAATCTGTATAAAAGAAAAGCCTGAAAGCAGTTCAATTAGCTTCCGTCTATTTTCTACTTCCTTATTCCAAATCTTTTCAAAAGACTGTTCCAGTTGCCAACGCAATGCTGCATTCAAACCAGCCACTCCGGCGATATTCAATGTTCCCATTTCATATTTTTCGGGTAAACTTTCCGGCATGCCTTGATTCGCCGATTCAGATCCTGTTCCACCGAAAAAAACTGCCGGAAATTTAATCTCAGGATTCATTACAAATCCAGAAATTCCAGTCGGACCATACAATGTCTTGTGTCCAGCAAATACCGCAAAGTCAAATACAGATAAGCCAACATTGCAATCTACCAATCCAGCCGTTTGTGCCATATCTACTAATGTAACGGCTTTATACTTTTTGGCCAGTGTAAATATATCAACAACAGGTGCAATTAAGCCGCATACATTGCTTGCGTGACTTACAATAACAAAATCCGGTTTGTTCGAATCAAACTGATAGCGGATTCTTTCAGTATCATACTCCATGTCTTCAGAAACCACTAATTGATAAACCTTTATTTTTTCTTGCTTTTCAAAATGATGAAGAGTTCTGGTAACAGCATTATGTTCAAACGGACTTATATAAATATTAGTTGCTCCGTTTTCTATAATTCCCTGGATAATAATATTCAGCGCAACCGTAGCGGTAGGTTCGAAGACAACTTGTTTTGTCGGACAGTGTAATAAATTTTGAATCTCCGCTCGCGTATCTGTAATTAATTTACCTGCGCTTATGGCTAGTTCATAATAGCCACGCCCAGCATTCGCTCCGCTTTGCCTGTAAAAACTATCCATAAACGAATAAACGCATTCCGGTTTCGGATATGTAGTTGCTGCACTATCGAAATAGGCCATTATGATCACCCTCCTAGCACAATTTCTTCAATACTTCCATCAGTATCTGTCGTTTCTCCTGTTCTGAAATGGACTGCCCCATTTCATCAAGTGAAGACGTTATGGAATTGAAGAGTAATTTTCCTCGTTTACTGTATTCAATCTTGTCAAATCGTTTAGTTACTGCAACACCATTATCATCTATAAATGTCATCTGATATGAGTCAGTAGCATTATCAATTCCTACTCTGCCTTCCTGATGATATGATTCTGCTGTATTTTTATACATTTGCAAGTTTTCAACAAATTGTTTAACTGTGTCATCAGACCAGTCATCTAAACGTAAATCTGTAGCTGCTTTAGCTAATCTTACAATAAATATATTTTCATCATTGGTCACTGATTTAAATATCCCAAGACATTTATCCGTTCCGTCTACAAACAATTGTTCAAATGCAGTAGCATCTAAGCATTCACACCAATCTCTTATAACTGAAGATACCGATATTCGTTTCAGCTTATTGCGATTAGAAGGCAGTGAAAACTGTTCTTTAACTTCTTCAAGCAATGCTGCCTTTAAACATTCTAGTAACTCATCATAATATTTTTTGGCGACCTCAACATTCTCTGCTAAACCTATACTAAAATTATCTGCATATCCGAATGCTTCTGGCAATCTTTGAAACAACAGCTCATGCCCACCCATATTCTGCCTTAACAATTTTATAAATGCAGCAAATCGCTTATCAATGGTTTTACCTTTGTAAGGTTTCTTTATTTCCTTTGTATATTTCGGGAGCGACATATACCATCGTTTCATTGCTGTCACAACATAATCATAAGAATTTACCGTTTTCTCTGCCTCTATTACATTATCTCTGAAGATTTCTTCTAAACGTTTAATAAAGGCTTCCTTTTCTGGATCCCAGTCAAGATATGAAAGGGAGAAATTTCCTGGTCCTGCATTGATTTGCACAATCACATCTGATGTAAGTGATACCTGTCCAAATTTATCTTTGACAATAATTTCTTTCTTAAATTCATGGCAAACAGCCGCTAAATAAATCGGAATAATTCCCTTTCGTAAGCCAATATGATAATCTGATAGGGTTAATCTCTGATAGAGCTCATTAAAATCTACTTCTTTCGCTTGACGTGCCTGTTTTATGAAATCAACTATCACTTTTAACATGTTTTTAATGAGTGGATCACTAGGCTGCAAATTAATGCTCGGCATTCCTTCATTATCGACTAAAACCCCAGTCCTTATTAAGGTACTTCTCATAATCGAAACCTCTTGCCCTGTTCCCGTCAAGCCAAGATTATATTCTAATTCGTTTCTCAGTAAGCCGGCAATAATCTTATTTCTACTGTTGTTGGCAACAGTAGAAATCTCTGATTTATTTACAGCTTCATTATTAATAATAGGAGTTTCGTAAAAGATATTCTCACATATCTTAGACATCAATCCAGTAAGCGCTGCTTTTCTTACTATCTGCTGCTCTTCTCCATTGTAAATGTATATAGCCTTTAGTTCCTCGGGATGTGTATAAATGTTAATGTATGCTGTGATTATTTCTCTGAGATCCTCATAAACCACCTCATACTCTTCAAACAAAATCCTGTCATCTATCGCCTCATCTCTAAGTATTGAGACAGCATGATACTCCCTTACTGTTTCTTCGATTTTGGTATATCTATTAGGCACTATAAAAACACAACGTTCACATCCTCTACTGGACTCAAGTAGAATTTCTTTTAAGGCTTTTATACTTTCTTTACTTTTAGGAATAACACCATAAACAATGCCATCTGCTTCAATTTTCTCACTCTTCACATCCCAATTGATATTTTCTGTGATTTCCGACTCATCAATAAACTCAAATGAAAAGAATCGAGTCATTTCTTTCATGTCATTATACCTGGTTGGATATAAATAATTATCAAAATTGGATGAGTTCAGCGCATCTTTAATAATAACACTGCTCATCTGTCTTTCTACCATGTCATTCAATTTTTGTTGTATATTTATTCCAGACGTCTGCTTTAATCTCAGATAGTCATTACTCCGTTTCAAATAAATCACATATTCATTTTCAATAAGATTATTTATTGCATTTTCGACTTTTTCTACCGAATAACTGGATGAAAAAATGCCTACTATTTCATTTTTGGAAGGTTTTAACTTTTCAAACTGCTCTAATATGTATATGAGAGAAAGGGTTTTAACAATCTTGCTTTCTAGTGAACCGACCTGTAATTTATCCAAAATTACTGTTGTTAGCATATAGAGTTCGTGAAGGTTCCCAGAATACACTTCTTTCTTGAATAATGGTTCAAAATAATCGTAAATCAAATCAGGTGTGATAACCAGAAAATTATTATCTTCTTGCTTTCCCAAAAAAGCCGGCAATGTCGAAACACCATTGGCTGACAAAAAGGTGAACAGTGTTCTTTCGTTCTGAGCCACACGCTCTGAAAGTCGAGGCAACACAAATGTTGACACCGGATGAAGCGGATAACAACCATAAATTGCTTTTGATGCCTCTACCTTTCCACCATCAGCAAATATAGAGTGCTTATCATAGCGGTTAACTAAATCATCGAATTTTCCACGATGATCTATACAAAATTCATTCCACTGACTTGAATCCTTCTGTATAACTGAAGCAATAACCTCATATGTCTGCGAGAAATTATTATTTAAATGAATGTGGGTAAATCGTTCAGACACACCACGCCAACCATCTACTTTTTGTTTTGGCAGTATATCTATGTAATTTGCGATTTCTTTATGTGAAACCAACATTAAGTGAAGCTGCTGACCACCACTTCGATTACATTTTTCAGCAAAATCCTGAAGCATCTTCGTATCACTGACTGATGCTTCTGAAATATTCGCTTCAAGGAATTTACTAAACTCATCATATACAACATAAATGCCTGTATAGCCTTTTTTCTTAAGACCTTTAACTACTCCCTCATAAAGCTCTACAACATCAAATCCAAGAAAAGGATTGAACATACTGCCGGCTGTTAAAGGCGGATAGACATGTTCAAATTCTTCATACGTCTCAATACTGAAATCTTCCAAATTAGAAATAAACTTACTAATCGGAATATTTATTGCTTTTTCAAATGCATTATATGTATCAGGAAATTCATTCTTCCAGCGCTCAATGGCAACCACTGCAGCTTTATAATTTGTTTCTGGCATCACATCCAACAAGTCATTTTCTGCAAGCGTTCTCTGTAAAGCAAGCATAAATGCTTGTGGTAAACTAGTATTACTACCGGAGATTATTACTGGCAATAATTTAATATCGCTATCATAATAATTTTGAATATATTGATACAATTTTTCATTCTGCTTAATTTTAGGAAGAACTTTCTCAAATAAATTTAAATCCCGCTTCATCAACAGCGACAATATCATCAAAATAATATGAGACTTACCTTTTCCATAAGCTCCTATCAAAACCCTGGAACGTTCTGTTGAAGTCGGTCTTGTACTTAACAATATATCTTCTAAAAGGCTTATTGCTGATTTGGTTGGTATGAAATTTTTAAGCTTGTCATCATTGTTCAGGTCGTATGCAATATTAACTGAATACTGAAAACCTGATGAGACCGAAATCATCTTGCCCATGCATCCATCTCCTAGTTTCTATCATCTATGGTTGTGTAATACTGATTTACGCATTCTTGGAAGGTGTAGATATGATTCAAATGAATAATATCCAATCCTGCCGTTCTTATAATTTTTATTTCTCCGGTTTTTTCTATTCTGTGTAATACCTCAAGCATTGTTATAGCATCTAGATTAAAAACTCGACCTATATTTTGGGGAGCCGTTAATAACTCATTTAAGGCAATTTCATCTCTGTCTCTTGCTTGATCCATAATAACTGCAAGTATTATCCAAGGATTAAATGAATTTGCTGCTGGTGTAGCTTTGCGATAAGTTTTATCTTTCTTGCTTAAATTTAAAATATCAATTAATCCCAACTCACCAAAAGGGCAGTCTATGTTATTTTCAGGTGATATTCTATTAGGATTTGATTTATAACGCGGCAAATAGGTATTCACGATACACGTAAAATCATCGTTCAATGATCTGATTGCTATTGAAGCTTCATCATGCATCATTACATACCCTTGCAATGCAACAACAAAATCCTCTTTTGAAAATTCTGACATATTGAAATCATTGAAGAAAAAATACCACGCAGTAGCTTCCTCTTTATTTGTTACCAATTTATAATGCAGAAGGTAAAGTGTACCTAATTCTTCAATATATCTGTCCTTTTCATAAACCGCTCTGCCTAATGCTGTAATATTTTGGTTACGCTTTCCCTTATTCGGCTCTTCCGTTAATCCGACAACTTGCAACCAGTACCTTAATGCTTTTACCATATTGGCTCCAATGCCAAGTACATCCATAGGATTTTCATTTTTATCTATAAAAACGTCCGGCTTTTTCTGAATATACTTCATTCCCTTGCTCAGCCATCCTTTACGAATAAAAAATGTATCATGAGCTCTAAACTTCATTGACATAAAGTATTCCTCCACCTACATTACTTTGTTCTTAAATATTTATCCATCATACAGCCGCCATCTAAATATTTAGCGGTAACACACATTTTACAGTGGACACATTTATCTGGATTTATATAATAACTATCTCCAACAATAGATATCGCACCTGCTCGACATAATGATTCACATTTCAAACACTTTCTACAAGCATTGAACTTTTTAATTTGGTATCCTATCATTCTCTGTAGAGTGTCATGATCTGCTACATTCATCGTTTTAACCTTGACCGCATAATCATAGCCATCTTGTGTGAATGGCTGTAATGATATGATTGGCACCTTGGTTTTGTAATCTAATATAATTGTCTCGTTGAGCAATTTTTTTCCTAATTCAGGTGCTAAGATACCAAACGGAACAAACATTCCAATAAGTTCATCTTCAAATGGACGCATTAACCGATAAATTTTTGCATGATCCTCTGCCGTACAATTTGTAAATTTAATTTTCACATCAGTAGCTGCTATTAAACCGTTACCTCCCTGACGTGCTTTCCACATTCCTGTATCGATATATTCTTCTGCATCTGGCTTGCCAATACGTTTAGCAAAAGCTATTAAAAATTCTCTCCACTCTTTGGAACGTTTTGACATGTATATTCTTGATAAAAATTGTGCCCTCTGATTATTGTTAGGACAGCACCAACACCCCACTCTATCATATCCATATCGGTATGCTTCATTAAAATCAATCTTTTCAGAGAGAAGATATAACCAAATATCTATATCTCGCCAAAAGAAAATTGGAGAAGCAACTGTCTGCTGTTGTATCTTCACGGATTCAGCATCGTCCTCTATACGATTGTATTTACTTCTGCTAACAGATTCCGACTTTCTAATTCCGTAAAAAGTCAATATCTGTTGATTTTTGTATAAGCTATTTAGGACTCGCGTAATTGGCCCTGTTTTAAACATCGAACAACACCATCGAAGCATTCTAGCTGGTGGTCCAATGTCTTCGCAAACAGAATAAAAGTCCTGTTCATTATTCCTTGCTACTTTAAAAATTACATATGGATGATCTTTTCGATATCTAGTCGCATATTCTATCGTTGTTGGAAATTCCAATGTTGTATCACCAAAAATATGTACCAAACTCGGATTACTCATAGCCTTAATTACAACATCAGCTGTTACTGTAGAATCCTTTCCTCCTGAAAAAGATATCACAATACTTTCTTCGTCAAATTTCTCTGCCGCTTGTTTTACAAAAGTAAAGGATTCTTCTTTTAAATAATGCAATCGATTTTTATTTGCTTCCACAAATCGCTGAATATATTCCTCAAAAAATTTATTATCATATTGATCTTTGAATTTTTCGATTTGTTTAGATAAAGTATCTGTATCCGCTATTTGAAACAGTTCATTCGCAAGCGCTACTGATTTACCATCAATATAATACCTATTATTCATTGCCCATACGGAACATTCTAAATATTCATTTGGCTTCTTCCCAAGTAATAATTCTACAAGCAAACGTTCTTCTGGAAATACAGGTCTAAGATCCGTTGCTAAATATTTAATCTTATCACTACATAAAGGACAAATATCTTTATCGATTTGATTGGTCTCTTTAATAACCGGTATTTTGCAATGCTCACACCAATAAATCTCAACAGGAATATCCTCTTCAGTACTAGAATTACAAACTGGACATATTTTTTCATTTGTTTCTATATTACAGCATTTGCACCACATACTCCCTTTAAGCTCCTAACATAATCGTAGCACCATCTGAGTCCATCAATCAGGGCTTATCTTCTGGTGCTATCTCAATAATATCCTCGACTTTGCAATCTAATACTTTACAAATTTTTCTTAGTACTTGGGTTGATACATCTTCATCTTTTCCCATCTTAGCCATTGCATTCGTAGATATGCCAGCCATTTCACGCAGATCTTTTTTCATTAACTTTTTATCAATCAATAGCTTCCACAATTTGTTATAATTAACTATCATATGTACTTCGCCTCTTAGATACATCGAAACTATCATATTCTACAACATTCTACAATAAACCACTATAATCTTACCATGCAAGCTATTAAAAGTCAAAATAATATTGAGTTTTTCAATTTGTTCAGGAGCGCTTTATATTCTTGACTTTTTGCCAAAAAGTATAACTTTCGCCAAATCGTTCATAACCATTTTGCAAAAGTTATATTCCTCTGCTTCCGCTGTCTCCTGTTTCGGGTGGTTTGTTAATAATTGTAACAGAATCTGCGAAACGGGGCAAAATGCGGCATGTTGAGGTCATCAAAAGTAGTAGAAACGTAGTAGAAATTAGGGGGCTTTTACTACTCTGAAAATTTTCCACATCCGATACTCAGTGATGTAGAAAACGCCTACTCACTAAAATTCATTTGTTCAGTTTATAAGGTTGCACCACAGGACTCTCAATTACTGTACCTTTGATTTAATAAGGTTAAATAATTCCTCAGATGTGTTAAATCTGTCATCTATCTTTCCAGAAAGACATTTCATTACTATATCTATTTGCCAATTTACTAAATCAATACAAGATTGCTTAAGATAATCCCTCATATCACTTCCACTTGGTGCACGGCCACATAGCAAAAAGTACCATATTGCACCAACAGAGTAGATATCCACACGAGGATCCCTTAATTTAGGGTTATCCTGCAGCAAAGGATCTATGTACGCACCACCCGCAATATGCTCTCCAGTTTTAGTCAACTTTGTATGGTTATCTGTATCCAAGAAAGCACTGACTCCAAAATCAATTATTTTAAATATTTTGTGCTCTTTTGAAAACATCACATTGCTTGGTTTTAAGTCTCTATGTATTACGCCTCTTACATGAGCAACCTTCAAGCCAGCTAAAATTTGTAGAATTACCATTGCACTGCGCTTAAAATCCATATTTCCGTCTTGTTCATGTACACCATTAAGATTATATCCATCGACCAACTCCATCCTAATGTAAGGTTTATTATCAACCCGCCCGGCATCATAAATCCGTGCTATGTACGGACTATTCAACGCAAACATCATCTTAGCTTCTCTGAAGAATCTTCGTTCTCCCTCGACCTGCTCTTCTGTGGAAATAAAAATAGGTTCGTAAATCTTTACGGCAAAATCCATATCAAGGCACTCATTATAATAGCGGTATACTGTACCAAAACCACCATAACCTAATAACTCAAGCCGCTTGTACTCTTGCAATTCCATAAAAGGATCTGTGCCCATATGACTTTCAATTAATTCAATGAGTACATTCATTTGTTGAGTTATTATGTCACGTCGCCCTGCATAATGTTGATCCAACATCTGCATATTCCGGCGAAACTCTTGAGCAGTTCGATTATCTTTTATAAATGCCGGTATATATACTTTTAGCTTAGGTACTTTCATAAGTATATCACGACACCTTTTATATTCGGCCTCATCAATATCACCATTGGTGGCTTTAGACAGCATACCACTTTTAAACTCATCAATCAAATCTAATAATGCCTCATTTGACATTTCATTTACTACTTCCACACCACAGGTTCTCCAGCCATAGACATCTCTACCTGATATTTTCTCTTTAGAATAAAATTCATATCCGTCTATGCGAATTAGTTTATTAATTTCATTATAAAATCGCATCCACTCTTTCTGTTCGTCTCTCACATATGGATGAAAAATTTCACATAAGAAATCCAAATAAATTTCATCTGCTCCTTTGTTTAACTGAAATCTATCATCTGTAAACACCCAACAATAAGGATAATCATCATTATTGATTGTATGTTGGACAATATCACCACGTGCATCACTATATCTGGAGTCATTACTTTCCATTTCATCTAAATTATACAACCGTTCCAAAAATTCTATCTCATCTAACCGCCCGTAGTATGGGTATTTAATCTGCATATCAAACAATCCATTATCGGTAATTCCATCACAAAACATTTGATATATATCTCTTTTTGTAATTTCAGTAATTCGTTCCATAGCAAGTCACCTTTCAACTACCCGATCATCGTACTGCAGGGTTCTTATTAAAACAATGCCGTTTTATCCGCTTCTCAATATTCTCTGCCATGGCAGAGTGTCGACCAGTTCTTTCGGCAAAAAATTTGATGCACCAAAATGTTCTTCAACCAACCGTGTTCAATGATTTTCTCCTTCATCATAAATGATTCATTCATTCCCAAAGTTCTTTACTAATAACCCCCTATGAATATAGCCATCTTTTATATCTTCTTTTTCTGGCAGCGGACGTGT
>Ga0153949_1000326_pt1 | contig 16541 bp, 20 predicted proteins | sample TSNJ033MetaG_FD_104705 | JGI IMG/M metagenome (GOLD analysis project Ga0153949, IMG submission 104705) | Attine ant fungus gardens microbial communities from New Jersey, USA - TSNJ033 MetaG | ecosystem: Host-associated > Fungi > Mycelium > Unclassified | place: USA: New Jersey, Wharton State... | reverse complement strand
GGATTTCACCTTTTCAAGTGTCAATCCATCTTTCAGCCCGGTTACAATCTGCTCCATTTGATGACCGCTGAATCTCTGATTGGCTACAAATGCAAGCTCTTCCGGGTTTAGGCGGTTCTTTATCGCCAACCGGATACTGTTCATTTGATGCACATTAAATTCTTTCTTCGCATACTGCAAAACCTCTTCTACCGATAAGCCAAAGTCCAGACCTTCCCGGACTTGCTGGCTTTGCGCCTTATCAAGCCCCATATCGGCACACTGCTCTAACAATTCTTCTTTCGTCACCTGTTATCGCTTCCTTTCCTTTTTCTTCTCTCTACTTTGAATCCGTCCGACAGTCGTTAAATTCTCCGCTTTCGTCTGCTGACACAAGGACAATTCCTTTCGGATTACCCGCCGCTCTTTGCTGATGGTTTCTAACTTTTGCTTCGTATCTGCCCGCAGGCTTTCCGCTTCGTCAACCGTCATGCCCAGAGCGGTCAAGGCTTTGGTAATTCCTGCATACCGTTTATAATCCGGCTCAAAAATCACCTCTCCTGCCTGAAACAGTTCCGCCCGTCCTTTGACTGCATGAAGCTCTTCGATTAACCCAAAGGTTTTTCTTGCATCCCGGCGAATCCAATAGATTTCTTCCCGCTCTTCTCCCAGTCTTTCATACCGGCTCTTTAGCTCCGCTTCCTTCTCCTTCAAATCTGCCGCTGTTTCTATATGGTTTCTCCATATATATAAGAATTGCTCCTGCAATTCCCCAAGCCGGACAATATCATCCCGATACTTCCACGCATTGGAATAATGACGCTTCCGCATTTGCCCGGTACGGTAGAGCTTGCAAAAATACCGCTTTTGAAAAGGCGTCAGCTTTGCTCTGGGATACGGAAACTGCTTGATTGGCTTTATCACCGGAGCTGTCCGGGTGAGTATTTCCTTCGGCAACTGCTCGGTTACAACCCGCTTCTTGATACACTCCGGTAAATACTCCTTCCCAAACCAGGTATCCAGGCGGCGGGGCTTGTCCTTCTCATTCTCTTTTAGCCGAATACTGATATGTACGCCGCTCTTGACCTCATATCCATTTTGCCGGAGCAGGGAGATAAATTCTGAATAGCTCCCAGCCTTTCTAATGCAGTAGTCAACATCTTCTTTCATAAGGGATAAGTACGTCACTTTCCCGGCTTTCTCATTCGCCCAGACCCGGTAATTTTTATGTCTCTTCTGCTTTGGTCGGTTCAAGTCCACGGTCTGTAACTGGTTCACGGCACAAAGGCGGTTGACGATTGGCTGAATATTCCGCTTCCAATCTCCATTGGCATAATGATATTTCCTGCCATCCACCAAGGACACGCTGTTACACACAACATGACCGTGAATATGCTCCTTATCATCATGGATGCCAAAGACCACCTCATACCGCTCTGCCAGGTATTCTTTTACAAACTCGTCTACAATCTGATATGCCACCTCTGCCGCCACTTCACCTTTTACAAAGGAAATGATAAAATGATACCCCTGCCTTTTATCCGTCTTATCAAACCGCTCCTTCGTCATAATCATTTGCCGCAACGCCGTTTCCGGCAAGCAGTTATACGCTCCGGTCAGAACCCCATGTCTGGTTTTGTCCGGGTTACAGGCGTAAGGAATGGCTTGCGACAAGTGCATATATCGGTAATCCTTATTGCTTTTTATGGTGAGTAGTTTCGTGATTGCCATAAGCCGCTATCTCTAAGACCCCCTTTCTAATATCCTTCATTAACTCAAACAAGATCTCCTTTTCCTGCATTGTTAAAATTCCTATATTGTTGTGATAGGCAAGTTGATTGATATTTGTGCCAATTTTGTGAATCTCATAGGTCAATTCTCGTAAAAGTTTTCGAAACTCTGGGTTATCACTAAGACCGCCGCTGATACAGGAACGCACATACTCCGATAGATTTAATCCACTCTTTTCTGCTTCAAGTATGATTTCTTTCAACTCTTTCTCCGTGAAACGAAATGTTTTCACTATATGTTTGTTGCTGATTATCCCGCCCCCTTTCTTCAAAACTGAAAAACTATGTTTGCAAGATACGCAATTTGTAATACAAATCGCATCTTGTTAGGGGTAAAACCCCTAAGACCCCCGTTTTAGGCTGTCACTGACAGCAATTTTAGAGGTTTTGCTGTCACTGCATTTCCTGCAAAACAGCTCTGATTTTTACTACTGACAGCACTTTTTCGCAATCTGCTGTCACCTGTAAATGCCCCTTCCCCACCCATGACAGCAGTTTCGGGCTTTTTGCTGTCACCTGTTTTCGTGCTGACAGCACTTTCCCTGCTTCTGATGTCATACCTTTTCCATCAAAAAAAGCACCTCTTCGGTGCCGTCACTTAGCGGATATGCATTCTTCGCTTTTTCGCAATCAAATGTTTATTAATATCCTTCGCCTGTTCCGGGAATTGATATGACTGAACCTCATAGTCCTGCTTCCGGTATTTCTCCGTCAGCCTTTCAGTAGCTTCTCTTCCTGCCCTGTCGTGATCCAATGCGAATACGATTCTCTCAATCTCTGGATGCTCCTTTAAGAATGTATCAAGGGGAGCTTCCCCCACCATGCCAAGAGTCACCAGACTAGAGCCGTCACGCTCCAACTCATAATAACTAAGCATATCAATGAATCCTTCACAGACCACAACTTGGCTGCTGCCATCTACATACAGATTGACCCCATAGGATTTATCATTTCCCGATACATCACATTTGAACGGCTCTCCATCCGGTGGGTCATACGTTCCCCGCATCCCGGCATACCTTACGTTGCCGTCCTTATCTTTTCCAAGCCAGACAAGGTTGTGATGCTCCCCACTCTCATACATGAGACCCTGCCGGACAAAGAAATCCACCGTAGCATAAGACAACATCCGTCGCTTTATTAAATATGCAAATATCCGCCTATTGTTCTCATTCGCTTCCGGCAGGATGAACGGTTGTCTTTCCACCGTTTTACTTTCATCCGTTCTCACTGAATGCTGTCGCTCTTCAAACAAATGCCCTTGCCGCTCCAAAGACCATTTGACCGCTTCCGGGAAAGTCATGTTGCCAAAGGCTCTAAGAAAATCAATCACATTCCCGCCTTTATGCCCATTGCTTTCAATGCCGCTAAATCTGCACCATGTTCTATCATTGTAAATCCGAATAGAATCCATCTCTTTCATAGTGAAACAATTTCCTACCCGCTTTAGATTATACCCCAAGGCTGATACAACCCCGGTTAGCGATATATCATTCGCTATACTAATATCTTCTTCTGAATATCGTATTGTAATTCCCCCTTTCTCTGCATCAAAAAAAGCAGCAAACTCATATCTGAATCTACTGCCAAATTAAAACTTAGTCCATCGAATCCAGTTGTTTTTTTGAATCACAAAAGACTTGCCAGATTTTTATTTGCTGTCCATACACTACAACTTTCCAAACTGCTGGAAATTCCCAATGTTTATCCTCTTTTCCCAAATATGAGCCACTTGCCTTTCCAATAATAATTGCAAATTCCTCATTGGCTATATAATCTTCAACAGTTATGCAATAATCGGGAAACCAATCAAAATATCCTTGCCACCCGATTTTCATATGTTCTTTATTTTCACAGCCACCATAAGTATCAATAAAGCAGAAATTGTCAGCCATCATTTCAATAATTAGTGGTAAGTTCTGGCTATTAATTGCCTCAACAAACTTAAATATAATATCTCTATCCACCTGCTTACCCTCCGTAAATTGAATTTTATCTGCCGCACATTATATATGTATAATGCGTAACTCATTATTGTGCTATTATCTTCCACTCATCTAATCCATGATACTTTGTTAACTTATAGTGAGCTTCTTCAATTGAGCTAAAGAATTTTTGGTTTAAAACACTATTGGTTGGTGAAACAAATCCAAAAGCAGAAGCCCCACGGATAGAAGGTTCAAAAAAATTGTTATAAAGATTATTACCATGTTTTTCATTTCGCAATAAACTCACGTAATGCGCATCAGCCTTAATATCTTCTTTCAATCTTCTATAAATGCTACGAATATTTTCTACTCTATATGGCTCAATAGGTAATTTATTATGGAGGATATCCGAAACATCATACATAAGATTTTCAAGCTGTTCAATATAATTCACCATCCTTTGAGCCAACTCTTTATCAGTCATATTTTTGAGCTCTACCATTTTTGCCTTCCTTTCTATAATTCATATTCTATCAAATTATATCTAAAACTTCAAAATTCCTAATTGTGCACTTATCCATACACTATAGATAATATCATGCAAACACTTCAATAAGCTTTTTGTTAATCTGATCATAGTCAAATCTGTTTTCATCATATAGCGCACATTCGTTATCACTTCGGGAAGCAAATACAACTTTTACAGATTTCTTTGGGGCAAGCGAATTAAAATAATCCTCAACTACTTTACACATTTCAATAGCCTGCTCCTTTTGAGTTGGCGTTTTAACTCCATGATACTTATAATCTAATTCGCTAATTTTAATTTCATCAAATGTGGAGCGGGTTATAAATGAAAACTCTCTGCTAATAATATAACCATGTGTTTTGAATTTTCGATATATAGTATGATCACTTTCTAATTTAGACATAAGTTCGTTTTCAGTCAATGACGGTTTGCCGTAATATGTCGATGTAGCGAAATCTGGATTGATTAAAACATCGCTTTCAATTTTTTTGTGTCTATTCATTCAGTTTCCTCCATATTCCGTTTATAAGTTAATCCAAAACTCCTATGCCTTTTTATCTCTTTTTATAATCATTGATAACATCTGAAATTGTTTCATATCTGAAATGGCTTTCAAATCCCTTGTTGTATTCTCCATAATAGTGTTCATGTTTACAAATATCAGGATTAGAATTTAGAAAATCAATATCATCATTTATATCATTTATAGTATCATCAATTAACTTTGTGATTTCATCAAGTTCCATATTGTTATATTTTGCAATTATTTTTTCTACGCCAGAATCCATATGAGGATAAATCAATTCATTTTTATAAATAAATCCCAATCCGACAGTATGATATTCTTTTTTTGTATAAATGACATAAGCGTAATATTTTCCTTCTGACTTGTTGATCAGATTAAATGACTCGCCTCCTATGTCCGTTTCTTCAAGCCAATCAAGACCTGAAATTAAATGTATCCCGACTTTAACTTGCGTGTCTAGTTCGATTGATAGGTCTTGTAAAATAATCTGCTGTTTTAATTCTGTAAGCAATTTATTAAGTGTATTTAAACGCTCACTAAATAATTTACATTTGTTTCTAAATTTATCGCTCATTATTAATATCCTCCTTACCTTTTCGGCTAATTCCGATTTTCTATCATAGTTGAATTATACCTTATCAGGCTTTTCTGTACAATGGCATTCGCTTGAAGTACAAGTACAGTTTGGATTGTACCCACTCGCACATTCTTCTGTACATGTGCACTCCCATCTTTTTAATTTTGGGAAAAAGCTATACATAAATTCACGTGCTTCTTCTTCCGTCTTATTCTGTTCCTTTAACATTCCAGATTCCTTCATGTGTTTTACGCTTACTTCAATCATTTCGTCCATTGTACAATTGGAAGTGAATACTCCCTCTTTATAACAATAAATGCAATATTCTTCATTCCTACTGTTATCATCATTGGTTCCAAGAACTTCATTTGAATCAAGCGCCATACCACAACTTTCACAATATTTCATTTCACTCATATCAGCTATCTCCTTTACATAATTTGCTAATAATTATGATATCACATTTCCAGTTATTTGGCACTATTAAATTACCTTCCCCTCGGTTGCTTCGGCTTTTTCTCTAATGCTTGCTTATTCTTCTTCGGTTCCTCCTTCCTCTTCTCCGGTATGGTCTCGGCTTCCTTTGCGAATGCCCACTTCATCTCTTCCGCTGATGGTGGGTTCCGCAAGACCATAATTCCATTCTCTCCCGATAAAAATAACTCCGGGGCAAGGAATTTCTTCTTAAACTGGTCTATCTGTTTTTTATCCAGTGATTCAAAGCTTTCCTCGCCAAGCCCACAGACAAAAAATGTTCCGGCAATTATATCGTTGATTTCCGGCACAATCCGATTAAGCGGCATACCGTTAATCTTTCCTTCATCATTGCAGACTAGACAAACTAATTCTTCATAAGGATATACCGCCTGTATCGTTCCGTCTACAACCTTCTGCATGGATTTTAAACTGCCGTCAATCTCTTTTTCATAAGGTACTCTTTCTGGTTCTACAACTAATACCCGCATCTACTGTCCTCTCTTTCTCTTCTTATGGTTACATACGGCTAAAATTGCCATACATACGACTACACTGCCAACAACCAAAATAGATAATCGGCTTTTCAGTGGTGCGGACTGCTTATCTATCTTCGCATTTGGCTCCGGGTTTATCAGCGCTACTACCATTTCTCTCATTAAAAGCTCGAACCTCATTCCCTTTCGATACTTTAAATAATATGGATACAGCCCAATAGACCTGATATATTCCACCTTATCTCTTTCAATTGTCAAATGTACCTCTCGTCCATCCCCTTTTTTATCTGCCTTAATAAGCGTATGGTACTGCTCCAAGCTTTTTGGCAGATAGCTGCTAAATTCCATTGCTACCCGATGGACAAACGTTTCATAATTCATTGGTTTCAAATAGGTTGCTCCTTCCTGAATGAAGCGGGCAAAATGCCCGCTGCCATTGTCATTTCTTATTTTCTCTTTTTACGTCTAACCAAAATCCATGTAATACCGCTTAAAGACGCAAGCCCCAATCCCAAAAGACCGATGATGTTTGTCGCATCCCCGGTTTTCGGTGCATCGGACTTCTCACTCGGAATCGGTTTATTGGTGACTTTCAATGTGACGGTGATTATCGGCTCGGAATCCTTCTCTAATGCAAAGCTGACCGGAATCGGTGTTTCGTCCAGTTCATAACCTTTCGGGGCTTCCACTTCCACACACTCATATTCAAACAATTTCTTGATGCAGTCTGTACCATATGTGCCAAGTAAGAGCTTGTCACTTTCTGCCGCACCTTCGGAATCAGTAGTCAGAGTTCCTTCTGCTTCTCCGGTGGTCTTATTGCGGATTTCAAACTTTGCTCCTGCCAGTGCTTTTCCGGTTTCACTGTCCACCTTTTCAATACGGATTTTTCCATAGATATAATCATCCTTCATTTCCACTTTCTGAACTTTGGCAGTATCATCTAAAATAAAGGAAATATCCTCGGCTACCGCAAATCCTTTCGGAGCGATAATCTCACGCAGGGTCAGTTCTTCTCCTACCGGGAGTTTTTCTATCCGGTGTGGTTCACCAGTGGATACCCATTCTTCCAGTACCTCCCCATCCTTATCAAGAATCTGTAACGTGGCTCCTTTCAGTTCTTCCCCGGTGGTTAAATCCTTTTTAGAAACATCCAGTTTAGAAATATCGTCCTTCATTTCCACCTCTGTAACCGCTCCATCCTCATGTACCGCAAAGGTAATTTCCGCTGCCGTTACATAGCCATTTTCAAACGGTGCGATTTCTTCATGTAAGGTATACTCTCCTTCCGGCAGGGCATACACAATATGAGGTTCTTTGGTACTTACCCATTCTTCTACAACTTCACCCTCGGCATTGATAATCTGCAATGTTGCCCCTTCTAACTCTTCTCCGGTTGTAATGTCCGTCTTAGTCAACTTCGTTTCAGTCGGCTGATTTTCTACCGCCAGTTCCTTCGCCACAATGCTTTCGTTCTGGTTCTGGTATGCAATCTCCACTTCCCAAACGGTTTCATTCGGGAGATACCCCGGCGCACGCAATAACTCCTTCACATAATAGGAGCCATGCGGCAGATCACTTGCAAAGGTCAGCTTCCCGGCTTCATCCGTGGATTTCTGCTCAATCAGCATATCCTTTTCTACTAATACATCACCCTGTACCGATACAATATCCTCTTTCGCATACAGTCCGAATACAACGCCCGCAATCGCTTCTTTAGAAACACTATCGGTCTTTTCAATGGATACTTCGATTTTCTGTCGTTCATTGTAGTAAGATACGCCCTCGTAAATCACTGCAACGGTATCATCATCGGCAGAAATGGTGAACGCTTTGACCTCGGTATTTAGCACAAGATTTTCTCCGGCTACCACTTCTTTCATATAGTAAGAGCCAAGCGGAAGATTGTTTAAAGTGGCAGTGCCATCTTCGGTTTTCAAAGCCGCAATCAAATCATCCTTCCGATAACGAATCATCGGATTTCCGTTTTTATCCACTGCACCGTCCGGGCTGGCAATATCCTCCCCGGCATATACCTCAAATTCTGCCCCGGTCACGCCGCCAACGCTGTATACAAACGCATGGAATATCCTATCGGAATAATCAACACCCGTAAATACCTCTGCCACTTTGGAAAGCCCTATTGCTATCCTATCCAGAATCCCATCACCCTTCACTGCCTGTAACTGCTCTCCGGTTTTGGTAATGGTAAGGCTTCCAACCTGTTCATCATTCTTCTGCTCCACGGTTACAATCGCAACACCACTGTCCGGATCCGCTTCATGTGCCGTCCCCGAACCTACCGTAATCTCAATCGCTTTTTGTGCCTTTTCCTGATAGGTTCCTTCGGTGGTGATCTCCAATAGTGAAATTGCATTGCCACCAGAAATCAGAGATTCCTCACTTCCGGCTATCACAAATCCCACCGGAGCTTTTACTTCTTCAATACGATATGTACCGCTTTTTAATTTCTCCGGTGTCAGCAGATACCCCTCATCATTTGTGTGGAACACGCTGATTACTTCCTTCTTTGGGTAATATACGGTCTGCTCTACATATTCCTCATTATCACAATCATAAATCTTATAAGATGCTTCTTTCCCTAATACCGTTTCTCCGGTCTGGGCATCCTTCTTTACGATTTTCAAAAGGAACTGGAACGGTCTGTCATCAAAGACACGCCATGTCATCGGCTCTCTGCTATCCTTTGTGATATTCACTACGAACGGATTAACCTTTACTAAGTCATCCGGTACGGTGCTTTCCTCTACTACATAGGAACCGTAGGGAAGCTCCGGGCTTACCAGATACCCTTTACTATCGGTAAACATCTCCTGTATCGGGGCTGCCTGTCCGTTCTCATACAATACGGCAACGCTTTCCCCGGTAAAGTCATAGTTCTTAAAATCATCCGCCGTATAATATGACCCATTGCCCGGCTTTAATGTGCCGTCCTTTACCTTCGATAAATTACGAATCAGATATACTTTAAATCCTGCCTTTTCCACTAAATCCACCTCGGTCTGACCGCCATCCTCGGAAATCTTAATGAGGGAAAAGGCTTGCTTCATTACCTGTTCGATTACGGTAATCTCCTTTGTTACAATCTCTTTTTTCTGACCGCCATAGGTCAATGTTGCATCATAAACCGTATCATCCACGGTATATCCCTCTGGATTAGTAATCTCTTTCACATACATTTCCCCAAGCCACAAATCTTTAAAAGACAATTCCCCTTTGGTGTTGATGCTGCCTTGTGCAATCAGACTTCCGGCTTTATAGAGAACTCCGGTCTTGCCGTCCGGGTGAACGATATCGCTTTTGGCATACAGACCGTAAACTGCTCCGACCATAGTTGCATCCCCTTGATTTACGAACGCATTTGTTTCCACATCAATCTTATGAATGTAGATTTCTCCTTTTACCGGACGATTCTCTGCTTCCACGCTGATAGTTTTCCCGGCTTCTACCGTTACGGTATATACGCTCTCATTAAGGACATAATTTTCCGGTGCGGTGATTTCCTTCACATACACCGTTTTCACGCTTGCGTCAAAGTAATCACTGACCGTCTTCCCGCTCGTATTCGTGGCAGACATTTTCATCAACAGGCTGCTGCACGCCTTATCCGTATAAATGCCATACACTGCCCCTGAAAGCGGATTTCCTGTATTTGCATCCTTCTTAATAAGGGAAATTCTTGTCATCTCCAACCAATCCACGGTAAAGCTGACCGGGCTTGCACTCTCTGATTCAAATACCCCAATGTTCTGGTCTCCGTTGCCCGTAGACACCACCAGAGTACGCCACGTTTCCCCCACGGAACCGTATAACTTGCCGCTCTTAAATGTTCCGGTGACAAAAAGTGGGGCTTCAAAGTAAAAGCTATCGCCGCCGTACACTGCCAAGTTTCCGCCGGTAGATGATTTTCCGGTAGTCTTGTTATATCCGGTCACGTTATCCGGCAGGGAGATTGTAACTTTGTTTCTGCTGTCACCAGTCAATTTTATGGTACTGGTTTTTTGAATGTCACCGCTTCTTTGGGCACTGACACTGGTTTTGGATAATTCCAGTTCTCCGGTGGGCGGTTCATCCATGCCAAAGAGCTTATTTATATAAGCAATCACCCCATACTGTACAAGGGCATCATAACTACATCCGGCAAACGCATTGGTTCCGGCATAAGCATAACTTGCTGCTATATGGGTATAGATGTATTTCAAGTCCGTACTGTAACCAGACAGATAACTGCCTGTTATGTCTCCGGCTCCGCCGTAGCCATAATAGATGGCTTTCTGTAAATTGGTATTGGTATCAAGCACCTCGGCTACATAATCCCCGCTAGGCGGGCTGCTTTTATGAGACTCGATACAATAAGCAACTTTGCCATTGACGGTAAACCAACAAGTAGAATAGCTTCCCAGATAAGACGGATAATAAATTATATCCCCTTTTACAAGGCTGACCGTACTGCTTCCGGACAGGCTTGCACTTGCCGTTGAAAAAAGCAGGACACTTCCGTTTTCAATATCCGCTTCCAGTTCTTGAAGGGCTTCTTCATCTTCTTTTGCAGAACTTAGAATGGTAATCTCTGTTTCGGTCACTGGTTCTGTTTCCTCGGAATCCTCGCTTTCTTTGCTGTCTGTCTTTTGTGTTTCACCGCCGTTTGTCTCATTTTCTGCAAGACCTTCCGTATCGGTCAAAATGACGTTCCGGGAAATAAAGTAACTTTCACTTTCATCTTTTGGAACGACCATATATTCCGCAACGTATGTACCGGGAAGATTTGGGTCATAGGCATTTCCTTCTTCACCCGAAATCGCTGACAGGGTGACGGTTTCATTTGTTTCGTCATACGAAATCCCTTCCATGCAGGTCTCAATGGCAAAGTCCGTATCCGAAATATCTTTGGTAATATCGTATGCTTTTACAGACGGTTCTTTTGTATCCGCTTCACTTGCATAAGCGGACATCGTTCCTGCCGCCGGGCTAATTCCAAGCGTCAGCGCAAGGGTAAATGCCAGGATACGGCCTCCCATTTGTTTTATTTTTTGCATAATAGACTTCTCCTTCTTTTTATTGTTTTTTTGATTCCATGATGTATTACGTTCTTATTTTTTAATAACCATCCCCTTTCATTTCCAGAGTTTAACGCATTAGAAGCAGAGGGTTTGGGGCTGTTCTTTATGATTTTAGGCAAGAAAAAAAGAACCTTGCATGTGTAAGATTCTCTACATGAGGTTCAATCATCAGTTTGGTTTTTTATGATTTTGAATTTTCAGACCGTTTTAAATGAAAAGGCGTTGCATCGGTCAACCTACCTAAGTCTTGTTTGGTTCTGTTCGTGATATACTACCTACTTCCTGTTCGGATAAAGAAAAAGAGGTGGTGTGACTGTCGTACGTTTTTCCCCGCTATGCACTTTTATGGCTCCGGATCTGAATGCAGCTTCCTCTTCTCTTATTGGAAGAAGAAGCCAAAGCAAAGTTTACATACACTGACGCAAAGCCCGATTGCCGCTGTAAAGAGGAAAGCAATGCCACGCAGGAGAACCGAAAAAATCTTTCCTGCTCCCTTTGCCGCTCCGCCAAGTATCCCCGCCGGGCTTTTCTTCTTATTTGCTTCTTCCATCATCGCCAATGCCCATAATCTGCTTCTCATTTCATCGTCTTTCTTGCTCATATCGCATACTCCTTCTTATTTGAATCATTATAGTGTGCTTAGAAAATCATAAGCCCGGTTCATGGTATCCTCTTCAATCTCAACCGTTTCCGACTCTTCCCCGGCCTTTTTCCTGACTTTTTTTCCTGCTTCCTTTACAGTCTCTACACTGGAATATCCATTTGCCTTATCTTCCCCTGCCCGGCTGATACATATTTCTTCCAGTGAAAGGACTTCCTGCATCCACCGTTTAAAATCAGCTTCTATCTCACTTCGCAGATATGGCACCCGCCGTTCCAACAGCCATTTATAATAATGTGAAAATGCGTCATTGGCGAACTCCTGTAAGGAAGTATAGCCAACAGCTTCCAGATTACGGAGCATATCCCAGATTTCCTTATCTTCCTTGCGGTTCATGTAAAACCGAAATGACGCCCGCTTTACATCTGATTCCGGCATCTTAGAGCTTCTTTCTTACCAACTGCTCAAAGGCTGTCGCATTGACCGCCACACCTTCGATAATTCGTGTCATTCCGGGGTCGTACTCTCCGAACCGCTTGACTACACTCGCTCCGCCGCCCAAATGAACCACGGGTATCATTTCCAGAGAAAAGCCGTATTCCTTCATGCTGCCGATAATCTTCTTGATATAAATGCATATCTGCTCTTTGATAAGGCTCTGGTACTTCTCCGGCATCATAACCTCTTCCGCCAGCATGATAGCTTCCATGTTCTTTTCCTCCGCCTGCTCGTTGAACCGCCGCATCATCTCAATGTTGATTTCCCGCTGGCAACGGATGAATCCGTAAGGCAGGGAATGGCATCTGTCCAGAATCGGTGTCCGCTCTTCCATATACACCACATCCACCGTCCAACTTCCCCATTCCATGATAAGGCAGGGTGACGGCAATTCTGACAGCCACGGCAAAACGGCAGCATACCCTTGCGGATAAATCTCTACCCCTTCCATGAAAATCTCATATGTCAATCCTTCATAAGTATAATGGACTTCCTTTTCCTGCATGAGATAATCCCGAAAGGCCTTCTTCTCTGCCCCTACTCTGGTGAGGGGCAATCCTGCACCAAGCCAAACATTTGCCTGTTGCTTTCCCCTTATCTTTAATTCTTCCGCAATGCCCGCCAACGTCAGGATATAGTAATCCATATCCTCGGTCTTACTTTGCTTGACCTGCATCCGGCTCCCGCCTACGGCGTAATAGATATCCCGATACCCTATCACCCGGTTTGTAAGCTCCGGTTCAGTCGTAAAGCTCTTGACCCCTGACTTGATAATACAATGTGCGGTCTTGATATTACCAAACCCGTGGTCGATACCAAGACCGATAATTTTCTTAGACATTTCTTATTCTCACTTTCCTTTTATGATTCTTCGATAACAAACATTACAGATGTCCTTTTTATATGGACAGCCTTTACATTCTTTTTCCTGTTCATACGGACAGGACGGCAGACGGCACTTCTCTGCTTCTTTATCGTAAACCGAACAATTCACACACCGCTTGACTATGACCTTGCCTTGTTTTTTTCCTGCTTCCGGCTCTGGTCTCTCACGCATAAGGCGTTCTATCGCTTGCTCACTTCTGCCATTCGTAAAATAACCCGGCAATCACGTTCCCCCTTTCTTTCTAAGTTTCTTTTCTATATGAAACTTCATGGGCGGATTGCCGCTTGACTGTCTGTAATTGTGAGAATAGAGAATTTATCTATTTACTTTATCTATTTATGAAAATTATACCATATTTCAGGCTTTAAGGCAAACGAATGTTCCTTTTTATTTCTCTGTTTTTCCGGTCTCTAATCCGTCCATGAAGTGAATCTCCGAATAGCCTTTGACAACTACCCGGAGTGGTAAAACAACTTTTTTATCATCCATATTTATCCTCGATACCCCTGATGATTGTTCGGGAATCTTACAAACGGCGATTGCTTTCGCACCATAGGTTCTTTCCTTCCGGGTACTCCCCAGACCGCACTCAATACGATGAGTTATGACTATGTGGACGTATCTTCTCCTGCTCTTCATGGCGGTATCCGGTACAACCGGATATTTTAGTGACTGCTCCATCGCTCGCTGCCTTCGATATTATCGGGTTGATAAAGGGTTCTTCCCCTTACAGGCGGGTCATGGCGGACTTCCACGCATCACTGGTCGCTACTTTCCAATGCGGAAAACAGAAGTAACGTATTCGTAAGACTGGCTATTCAATTTTCAAGGTTCCTCAATCCGGGTTTTTAACCCCTTCACTTCTTTAGGTAAAAAGCGATCATCCTGATAACCTTAAAAATCAATTTTTTTCAAAAAACTTTTTAATGTCTCTAAAATACGCATCTTCCGCTTATGTATCGCAGGCTGCCGAACCCCCAACATTTCCGCTAATTCCCGCTCGGTTCGCTCATTAAAGTAAAGTTCTTCGATTAGCTCCCTGTCCCTTTCCTTTAATTGACTAAGGGCTTTCCACAACGCTTCCCGTTCCTCTTTTGCCACCAGTCCCGCCAAAATATCCGCTTTCTTGTCCTGCAAAATATCCTCTCCATGCATTTCTTCCGAATCCAGCGCATGATAATGTGTCAATTGGTTTTCACGGTCACGCCGTTCTATATAATCCTCATGGTTCTTCATCCGGTAATATGCCTGATATACTTCTTCTGTTACATCCACAACTTGATTTTCAACTCTGATTTTATAATTCATGTCCTTTTCGTCCTTTCAAATTTGTTTGCGAGTCAGTCAAATTTGAAAAGCTTCTAAGGACTTCTGATATGTACCGTCATGTTTTCTGCCCTCTCAATGGGAGAACAAGGAAACAAAAAATACGGGGAAAACAATTCCTTGTTCTCTCCGTATCTTCATTCTTACTAATCGTGCATAAGATTCTCTTGCACAACAAAAAACGGGCAGAAACAAAATCATCAATAAATTGACATTTTGCTTCTGCCCGCATTTTGGGTGCTGATGATTTCTCACCTAGCCCGCTTTAGGGGTATTGCATGTAATTCTCATTTATTCTTACAGTCATGCTTATTCAGTTGTAAACCGTTATAAAAGTGGAAAAATCTATGGAGTTCTTTCACATCCACCCGAACAAACTCTTTGCATTTCGGGCATTTGATTTCTATTTCCTGCAACTCACTCACAATATCAAACAATCTGGTATTACAATCATCGCAGCAATATTCAATATTTCTGATCATGGTATTATTCTCCCTAAAAAATAATCTCTTGTATAGTGCCGGGAAAGAGACAGCTACACAAGTCTAAGCAGTAAGTTCCGTCGCATCTGCCTAAATGCTACTGCTTTAAAAGGCATATTTTGGTAGAACGTATGTTTGTATTATAAGATGCTTTTCTTAAATAGTCAATGATAAAATACAATTTCTTGAAACTTTATTGTTCCGGCTATTCCTTTGTCAAAATACCAATAAATCAAGCGGACTTTGACAAGGTCACTAAAACATAACATTTTATCGACCACAAAAAAAACGGTGCAATTTAGATTTTTCTAAATCACACCACTCTATAAAAAGTTTATATTTATCCTTTTGCATTTTACAACTCAATGACTCCCTTTAATATAAAACGGCGGTATATCAAGTCAATTTCTAATTCCAAATAGTATCCGTATATAAGGGATTCTTTTTATAACATCGTAAATTTGTTTCTGTAATCCAATTGATATTACATAACTTTCGTTCTTCCTATTTTATGCTTAAATTATTACTATTTTTTACTATCGTCATTCCATGCTTTGCACCATTTTTCCCAATAGATATTGAATTTGTCCTCGTTTGCACACACAATAGCTACACCGAGTCCCATCATAATCCAAGGAAATGCTGCCATTACAAAATCATACATTTTACGCCCTCCTGTTCAATTCCAATTTCTGCAGCTAATTGATATTTACTATTTTAGCGTTATGCTTATTCGTTACTTTTCCATTTATTGAATGTATATATCAATTGACAAATACAAACTACAGTTCCTATAAACAAAATATATTTTATAGGAATTAAGAAAGAGATTATATCGAAAGATATATTAATTTTAAAAAGAAAAATAAGGACAACTATAATAACGAAAAAAGCAGTCATCCACAATGACCGTATAAATTTTCTTCGATAACTTAAATTCCAATAATTCAATTCAAAACCTTTATCAACATTTTTGTCCATTCTATTCCTCCAAAAATATCTACAGTTATAACTGCTTAACAAAATTCCGATTTCTTTACTCAATTGATATTCAGTCGTCTATCTCTTTGTAGAACCACAGTTTATCTATATAATCAATACCGCCTTCTCCTATGGTTTCTTTATAACAAGTTTCAGCAAGACTAGTTTTTATATTCCGCATTCCTGCGAAAGAAATAGCGGGGGTAATTAGTTCCCATGTTTGCTCGATACCATTACGTATCCAGAAATCTTGAAAATACTTCTCACTATAAAAAATAATTATTTGAGAATCCCATAAATTTTCCTCACAAATTAATGCTACAATTCTACAGAAAGGAAGTTGTTTAGGCTTCATTCTAATAAATTTTTCTGTTGTTTGAATCCAT
>Ga0153949_1000323_pt1 | contig 16658 bp, 11 predicted proteins | sample TSNJ033MetaG_FD_104705 | JGI IMG/M metagenome (GOLD analysis project Ga0153949, IMG submission 104705) | Attine ant fungus gardens microbial communities from New Jersey, USA - TSNJ033 MetaG | ecosystem: Host-associated > Fungi > Mycelium > Unclassified | place: USA: New Jersey, Wharton State... | reverse complement strand
GCTGACGGTGAATGTAACGATATGCTCGGCGTGATCTGCAGCTTCTGATAGTTGGTCGAAGGGAATCTGCAGGACATGGGCTACGCTTTCCAATACTTTCCCGCTGCCGGATGCGCATTTTTCGCTGTAATCGAATGCTTCTAGCCAGCCGTCTTTGCTCATTATGCCGAGTCGACCGGATTGTCCTCCCAGGTCTAGGATAATGCAGGGTCCGGTTTCAGTTTCCGAGACTGCCCGAATCAGGCAGCTCATCTCCCCGGCGTGTCCTGCTTCGAAGGGGATGCACTGCTCTCCGCAACCTGTAGCGAGAATAGCTGCATCTTCCGCTTTGACGCCACCCAAAGCGAGTAAAACGTCTCTTATATGCAAGACAGTTTCCTTATAGTCACGTCCGGATTTTTCTAAGTGCATAAACTTTGCCCCGTCATCTCGGAGTAATACCCCTTTTATAAATGTGGATCCCATATCTATACCCATGTACGGCATGGTGATAGCCTCCTAGTCTTGCTGCAGTGAGCTACAACCCGTGTATCCTGTACTGCCGCAGAACAAGATGTGCGAAATTTTTTTGCAAACACTGTCACCCCACGGATATGACATTTAAAGCTCGCTGCCTTTTTTGTGAACCTTCTTTTTTCACCCATTCCGCGGCAAGAATGGCGGCCCCATACGCGCCGGTTGTCAAGGCGTTTTCCGGAACGAACACGGGATATCCCAGTACATTCTCGACTGCCTTGCGCAGAGCGCGATGCTTTGAACCGCCTCCGGTAAGAATCACTTCGCGGGCGATTTTCTGAGATTGAGCCAGCTTGATCAAACGTCGGGCAAAAGCATCAAAAAGACCCGCCAAAATGCGCTCTGCTGGAATCCCCATGGAGAGTGACGAAATAATCTCCTGTTGAGCGAAAATCGCGCAATAATTACTGATAGGAATCATATCATCCGCAACGAGGGCTATGTCGTTCATCTCGTCCAGAGAAAGTTCCAGCATATCAGCTACAATTTGAAGAAAACGGCCGGTGCCTGCGGCGCATTTTTCATTCATGGCAAAATCTGTTACTTTCCCATTTTTCAGCCGAATCGCCTTGCAGTCCTGGCCGCCAATTTCGATAACGGTTTTTGCCTTGGGGAATAGCACGGCAATTGCCCGGCCGTGACAAGTGATCTCGGTAATCTGCCGGTCTGCAAAGGGGATATTCAGCCGGCCATAGCCTGTACCCACAATATAATCCAACTGGGACAGTTCCACGCCGGCATTCTTCAGCGCTTTCTCCATTACGAGATGAGCTAAGGCCTTATGCTCTGCTCCTGTCATCGTGATTTCCTCAGAGAGCACATCGCCATCCAAGAGAACTAGGGCTTTGGTCATGGTGGAACCGATGTCGATTCCCGCTGTCAGCATTTTATGTATTTCCCCCTCTCGCAGGAAAATTTTATCTCCTAAGTGCATCAAAGCCCGTGGCGGTTCTACCGATCATCAGGCGCTGGATATCGCTCGTACCGTCCACGATCCTGTTCTGGCGCATGCCTTGCCACAGCTTCACGACAGGATACTCCTCGGAGAGCCCATATCCGCCGTGGAGTTGGATAGCGTTGTCGGTCACACGCTGCGCAACCTCCGAGCAGAAATACTTGGCGTAAGAACACTCCATTCGGTCGCTGCCATTCTGATCTACCAGTGACGCCGCCCGGTACATGAGGCTGCGAGCCGCCTCTGTCTCAGTGATCATGTCGGCAAGACGGGCTTGCACCAGCTGGAAAGACCCAATCTCCCTGCCAAACTGTTTACGCTGCTTCACATATTCAGTCGTTGCGTCGATGGCCCGCTGGCAAGTTCCTACGCAGGTCGCAGCAATTGTCAGCCGGCCAATATCCAGCGCAGAACTGACGGCCATAAACCCTTTCCCTACCTCGCCTAAGAGATTTTCCGGCGGAATCACCAGGTCATCCAGCACCAGCTCTGTGGCGCGCATATAGAGCCCTTCCCCCACAATATTTCCGACTGGGTTCGCGTGGAAGCCCGGGAAGCTCCGTTCCACGATAAATGCAGCTATGCCCTTGTGTCTTAGCTCCTTATTCGTCTGAGCCACCAGAAGGAAAATGTCTGCCTCGCCGCAGAATTGTGAGCAAAACATCTTGGTCCCATTCATATGCCAGTTGCCATCGGCTTCTAGCTCAACCATGGTCTCGATCCCGGAGGCATCGCTCCCTACGTTGGCTTCGGTAAGCGCGGTAGCGGGGACGATTTCCCCGCGAATGAGCCTGGGCAGATATTTATCCTTCAGTGCCTGGTTGCCGTATCGGATAATGGCGTTTCCGTCCATGTTGGATTTGACGATGGGCGTGTTGAAGTCTCCGTTTATAGTGGACAGGATCTCTATCACGGCACAGTACTGGACGCGAGTAGCGTTCGCGCCGCCGTATTCCTCGGGGAGGCACATACCTACAAGACCCAGCTCCGCCATCTCTTTCGCAATGGCGCGGGCATTTTCCATGTCAGGAACCGTCTCGTCAGCCAAGGGCTTTAGCCGCTTTTGAGCAAACTTGTTCGCTACTTCGACATATATCCGGTCTTCCTCTGTGAATCCGTAATACATTCTTTAATCTCCTTTCTTTTATGAAAAATGAATTTACCCATCGCGCTTACGCTTGGCGGTATCTACAACCTGAATGAAGGATTCGATGTTAGACCGGATTTCCGCCTCGTTAACGGCACGGGGATCAGCCATATCATTTTCCATGATCAGAATGGGTACATCGGAATGCTCCTTGAGCATCTCAATGGCCGCCATTTGTCCGATGGTGCGGGCTCGGCAGGATGGAGTTCCGTTAAGCACAATGCCGTCACATTTGTAATCACGTGAAAAATTCAGTACGTCCATCACGTCCCCGGTTACATTTAGCTTGTTGGCTTCTCTGGCGGCGTGGTTGGTGTTTCTAAAGCGCCCGGTCACCAGACGTTCGAAGGGATCGGTAAAGCGGTCAAAATCGTCATATGTGTATTGGCAATAACAAGTATTACTGGTTCCCATTACAGGAACTGCCCCGTATTCCTCCATAATGTTGAATATCTTCAGATAGGAGTAAGGAGGAATGCCCCATCCCCATAAAAGGCGATATTTTTCTCCGTTCCCTACCTCCAGCTTTTTTTCCACGCGTTCCAGAAGTTCTGCATACATTTTTTGGAAGAAATCCTCGCTTTCAGGATAGCAGCAGTACATAAAGCCTATAGGGAAGGCACCGATCATATCCTCAAAGGGCATGGGGCCTGGAACGGCGCGGCGAATTTCCTCGCACTTCCACCATGCATCTTTGGTACGCTCCATCTGGAGGATGGTTTCCATGAAACGATCCTCATCGAATTTTTGACCGGTATGCTTGATCAGGAAATCCTTGGCGCGGCGCACCTCCTGAGAGGCCGTTTTCACTACGATTGGCTCTGCTTCATCAGGATCCACGCCATTCTGAAGCTTTAGCATGCTGAGCTCGGCACAGAAATACGGGACATTTTTCTGATAACGGCGAAGTTGCTGATACCATTTATATCTTGGTTCACAGGTGGCGCTGGATCCAATCACGACCGTAGGATCCTGCATGCCGCCCAAAGGCCAATTCGGGTCAACGCAGCCGTTTCGCTCACGCAGAATAGCGTGGCCGATACCTACGCGAGCATAACTGCAAATGCCCTGCGGATATCCTTCTTCTTCACTGCTTTCCAGCATTTGCACACCGCCGGAAAACGCGGCTGACGTGGTCGCGTAATTTTCGGTAAATACCGGGGATATATCCATTGCGGCAAGCAGCTCCTCCGCCATACTAGCCACCATGACCCAGGCCACAGGATTACCGGACGCCAAGTTCGCCGCCGCTTCCGCCGAAAAATTTTTCATAAGCTGTCCGGCCTCGCGGCAAACCTGTGTTGTTTTTATGGCCGCACCGGGTCTAACCTTATCTTTTTTTACCTCTACTGCCATGTATGTATTCCCCCTTTTATTCGAATCACTACTCAAGCATTTCCAAAAATGCTTGGATTCTAGTTTTGAGCTGCTCTTTCGCCAGCGTATAATCCCCCTCCAGCACAAGGACAGGAACATCGTTCTTTCTAAGGTAGTCACGCACGTCGGGGATGTCAAAACCATGGCTGTCGCAGAAACGAATTACATACATGATGGCGCCGTCCGCCTGCCATCCCTTGGCATAGTCCAGGATATGGCCCAGGCGCAGTTCAATATCCTCATCGTAATCGTAGGTTTTCTTGAACTCCAATTTGTCTTCGGCAGGGCGCTTATAGGTACGGGGGCATTTGGATTTCGCCAGATAACGCCAGTTAAGCGCGCGGTAAGGTTCCTCTTTTTCGTTCACATCGGACATAAAAAACCTGGTGCCCAGACAGGCGTCGTCAACGACAACCTCCGCACCGCATTCTTCCACCAGTTCGATGAAGTCGTTATCCATTGCCGGGCCATATACCAGAATGCGAGGCCCTTTTGCCCTGCGTGCCGGACGCGCGTCCAATTCAGCGAGGATTTCGTGTAGAAGCTCATTACCTTCCTCCACGGGCAGGCTCATAACAGCGATTAGGCTGTTCTTTACTTCTGAGCCTGTAATGCGTGGTCCGTTCTCTTTGCGGTATTCGTATAGCTGTCTCAGTAGGGCGCGTTGCTTATTGTGCAGAGTAATCTCTTTCCTGAGGGCATCATCGGTGAGCGTTTTACCAGTGTATTGCTCCAGCCTTACTTTGAATTGTCGGAGAGCTTCCGCCATTAATTCCTCCCCGGCCTCGTTGACCAAATGGGGAACATTGAGGAAATACTGGAATGGGCGTTTATTGTAATAAGGCCAAAGCCCCCATGTCATGCATACGCTGTCACAGCTGTGAGGGACAACCAACCCGTCGAGGAAAGAAAAACGGCCCTTCAGATCAATATCAAATACGCTGCGAATGAAGCTGCACATAATGTTTTCCACATGTTTGTCGGCCTCGGTTTGAGGCTCATTTGAGTCTCCCAGCATACGAATGGGAACAACATCAAGCGCAGTTAACATTTCAAGCGGCACAAAGCAGCAAACATATCCAAGCACTAATTTGCCCTGCGCTTTCAAATCTTTTGCCCGGATATATCTATCGCCAGAAATCATTGCTTGCACACGCGCAAGTCCTGTTACTTTTGTCATAGTGCTCTCCCTTCTAATCGATTTTAATAATTAAATAATATTCCGTTCCTTTAGATTCGCCAGTTTCTCTTTGCTCACGCCGCAGAGAGTCGTATATACTTCATCATTATCCTCGCCAAGGGTCGGAGCGATTTTTTCTATTGAGCAAGGGGTCTCAGTGAGGTGGAACGGAGCGCCCACTAGCTTCACCGGATCTTCCCTGCCAGGAAAGCGGAATTCGTAGAAACCGTGATTCTCAATCATCTGGGGGTCGTTCATCAGATCCTCATATGTATTGACAGGGCCCATCATAAAATCGTTAGCCTTGAAAAACACTATCCATTCGCTGCGATTTTTAGTCAGCAGTATCTCGCGTACTTTGGCTGTTAGCATGACAGTATCCTCTATAATTCCCTCTTGTGTGGAGTATTTCTCGTTTTTAGCGATTTCCGGGTAGCCGGTGAGCGTAAAAAACGTCTTTATAAATTTTGGCAAATATGCGCCCAGCATGATCCACTTGCCGTCCTTGCAATGATAATAATTACTCAGGGGATTGCTGGGAGAATTCATGTCGTTTCGCTCGATTTCCTGGTGAGTCCAGGCATATTGGTTGACATTGATCCAATTCAGATTCGAAAAAGCGGTCAGCAGGTTTACCTCCACCATCTGGCTGATACCAAACCGCTCGCGTGCCATCAACGCCGAAACAACGCCGAAAGCGGTGCAGATCGCGCCTATTTGGTCGCAAAAAGCGCCTTGGATAAAACCAGGGGGATCTCCCGCGTTGCCAACGGAATTCATGACGCCGGAACGTGCCATCGCGATAAAGTCGATGAGTGCGGCGTCCTTGTCGGGTCCGCGGAGACCGAGACCGGTGGCATATGCGTAAATGATTTTAGGATTCACCTTTTTCAAATCTTCATAACCGGCGCCAAGTCGCTCAGGAACACCCGGCCTGAAGTTAGTGAGGAACACATCGGATTTTTCCACAAGCTTGTAAAGCAGCTCTTTTCCCTCTGGGGCCTTGAGATCCAGAGTAATACCCTTCTTGTTGCGGTTGCAGCTTTCAAAATAGGTTGTGCTTCCATTATGAAGACCAGATTGCTGCTTATAGAATATTTTAATATAGCGTGAATTATCTCCTTGCTTGGACTCGATTTTGATGACCTCCGCACCTAAATCGGCTAGTAAGGCGCTTGCTACGGGGCCCTGCTGAAGCATACCCCATTCAAGGACTCGGATGCCCTCTAAGACTTTCTTTTCCAATGTAATCCTTCCTTTCTTAATTGTATGATAAGATACGGGATCTTTTTGCTCATACGCTGCGCTCCAAAGCTCCCCATTTTAGCCGCAAACCTTGTCTAATAATCTTTGCGCAGAAGCTTCCTTTCTTATCCGTAATTACTCTTGCAAAAAACATGCCAACAACAAAAAAAGCCTGTTTTTAAGGCGCATCAAGTTTTTCCATGAAATTTTTGTAACCAAAATGAAACTATTTATCTAAGAATGTAACTTAAATAATAATAAATTACGATTTATGGAGTAGTTTTAAAGCTTCGCTATTTTTTAATGTAACTTGCATCACTTTTTTTAAAATTGGTATAAAAATAAGGCGAATTTTTAATAATGATACATAGTTAATCATCAGGATGCCACATGTTAACATTATGCCACGGTACTTCACACAGCATACATACACCGTTTTTTTCTTCATGTTCAATAGTGGCATGGAAATTGCGTTTAATTTAACGAGCAGCTGTGATTTTTAACGAAAACGAGATATTTATTTGAAAGGAGCATTTTTATGAGAGAATTTAAGACTGAAAAAGCTGAGAGTGCAGAAAAGAAAGACCGTTTTATTGACTTTGGCGGTCTTAGATCCGGCATTCCTCTGACGAAGCAAAAAATTATCTGGATCATTGCAGCTATTGCTGTTTCCGTTGCTTGTTCTTTTATTTCGTTCGAGGGGTACGGAGATAAAGCAGGAATCGCTTTAGGCATAATCGTCGGATCAATCATGCTGATGCTGGGAGGGATTTGCAGTTGCGGACCAGCCGGCGCAATCTTCTGTTTTCTAACGATCGTAACTGGCACACTTGAGCTATCCTCACTTACAGCCTCCGTAGGCGCGGGTCTGTTCTTCCAGTTTGTCGGCTTGTGCATTGTGGGCTACGGTATTGAGGCGACGCCATTCGGTTCGAGACTGGCCTACATAATGCTTGAGAAATTCGGCAAGAACCCCAAGGCTGTAGTGGTTGTCATGCTGGTTGCCACTGCCATGCTTTCTTCTTTGATTTCTAACTTTGCTACCTTGGTGCTTATGTCCACCATAACTCACAGGATTTTGACGGAAATAGGCCAAAAACCGGGCGACAGCAAATTTGGCGCCGCATGCATGCTGGGCGTGGTGGTCGGCGCGTCTATCGGCGGTATGGGATTCATTCAAGGTTCCATTGGTGTTAATATGTTCAGCATCAACGCAATCGCCAGCGGCACCGTCGGCAATTTTACAATTACCGCCGGGCAGTGGGCGGTCGTGGGTTGGATCACATTGATTCTTTTGCTGCCATGTGTAGCATTTATCTATCTCGGCTGCATAAAGTTTGACTCCAAAGACGTCCAACTGGTAGGGACGGACTTCTACAGGCAAAAGCTCAAAAGCCTGGGCTCCATGGGCGGCTCCGAATGGCGTTGGATACTTATGGTCGTTTCCCTTGTTGTGTTCATGATTAAGGGCTTCAACACGATTCAGCTGATGCTTATTTACACGTTCCTCGCAGTCTGCCCCGGCATTGGTATTGTCTCAACCCGGGACGCTTTCACAAAGGCGATCCCATGGGAAGTCGTATTCAGCACCGCTACTATTTCCATGATTGGAAATGTGGTCAATAATAATGGCATTGCCAAATGGCTCGGCGATTTGATTCTACCAGTTGTATCTAATGTCTCCCCGCTGATAATCATGATTGTTCTCGCGGCTCTGGCCGGTGTATTTATAAATATCACCACCGGCACGACCTACGCTGCGATTGCTATCTTTGTTACCTGTACGGCGCCGGTAATAGAAGCGATTGGCTACAACCCATCTCTTGTTCTTATGCCTACTATCATTATTATCAGCTTCATGATATGCTTCTACGCTCACGCAACGGTATACCCCAACTATAGTTATGGTTACTATAAGGCTGGTGATCTCGTTTTGCCCGGAGCTCTGACGGTAGTGGTCGGCGTCATCATCTCCAGTTTGGTATGTTATCTGCTGGCGCCTACGCTATGGGGAGTCTCACTTTACATTTAATCAATACGAGCCGCCCAACAGTGTTGGGCGGCTCGTATTGGCATATATCGTGATATTACTCCTTTGGGGAGCGTTTTCGAACTTTTTTTTCATGGATCAGTCTCGTAAGGTCAGGATTGGAACGTATTTTTCGATAGAGTGTTTGGCGGGATATTCCCAGTGCGGCGGCGGCATTTTTCATGTTACAGTCATTCTGAATCAAATATCGCTGGATCGTCAGCACCTCTTCCGTTCTGAGGGTGGTATCGGCATTATACAAATGACGTTTCTCCTTTTGAAGAAGCTCTATCCGATTCCGGTCGGAATTCTCCACTAGCTTTGGATAGAGTAGGGAACAGGTGAGCAGCTGCTCCTCCGGATCCATAAAAATCACTGCTCGTTCAATGGTGTTTTCCAACTCGCGGACGTTTCCATGCCAATCGTAGTAGTATAGGGCCTCCATAAAGGAGTCGGTCATACTTATGCGAGGATATTCCAGTTCCAGCCTTTTCTGTTCAATTAGACGCTTGGTTAGCACTAGAATATCTCCACGTCGTTCCCGAAGGGCCGGAATATATATTTTGCAGGTAGACAAACGGTAATACAGGTCGGAGCGAAATTTGACCTTCCATTCTGCTGTATATTTTTCCTCTTCCAATAAATCAATTTTCGTAGCGGAAATAATACGTAAATCAATGGGAATATCGCTAATTCCGCCAACTCGGCGGATGACTCTGGAGGAGAGACAGCGGAGAAACCCTGCTTGGATATAAAGAGGCATGCTTTCAATCTCATCTAAAAACAGTGTGCCGCCTGAAGCGGCTTCCAGCACCCCGATCTTGCCCTGAGTTGATGCGCCGGTAAATGCTCCCGCCTCATAGCCGAACAGCTCGCTGGGGAACAGATCCTTGGGTACTGCGCCGCAGTTTATAGCTACAAAAGGCTTGTTCCTACGCTGGCTCGCATTATGGATGGATTGGGCGAAAAGCTCTTTTCCTACGCCGGTTGCCCCTTGGATTAACACGGGAGCTGTAGTAGGCGCGACGATAAACGCTTCATTTTTCGCCCGCAGGAAGCTTATATCCTCACCCAGCAGATCCTGAAAGGTGTGTTTTGCCACTCCGACGTGGGACGAACGAGTGAAGGTCTCAGGATGCCCTGATATTTTGAGCAGGTAGACTCCGCCGTTATTGTTAACCCGGCGGGATACGTTGACTTGTTCCTTATGCTTGCTTCTCTTATTCTGTTGATTAACGGAACAGAGGGAGTTCAGCCTCTTTAAGAGCGTTTCCCTGTCCGAATCGTCTTGTAGGCCCAGCAGGTCGAGAGCAGCCTGATTGAAATTAATCTCCGTTCCATCCTGATTGACTAATACCACGCCGTCAGAAATGCCGGGGAGCAACTGTATAAATAGCTCTAACATGCCGGCGTCGGCGTCCCGGTTTCTGGAACATAGGCGGAACATGAGTCCCATTAATTCTAAAAGACCGATCCCCTGCTCATATTGTTCTTGAGTAGGCTGTGATGGCGGTAGCATGATGTTCACAATGCCAGTCAGATCATTCTGCTCATCAAACACCGGGGAGCTTAGGCAAAATTGCTTACAAAAGGGCAGTTTAAAATTCTGATATCCAAAGCAGGTAACCGGGCGCTTTTCTGCCAAGGCAACAGAGGCTGAGGTGGTACCGATGTATTTTTCGCCTACATAAGTATGATCCTGCTTTGTATCAGGATCTGAAATGATTTTTCCGTTTTGATCAAATAATGAAATCTTAAATTGAAAGCATTTGAAGAAAGAATTCAGTCCTCTATATGGAATTTGAAAGCCTTTGGAAAATTGTTCCGGGTTCCGCGCCATGTAGGTATCAGTTATATACGGGTTGACGCCCAAAGCTGTGCTGCGTATCCAGGAATTGTAGATGTGCCTGGGAATGACGTCAAGATTAACTTCCTCGCCCCGAAGAAACTTTTCCCGCTCCATTCGTGTTTCTTCCGCATGATCCAAATAAAATTGAAGGGCTCCTGTTTCGATGCTCATTTCTCGACCTCCCTCTATATGCTACTAAAGTGATTGTACAAAATTTCATCTTTATACACAGGAATGAATTTTCCTTGCTGAAAATTGATTTTAAAGAGGAGAATCACTGACTTAAAAATACTGTTAACTAGGAGGGATAAGTTTGAAAGTCCTGGAAGGGATTCGCATTTTAGATTGGACCGTGCTACAGCAGGGCTCAATCTGCTCTACTTTGTTGGCTGATCTCGGTGCGGATGTTATTAAGATTGAGGATCCCCGCGGCGGAGATATGGGTCGTCTCTATGATGATTTTTTTGGAATCAAAGGGACGCTTCCAAAAGGCAGCACATATTATTTTGAGTTCTGCAACCGCAACAAGCGAGGCATCACGCTGAATCTGAAACACAAAAAGGGCTTGGAAATCCTTAATCGGCTGGTGGAAACGAGTGATGTATTTGTCCAAAACTTCCGTGTTGGCGTGGCGGAAAAGCTTGGGTTGGATTATGAAACGCTGAGAAAAATCAATCCAAGTCTTATTTATACCCATGCCACCGGGATGGGCAGTAGCGGAGACGAAGCCACAGAGCCGCTGATCGACTATGGCGCACTGGCGCGCTCCGGACTTATGTGGACGCTTGGGAGCATTGATCCAAATCCAGCGCCGGCACAGGGCGCTCTGTGTGACCAGTCCGGCGCAATCTTCGCGGCATATGGAACACTAGCCGCTCTATTACTGCGAGAGAGGACCGGCATAGGACAACAGGTACAATCCTCGCTTTTAGGCGGTATTATTGGTCTCAACTGGATTGACACCTCCATGGCGGGCTGGAGCGGGCAGGGCCTGCCGCGCTTTGACCGCAAGCACCCCGCCAATGTGCTTAGCAATTACTACCGTTGCATGGACGGACAGTGGCTCATGCTTGGCTGCTATATGGAAAAATATTTTGAGCGCTTTTTTAGGCTCATCGACCGGATGGACGTGGCGGAAAATCCACGGTTCTTCTCTCCTGAAAAACGAAGTGATAATCTTGAGGAGCTCGTTGCCATTATGGAAGATATCTTCGCGCGGCGCGACAGGGATGATTGGTTAAGACTGTTGCGCGGAGCGGATATGATTTGTGAACCTGTCCGCCATACAGTAGAGATATTGGAGGACCAGCAGGCATTTGCCAATGGGTATCTTGTTAATTATCACCATCCGAGATTTGACCAGGATATCGTCGTCATTGGTTCCCCCGTCCTGCTTGGTGAGTCACCGGTTGATATTCAACGTCCCGCTCCGCTCCTTGGAGAACACAACAACGAAGTTCTGCGGGAACTCGGTTATTCGAGCAAAGAGATAGAGGGTTTTGCCCAACAGGAAATAATTTAGTGCCATTCAAAACACTTATTTAATTTATTATAGCAATAATGTCCCTTGCTTACAAGACGATTGTTCAAAATTGAGACAAAGCTCGCCTAATTTTCTCAATTATAATTACATCTGTACAGGAGAAGAAACAGTATGAAGCATATACACTACGCATGGTGGATTCTGATTAGCTGCTGTGCCATTATATTCGGCGTTATGGGTGTCGGAGCAAGCACTGCCAGTATCTTTTTCCCGTCGGTGAGTACTGCTCTGGGCGTCAGCATGGGCAGGCTCACACTCTTTGTAACGATTCAGAGTCTAACTACGATGTTTCTGCTGCCCACAGCGGGTAAGCTTCTAACCAAATACGACATCCGTATAACGGTCAGCATTCCGGTCTTAGGCCTAAGCGCCAGCTATTTCGCAATGTCCAGGTTTACGGAAGTCTGGCAGTTCTATATTGCCGGTTTTGCTTTGGGCGTCTGCTATTCATTTGTGTTGTTTCTAGCGGTTCCCATTTTGTTGAACAACTGGTTCCAGGAGAAGCTTGGCTTTGTTATTGGACTCGCGATGTCTTTTTCCGGGATTGGCGGTGCGATTTTCTGTATGATAGTTGGCATTGTAATTCAGAGGTACGGATGGAGGCTTGGATATGTGGTTGTTGCTGTGAGCATCGCGGTAATCGTACTCCCATTCTCCCTGTTTGTGATCCGCCGGAGTCCGGCAGACAAAGAGCTTCTACCCTACGAAGCCGGTAAGGCAGCCGACGGAGCCAACAAGGATGCAGCAAGCGAAATTGCTGCGCCGATAAAGGGATTTTTACTGGCCGATGTATCAAAATCCACCCCTTATCGGTTGATGTTAGTATTCTCCGCTATGATGGGTCTGATCGCATGTATGCAATCGGTTATGACTGCGTATTCCACAACCCTCGGGTTCGCTACAAGCGTTGCCGCTATGACGACCTCTGTGGTCAGCGTAGGAATTTTAGCGGCTAAATTGATTCTGGGCGCCTTGAATGATAAAATCGGTGTAAAAAGGGCTGTTCGGATAGCCTATATTCCTGCCTTGATTGCGGTCGCATTCCTTATTATCGCCCGTTCTGGCCGAGCGGTGCCGCTGTTTACCGGCGCCGCTCTCTATGGCGTTGCCATTGCCTTTACTTCTTTGGAGCCTCCATTGATCGTACGCGAGCTCTTTGGGACGCGGGACTATGTGTCTATCTATCCGCGAATTCAGCGGTTGTATTCTCTGATGAGCGCTATTGCTGTCCCAATCTATAACACCATCTACGATGCCACAGGTTCCTTCATGCCTGTCCTGCTCCTGCTGATTGTGTTTATGGTCATCTCACTTTTATGTTTTGAGATCTCCTATAAGCGCATGAGGAATTATACTCACGGATAAAACATGACATACTGTTGTCCAGATTGTTTTAGTATCATAAGATAAATACTAAAATGCTAAGAAAATCAAGGGAGGAATTGTATTGATTGAAACAGTATGGCTGGACAAAAAGACCATTGCGGGATTAAGCGCCCGGACCGGTAATAAAGCCCCGGATATGGGTAAAATAATCGGCGGGCTATGGAAAAGGCTGTTTGAGGAAGGCGTTATTTCCGATATTCAAAACAGGAGCAATGACCGGATTATTGGGCTTTATTCCGATTATGAAAGCGATGTATCCGGAGAATATGACATTACTGTGGGCTGTGAAATAGACAAAGAGGAGAATCTGCCCGAAGGATTGGTTGTTAAAACAATTCCGGCCGGCAGCTATGCCAGGTTTGTTGCCCAGGGGGATGATGTGCAGGCGGTAAGCAAGCTTTGGCAGGAAATTTGGAGCCTCCCTCTGGACAGAACATACACTGGAGATTTTGAAGAGTATTATACCGGCCCCGATGGAATGCCTAAAGAAGCACACATATATGTGGCGGTAAAATAAGATTAGAAATAAGCTCCTTTTGCAAGGAATGAAGCCGCATCATGAAATATCATGATTTAACCAATCCTTCATAAAGAAGTAATCATTAAGCTTAACCAGCAAGGTATCCGGCTCGATGGGCTTTGCCAAATGGTCGTTCATGCCGGCCTCCTTGCATTTTTTGACGTCTTCGTTAAAAGCGTTTGCCGTCATGGCTATAATAGGAATAGTCTTGGCCCTTTTTATATCCATCCGCCTGATTTGCCTTGTAGCTTCAAAGCCATCCATTTCCGGCATTTGTATATCCATCAATATTAAGTCATATTTATCCGGTTCAGACCGAAACATCTCTACGGCCTGAGCTCCGTTTTCGGCAAAATAAATATTTACCTTTGTATGCTCCAAAAACGCGGCGACAATTTCTCTGTTTATATCTATGTCTTCAGCTATTAATATTGTGTTCCCGCTGAAACCGTCTGCGGACAAATCTACCTTGTGGGCTCTGTTCTTTATTTTTTTAAACGCCGCTTCATTAAGGACGTCTAAAACACGGGAAGGGGAGAACGGCTTTGTTATATGCTTTTGAACGCCCGCGTCCTGTGCTTCCTGTTCTATATCCTTCCATTCATATATGGAAACCATAATAATTGCCGTGCTTTCGTTTGAGAGCGCCTGTATTGCCTTGGCGGCTTCGATGCCGTTGAGCCTGGGCATCATATAATCCATAAATATAATATCGTACGGATGGTTTTGCGCAATGGCATTTTTCGCGGACTCCAACGCTTCATAGCCGTCACAGGCGTTGTCGCAGTCAAGAGTCAGGCTGTTTAACACATGCTTCATATATTCATTGGCTTCAACCGAATCATCCGCCACTAAAATTCTCAGGCCTTCCATTTCATCCTTGCTCAATTGCTCCGGTTGGCTTTTAATGCTGTTTTCACACCTTAACACTTTAATTGTAAAGGTAAACACGCTGCCCTTGCCGGGTTCGCTGGCAACCATAATACGGCCGCCCATCATTTCTACGATGCGTTTGCTTATGGCAAGCCCCAGCCCGGTTCCGCCGAACCTCCTTGAAATACTGCCGTCCCCCTGCTCAAACGATTGAAACAGCCTAGCTTGCTGTTCCTGCGAAAGACCGATCCCGGTATCTTTTACACAAACCTTAATTATGGAGTATTCATCGTCATTTTCTTCCGTACCAACCTCCACGGATATACTGCCGTTTTCCGGAGTGAATTTAACGGCGTTTCCCACAAGGTTTGTGACGACTTGAGAGAATCTTAACTCATCGCCGATAACCCGGGACGGAACATTTTTATCTATGTTTAGTGTTAATTGCTGGTTCTTTTCTTCCGCTTTAACAAGCATCATATTATAAATATTAGTCAAGGCTTGTTCCAGGCTAAATTCTTCTTTCGACAGCTCAAGCTTATTTGCCTCTATTTTTGACATGTCCAAAATATCATTGAGCAGTGTCAGTAAATGCTTTGACGCGTTGTCGATTTTGACAAGGCAGTCATTGATCCTATCGGGGTCATTACTGGTCCTCGCTATTTGCGTCATACCAATTATGGCGTTCATGGGAGTGCGGATTTCATGGCTCATTCTTGATAAAAATTCACTTTTAAAATTGCTCGCTTTTTCCGCTATCTCTAATAACTCCGCCGAATGGTTGTTCATGTCGTTCATGTTTGAAATCATTATATTAAGGCGCTGCTCCATAAACCCAAACTCGTCTGTTTCGGTTACCTCAATCCTTTTTGAAAGATCCCCCGACGCCGCCATATCGGCAAAGTTATTCACCTTGCTGACAATTTTACGCAAATATTTCGTGATCATAAAAATGCCGAGTATAACGATCAGCAGGCCTAAAACGGGAATAATAGTCATAATTATGAACGAGCTTAAAGTGGAGGAATTGATTTCGCTTTCCTCCACCGTTACCGCCAGCTTCCAGTTTACGTTATCCATAGTCATGTAATAGACTCTCAGCTTTTTGCCGTCCCTTATAAGCGTAGTGGTTCCCGATGTGTTTTCCATCAGCTCCTTGCCTAATTGGGCCAGCGCTTCGTCATTATCCGCCTGCATAGTATTATTGACGCTTTTTTCTTCATCGTAGAACGATATATATTCTCCGGTAGAGCCTATAATGAACGCTTTTCCGGTTTCGTCCACCGATATTCCGTTAACGATTTCACGGATGTTCTCAATATTCATATCGGCTGTTCCCATACCGATAAATTTACCCTCATTGTCAAAAAAAGCCTTAGACGCGGTGACCATGGTTATGGTGGAAACCGGATCATAATATACCTTTGACCATACCAGTTCGCCGTTTGCGCTCCTTCCCTTTATATACCAATCCTCGTTAAAATAATCTACAGTATCTCCGTAATTGGGAATGTATATAACATCTCCGTCACCATCATCATATAAAAACGGGCCAAAATAATAAGAGCTGCTGTCAAAGGCGTAAGGCTCAAACCATACGCCGCCTCCGAAGGTATTCTCGTTGAAAGCTATATTTTCCATCAAAATATTCTTATGCTTTTCATGGTCGAACACATCCAAGCTCAGAGCTTTTCCGTACCTGGCGAGATTAATAGCAACAGACGCGTTTTTGTATAGCTCCAGCTGTATCTCTAAATCAGCCACGTTTAAGCTTTCATGCATTTTTTCATTTATTGTTTTATTGATTCTGGAATTGCTGACATAATAGCTTAATACGACAAATGAAAGGGTAGTTATGATAATAGTTGGTATAACCAAAGTAAATATTCTCTTTGCTATACTATCAAATTTCATGAGCGCAGCAGCCTCTTTCAAGTGGAATTTTCTATATAATAGACTTAATTCGGTATTTTACCATAATTGCACATTGAATGCTACTTATCGTGCAGATTTTCCTGTTTTAAGGGTTCTGGCCGCG
>Ga0153949_1000318_pt1 | contig 16790 bp, 19 predicted proteins | sample TSNJ033MetaG_FD_104705 | JGI IMG/M metagenome (GOLD analysis project Ga0153949, IMG submission 104705) | Attine ant fungus gardens microbial communities from New Jersey, USA - TSNJ033 MetaG | ecosystem: Host-associated > Fungi > Mycelium > Unclassified | place: USA: New Jersey, Wharton State... | reverse complement strand
GAGGAAGATCTTGGGTATGCTTGTGTTTATTTTAAGGAGGATAATGGGATGCATACCGATTTTGTGTTTCCTATGACGGCGAAGAACATTGCGAATTTTATTGGGAAGTATGCTTTTGAAGCAAATAAGATTATTATGACGGATTTATGTGATAGCTTCATTTGCGAATCAGTTTATGGTGGATTTTTGATGAACTGTCCGGAACAGGAGCTTTGCCGGGAGATTATTCCGTATCTTTCGGCCATTCAGCAAGGGGAGGAGGAGCCGGAGGAGTTTCCGGTGGCAACTAGGGAAGAGGTGGATGCATTTTATGATGAGGAGGAAGAAATGGGTATGGAGTTTTTATAAAAAGATGGACCATAAAATTGAAAAATAAATTTTTATATTGACTATCCAACGAGTCTAGCCTATGTTATAATTACAATATAGTTAATTGTTAATAGCAAAGGAGCGTGAATATTATGTTAGCTGCTGAGTCACATGTTATAAATGAAAAGAATGAAGATGCTTCTAAGTTAGAACTGTATAGATTGTTAGGAGAAGGCTACAAGGCAATGCAAGAAGGCCGGGTAACTCCGCTAGATGAAGTAGTAAAGAAAATAGAAATGAGGAGAGTAGGGCGTGGCTAAAATTTTATTTACGGAACCGGCAGAGTATGATTTGCTGGATACGGAATATTATATTCATGTCCATCTTTGTAATCCACAAGCAGCTAGAAGAGTTGTTGATGGAATTATCAATAAAGTACAAAAGCTGGAAACTTTTCCTGAAGAACATCCATTTGTAAATGATCCTTTATTGGGACGTCTTGAGCTACGAATGACATGGTTTGATAATTATAACATCTTTTATCATTACAATATTCAGAATGATGAGGTGTATGTGATTAGAATTTTGTATAATAAGGTGGATTGGAAAAATATTTTGAGATAGCCAAAATTGGCCTGGATAAATAACTATATGTGAATAAGAAATTATGGTTGACGGAATAAAGCTGTAGTCCCACATTAGTAATAATGTAGGGGGGGCTATGGCTTTTTGAATGTAGAGTTTATTTTGTAGATGTGGTACAATAAATTTAGTTTTAAAATGAATAACATAGCCTAAACATTAGATGTTTTTGAAAGTTGAGATCTGTGTCGCATTAGGGAGAAGGTATTTTGTATGCCAAAAAGAAAAGATGACTTTAGGCCGAAAACAATAAGCATTTTGGGGCGAAGATGTGGGTTTATATGTAGTAATCCTGCATGTAAGAGGATAACGGAGGGGCCACACAGTGATACTGAGAAAGCTGATTCAATAGGTAGGGCATGTCATATTGAAGCAGCATCAGTAGGAGGGCCGAGGTATAATCCTAATATGACAGGTGAAGAGCGCCGTTCTATAAATAATGGAATCTGGTTATGTACCACCTGTGCCTCGAAAATAGATTCTGATGCCAACCAGTATCCGGTAGCTTTGCTAAAGCAATGGAAAAAAGAGGCTGAAAAGGCAATTTGCTTAGGAAATAGTACCGTGGATAAAGTAACCTATAATGGGATTAAAATAATTGCTGTTGCCAATATTGCTGGCGGGGTAGGTAAATCCTTTTCATCTGCTGCGTTATCATACTGTTTAAAACAAATAACAAAAAAGAATATACTGTGTATAAGTGTTGCGCAAATAGATAATGCACCAATGGTATTGGGGATATATCCTGATATGATGGATTTTGCTGAACATGAAAATAAATATGTAGGGAATTTAGATATCTTAAACTCATCTGCAGGTGTAGATGTCATAAGTGCGTATAGCATAGAAAATAATATAAAGTGGCAAGAAGTTAATTACGGAACATCGAGCTTTCTTAAAATATTGGATGAGCTTCTTGAAAGGAATAAGTATAGTTATATAGTATGTGATTGTGGAAGAGGGGATAGCCCAATAAGAAAGGATATCATACTAAATGCTACAGATGTAATTGTACCTATCGGGGAAAATCACAATTCATATAACGGAATGGCATTCATTGTAAATATATTGCGAAAGAATACTGGCAAAAAGAATATGTGGGTGCTGCATACAATGGGTTTATTAGCAAATCGTCATAGTAGGCTTTTTGAAGAATATTTAAAGATAAAAGAAGTGGCATCTAAGTTGAATATGGTAAGGGTACAAGATTTTAGAAAAATAGTGCCATACAGCGATAAGGTTGATGGTATTTTGTCAGAAACGGGAAATCTATTTGAGTATGAACAAATTGCGGAGCTGACTGAAGCATATATGCAAGTAGCTCAAGAATTGATAGAAAGTTATGAATAAAGCGATTTTGAATTTAGAGTTGCACTTGGCATTATTTTGCTTTTTAATCGCAATAATTTCTGATAAGAGATCTTGAATTATATATAAGGATCGGAGGGAGAATCGACTATATTAACTCTGCAAGTAACGCTATTGAATGCTTTCGGTATCTTTAGACGCATTATTATACGTCACTTACTAAAGCTTCGCACATAGAAAAGACCTATGTACCTTGAAAATTCAATATTTGGTAAAGGTTCGTTATTCTGATTTTATGGATTTATGCAATTTGGGGCAAGCGTCTGGTTAATTCTTTGGGCAGTGCTGAGATGAACGCATTCATGAGTTCATCTAATTGCTTTGTTGTTAAGGACAGCTTATCTGATAAGGTATCTATAAACACATTCATCAGTAGATGGAAGGCCTGAATCCAGCTGATATCTGCCAGTTCATCTGAAAAATAATGGAAAATTTCTCCTAACATCCTGATATCTGTTTCCTGCCGGTTTTCTACCGAAACATCATGTATCGGGTAAATACAATGGCTACGTGGGCAGTCATTGCGTCATAGGATAAAGATTGGCATTCCTTGCTGAGCTTAAGTCACTTACTTTTATTGCCCCTGCTGACAGCAGAAAACTGGATATAGAATTGAGTTGAGGCCATGCAAATGCGTAGCTTTTTTTATGTCTGAATCTCTGATAATTATATTATTGCATCGTGGAAGATAATGGGATATGATAGAATATGTTAAAACTAGGATATGGATAATTTACAGAAGATGAAGGGGAAAGTAGTGAAGGAAGTTGTTAAGAATATTCTTGCCAATAATGGGCTCATAGAACAGAGATGAATTATCAGGATATGTTTTGTATGCGTATGGAATTGTTATTACAATGGAAAAATGTTGATGGAAAGGAAAAGGTAATGAAAGCAGTAGTCAGTAAAGTTAATTTTAAACGTGGGTGGGTTGCTTATGAAATGGACGAATATGATTATGGATGGCTTGAAATTTTAGATACGATAGAATTGGAAGAAGGCGACATAATAGAAGGTCAATTAACAGATCTTGGACAGGCATATATCACTAAAGTAGGTACAAACGAAAAAATTGATGTATTTATAGAAGATTACGGAATGAATTATAAAAAAGCTATTGAGATGATAATGAGATAATTATAGTATGGCAGATTTATTTTAGCGTGACAAATTTACTATTTCTTGTCATATAAAAAATGTATTTAAAGAAGGGGAATGGGATGAAACGGGAGGTATAATCAAAATGAGTGAGGAGATTCTATTAAATTGCAAAACTTGCTATGTAAATAGTGATGGTGGTGATTGTTCTAATATCAATGGAACGGTACAACATAACAATGGAGGCAGGAATGAATAATAACAAAAGCAATGTTAAGGCATCGTGGCTTCATATTTCAGATTTGCATGTATTCCCAGAAGCAGATACAACATTGATGCTTGATGATTATCTAAAATTGGCAAACATTATTTCACCACAATTTCTTATTGTGACTGGTGATTTTCGTCATAAAGCATACAAAACGGATTTTTCCCTTGCCAGGAAGTATTTAGAATTACTTCTTAGTGCTTTTCACATTGATAAAAAAGACACTTTTCTTGTACCTGGGAATCATGACGTGAATGAATATGAGGGAATGTCTGCGGCTATTTCTGATATATGCTCACATTCAGAAGACAATTATAATATCTATTCAAAATACTTGACAAAAATGACATCATTATACAGCGGATTTTCTGATTATAATGCTTTTGTGCATGAATTTTACAGTGGATCGGGAGTCACGGATGCAAGGTTAATCGACCCAGGTGGTGTACATTGCATTGTTTGGAATGATTTAATTAATGTCCTTTTTATGAATACTGCATTAATCAGCGATGGGGAGGATCATGATCAAATCCTTGACATTAGTTTGTTAGCACAATGCGAGATTAATTTTCAATATCCAACAATTATGTTAGGGCACCATGGAATTGATTCTTTGTATTCTAGCCATGCAGAAAGAGTAAAGAGTATTATTGATCGTCGAAAAATAAGTGCGTATCTTCATGGTGATAGGCATAGATATGCAAATCATCCAATATCACAGATTTCTGTACCTAATAGAACGATTCCAAGTATTACTTGTGCCAAATCGGCACCACAGTCGGGAGACTCTTTTTCTGAATTTGGTGTGGTTTATTATGAATGGCGAAATGATGACAATACATATATTCAAGCATACAGATGGACTCAAAAAGGCTTTATTGAAGACTCTACCTATTTTTATGATATTGATAAACGCTATTTTTTCCCCATGCTCTACGATAACAAGAGTATCGTAGACGGAGCGCAGATATTATATAAACAAGTTAAAAATCTCATGAATAATTACGAAATATTTATGAACGGAAAATGGGTAGAAGAGGCAGAAAATATTTGGCAAACAAATCACCACGAGGGGATAGGCAAATGCTTATTGGTATATTATTGCGAAAAGGCAAATGAAGGAGTGGTTAATGCACATCAACGGGGACAAGAAATCTATTATGCATTAATGATGATTCCGGATTGTGATTTCAATACACAAAAAATGCTTGATGCCACAAGAAAACTATTGTTTTCGAGTGAATATTGAAGGAGGATAACATGGCATTCTTAGATTTATTAAAAAAACAAAATGAAACTGCTGTTAAGGAAACGAAAGCTCTACAAAGAACTGTTTCAGATCAAACTCCGGAAGTTGAGATTTTTTCTGGTTTTAAAACAAATTCTTTTTCTATGAATGAATCGCGTTCAGAATCAGTACCTGTCCGCCATATGGTTAATTGGCCGAAAATTGGCGGGACAGTAGATGACTTGATAGTAACACAGCAGATTAATATATTGGTGGATGCATCTTTTATCAGGAGTTCTGCTTTCCTTAATTTTACTAAAACTTGGCATACAAAAAGAATATCAAAATCTGTAAAACAATTTTACTTTATACCAACTTGTGAAATAAAGAAGCTTTCAGAAGAAGAACGCAGCCGTTTAGTAGCAGGAGATTATCACGAATATGCAGGAGATGATATTTCAATCTGCCTTGAAAAAATGTTTAACCAAGATTCAAATCGGAACATCGTTCTTCTGACTACAAATGGAGATGTGGGTTATTCTACACAAAAGGTAGCGCAAGCAAAGGGATTGAGGTTACGTTGGTACGGTATGGATAACAATGGAAGACTTTATGCACTCTATGCTAAAAATCAACAACAGGCGGCAAATAGAAAACTGAATAAACAGAAAGCATCTGATGTAAATCGGCCATTTAAGCTGTCTACAGAGTTAGTTCAAATAAGAAAGTCAAATAGGACGCCAAACAATGTTCCAACTACAGGAGGAAGAGTAATTACGGGACGGGATGGTTCGGTTTTATATTTGAAAGGGGCTTTAATGACCGACCATACTTCTGTGACATACACTACGAGTAACGAAAAATTCTTTGCAAAAGTGTATACAATGGATGCGCTTCGAGTAGATATGTTGGAAAACAAAGCAAATCGCATGCTGCAAGAAAAAATAGAGATTAGAGGAGTTTGTTGGCCCGTAGATACATTAAATGATAATATGGGGTGCTTTGTGGGTGTCCTTGTCCCAGCATCCAAAGGTGTCCAGCTATCACGTTCTGTGTTTAGTGGTGCAACAGGTTTGGCTCAGTTTTTTCCGCAGTGGAATAAAGGTGATCTTTGTATACTAACGATGAATATACTTGACAAAATCTGCAAGATGCATGACTTGGGATTAATGTTTGGATGTATAAATCCAGCTTCTATATATGTTGCAGGAGCAGAGGTTGTTTATTTTGTTGATACAGACTGCTGGCAGATTGAGGGTTATCCTGCTCTTTCGCATAATCAAACCTTTACTCCGCCTGAAATTATACGTGAAAATAAGACTCGGTTTTTTTACACAATGGATCAAGAAAATTATCAGATAGCTTTATTGACTTTCATGCTAATGATGCCTGGTAAGTTCCCATATGCCAAAGGAAAAGATGCTAATGAGCGCGATAGCATTAAAGATATGGCTTTTCCTTTCAGTGTAGGCGGTGGTATGCGTCAATCTCAAGCTGTAGAAAGACCGAGTGGCATATGGCGAATTGTGTGGGATCATCTTCCGTATAAGATGTGTGATAGTTTTTATAACTCTTTTCATTCTATGGGGAGGTATGCTAGTCCAGGGAAGCGCCTTAGAGATATAGAGTGGTTGGAAATGACCAAGGATTACGGCAGATTCCTTGCCACTTCGGAAAGAAATGATTCGTGTAGTATGTTTCCTCGTACGTTTAGGCGTGATGGGAAAAGAGCATTTGTAAGATGCAGTAAATGTGGTCATGAGCATCCGGATTTTTATTTTATGCATAGTGTTCGAGTACAAAAGGAAAAAATCAATATATGGGAAAGAGGTTATAGGATTTGCCTTCCATGCGCTGATGATCAGTCGGAGGCGTCATTTGAGTGTGAATGCTGTGGCCGTCGATTCTATTATACCAATAGAACAAAACTTATACACGAGATAGGAAAAAGTGATTTTGAATGGGAACGGCAGAAATGGTGTAGGAACTGTAAAAAGCGTACTGTAAAATGTGGGCATTGTGGTCGGGAAGTACCAATTTATCAAATTAGAGAGTTTGAAGATAAGATGCGTCATACTCGGACGAACGTTTGTAGTGATTGTTTCAAAGATATGATTGAAAAAGCTAAGCATGAGAAAGAGGTATGGAAGAACTCAGTGGATCATTGGGCATCGTGCCGCAGTTGTAGTAATAGTTTTCCTATTACAAATGGTGATATAGAGCATATTAGAAAAAAAGGATGGAATTTGCCTACACGTTGTCCTAACTGTAGGGGAAAAGGCAATTAATTGATGAAGGAGAAGAACGTATTATGGCAAATGAAGCTTACTATACAAATGAACACTATAATCAGCAGCGTAGATTGCTCATCAATGGTGATCCACGTGCGCTAATCTGCTTCTGCGTGGATGTTAGTCAATCTATGGATGAGTGGTGGATTCAACAAGGTGGTTTGAAGCGCAATACGGGGTCGGGCTTTTCTGATGGGCATAATGTTAATTACTTTAATCTTGATGATATCCGGCCTGGATATGCACATTATAAAAAAATTGACAAGCTGAATGAGACACTCAGTGGCCTCTTGAACGATTTAAAACGTGATAGGGAACTTTGCAGGCAGGTTGCTGTGGCAGTTATTACATATAGTCGTTTTGCAAGTGTTAAATATGATTTTCTTGATTGTGAGGCGTTGGATGTACCATCCTGCAAGTGTAAAATAGAAAAGGCAGAAACGGCAATGGGGGATGGTCTCCGCATAGCGCTTGCACAACTAGATGAAATGCAAAATGATCTTCGAAATGCTGACAATGATTACTATACACCTATCTTGGTATTTATGACTGATGGCACACCTACTGATGATCCGCGCATGGAGTTTACTAAAGTTCGCGAACGGGTACAAAATGGAGATTTATTTCTTTTTCCTTTAGGTATTGGCGAGGGAGCTGATATGGCAAGATTACGCGATATGTTTCCAGTGGGAAAAGTGCCACAAGGTTTTAGTGAACGTTATAAAATGATTATGCCTGAAGATTATAGTACCATTTTTAGGGAAATCAAGGACCATGTTAAAAGGAAACAGAGTGTAATGGTTTCCGAGGGGAACAGTATACAAAGTACACCTGCTGTTGATGATATAAATGTTAACAACAATCAAATGGGAGAAAGTATTTTATTTAAGTATTTGACAGAATTAGCCTAACCAGGAAGCTTAATAAATGATAAGAAAATGTTATAATGTATGGAATAATACTTTTACAAAAAGCAATTTAGAAAAAACTTTATCTTTTTGAACTCTTTTCTAGAGATACAAGCAAAATTCAAAGATAAGTAAGGAACTTGTTTTAGGGTAAAAAATGAGATGGAAGAAGAACGATTCTGATATCAAAATTAGATGAACTCTCTGATATGGCTGGTCCTGGAACCGTACAGGAGAATCTCTTACTAAACTGGTGGTTCCACAAAATACGATTTCAATCCTTTTCAAAAGGATTGAGATCGTATTTAGTTCCAACCAGCTGAGCCAGACTGGATATACCGTTTAAAAAAGTGTAACCGCTCCGCGTGAACGGAGCAGCGTTTCGCTCTAAACGGCGCAAGAGGATAATGTGATGGTCATAGACTAACTCATTAACCCTTGACTACATTTCCTCATGCCTTAGGTGATCTGTCAAGGACAAAGCCACGTAGTGGTGTGCAGCATCCTTGATGGATTGCCTAAGACATGATAATCTGCAAGGAAAAGGTTAACAAACCTTCACTCCGGTGTCCCGGAAACCCACACCGATTGCCTCGGAATACTTACGCCGACGCTAGCGGAAAGGTTACGCTACTGAACCGGAATATGCATATATATGGATTGGAGAATTAAGAATATTAAAATGGGTAGGCTTTAAATAGAGTGATATTTCGTGAATCGAATAGACTGAAGTCAGAATAATGCAGTTGTAATCGAATGTTATAGAGAAATAATGATTATATGCATGTACAAAACAGTTTTGTATGTTATAATACCTACATAATATAGCAAGGAATATGATTAAAAAATGATTGGAGAAGTTGGTACTTGTCAATAATTTGAATGAAAAATATCAGTAAGGAGAGGAAATCGTGGAGCTGAAAGCTAAAGAATATTTGTCATCTTATGAGTTTTATGCATGGATCCAGAATATTAGGGGTCAATTATTATTTCAAAACGACGAACAAGTTGTACTAGATTTTACAGAGGTTATTAGAATAGAGGCACCTGTGATTCCGAACCTTCTTTGTCTTGGACAAATACTTAAAACGAACACATTAAGCAGACCTATATTAAGGTTGGCAGAGAGTTTGACAGGGGGACATTTAAAAAAATATTTAAATGATATTAATTTTTTGCAATATGCTACAGAGTATAAATTATTTGAGTTTGAAAATTCCCCGTATGGAGGATGGGATGGAAAACAAATGGATTCGAGAAATACAACCATATATTTTCCACTTCCAGATGTAAGGGGGCTGACTGTTGAAGAAATTAAAGCATTAGTGAGTAATGAATATTATACAAGAGTGCGTATGGGATTAGCAGCATTTATTAAATATTATTTAGCGACTTTTGATGTGGAAAAAATTCAAGTTAATACAGATAAATCTGGAAACTCAATTTTTGAATTAATATGTGAAATGACTATAAATTCTGCGGCACATGGAAGAAGCTTTAGCTTTGCTACTATGCAAGCGAACTACAGTGCAAAGAAAATCTTTATATCTATTTCAGACTGTGGAGGGGGATTTAAAAAGTCTGTTGCTCAAAATATTAATGATGGAAGAATTGATTCTAATATATTATCACGAATTCCAGTCAATGAATTTGAGGCAATCATAGTTGGTTTATATGCAAGGGTATATGACGATGACTATGGATTATATAGTGTTGCTCAAAAGGTTTTAAAATTAGGAGGAACAATGCGGATACATTCAAATGATACACAAGTTGTTTTGACACCAGCATATGAAACTGCATTTAATGAAAGAATCTTGTTATCCGATAAATCGTTTGCTAAGAAGAATGTAAGACGGAATCTCGTTTTTGGAGGAGCTCACATTGAGATTGATTTACCTATAGAAATAAAAGATAGGAGGGGTAAGAATGCAGGGGCTATACACAATTGGTAAGGAGCGTTTTGAGGTAATATCGCTAGCATATAATAATTTTTTAAATGATTTAAATGATATTAAAGATGGCGGTAAATATGCAGGTCAATATAGTCAGGAACGATCTCTAAGAGGTAAGGAAATAGAAGTGATATATGATTATATTCAAGGAAAAGAAGACAAAGAAATTACTATTATTATTGATATGAATAATATTGTATTCTATCCCTCTAGAGCTTTTGAAAAATTTATGGATTTGAAAGAAAATCGAATTATTTTCTGGAGAGTTGCTGATTTGAGTAAAAAATTGAAGAATGACTTAAGTGATTATTACCTAGAAAATATAGATTCGAATGGTAATATTTTACTGTTCTCGAATATATTCACGAAGGAAGAATTTTTCAGAGAAATTCAAAGTAGTTTAGCTGATATTTATATAAACGAATGTGCAGAAATTGTGAGTAGAATCACTAAGAATCATGATGCAGAGAAACCACAAGAATCATCTGGAATATATAGCAATAGTTATGTGCATATAAAAGATTTATTTACGAAACCATATGATTATAATTATATCATTTTTGAGTTGTTGAGTTTAATAAACTCTTTAAATATACAATTTGATGCTTTGGTTAGCACAAGTAGAAATGGTGCTGTAATTGCTAATATTTTGGGGTGGCTGTTGGAGAAGAAAGTGGTTCATTGCACTAGTTTGGGTCCGAAGTATGCAATAGAGGTAAATACTGTAAATAAAGAAATACGGAAAGGTAAAAAATATCTGTATATATTTGATTTTATTTGTTTGGGTACAGAAATTAAAGTGCTAAATGCACTGCTTGATATTAAAGAGGCTGAATTAGTAGGAGGCGTTGGCATTGCTAATTACATTGATTTTGATTCGCCATATGCTAAGCGTAATGTTTTGGGAAATATGAAGGGGTTAGTAAATATTATGAATTTTGAAATTCCCTATTTTATCGCTGGGACAAAAGAAGATTTGAAAATTTTAATGGAAGAGAGGGCGAATCGTGGAAGGACATCAAAGGGGGTATGAAAGTTTTGAATGTATTTCTGCAATCAATGGGACGGATCTCGATAAGTTTCATGATTTAGTAAAGCACTATTCCAAACAACTTTGCACAAATCTTTCTAACAATGGTAGTGTCTACACAATGCATGATTTTGGACATCATTGTATTGATTTGTATAAAATTGTGAGTAGAGTAATATTAAATTGCAACTCAGCATATAACAATGGAAATGGTATGAAATCTAGAGAATTCTATATTCTCAATATAGCTATTTTGCTCCACGATATTGGTATGAATAAAGTAATTGATATGAATAGGGGGAAGCATTCTTATGATTCTGCGGATTTCATAAAGAAAGAGTACAATATTTGTAGCAGTCCATTGGCAGAAGAACAATCAGGATTAACAAGAAATGAGATTGCGGGATTAAGACGTATTGTACAAGCTCATTCTGATGGAAATGATCCGTCAGTACCTAACTGTGAGCGTGGATTAAATAATCCTAAAATTCAGGAAAACTTAAATGGAAAGGAAGTTATAATTAGGGAAAAACTGCTAGCATTTATTCTGCGCTTGGCAGATGAATTAGATGTGACAAGTGATAGAATTGGTCATAGCTCTATTGAAGAAGAATTAGAAAATGCAGAGGAAAGATGCCAAGATATACTTTACAAGTTAAGTGTCTGTAATCATGATGAGAAGGAGGAATTGGAAAAGCAAAGAGATATTTATTTTGCGGCTAAGGAATCGTTAGAACATTGGAAATTGCTTTACTTATTTCAGGAAATAAAAAGAGAAGAGAAGGATGGAAAAGCATATTTAATAGTAGATGATGAATATATAGAACAACGAATTCAATCAGGAGATTCAATACAAAATTTAGCGGATCAGATAGAAAGGGTTTATGGAAAAATAAAAAAAGAATTCGACAAATTCGAAGAATTTGTTAATTCCAATTTGATATATTCTGGTTTAATAGGGCTAAAGCAAATTATAATTTCTACTGGAAATAAAGAATTACATAACCAGATTATGAAAAAAGAAGGTATTATAGGGATGCGCGTAGCCGGAGGAGGGCTAGTAACTGTAGATTTAAATAATCAAAATCTAGATGGGGAAGAAAAAACTATCCAAGAAAAAAATAATGAGCAGGATAATGAACAGAGCACTCTTTTGAAGCCAACTGTTATTTCTCCAAAATGTAGTATAGAGTTGGAGAAATTTATAGAGGAGCGAAATCTTTTTCAGGTAGGTCATTTTTTGCTTCAGGATAGCATATGTGCAAGAAATTGGATAGATATAGCCGAGATAATTGAGACAGAAAAGCAATTTCGAAAATGCATTCAGGAATTTGTTTCGCATATACAAAAGAAAATGAGCGAAGTAGATGATTACATAATTGTTGGCTTAGATGCTAAAGGTATGCTTATTGCATCGAGAATTGCATTTATTCTAAATAGGCCTTTTTCATATGTTGTGCCGGCAAAAGCAAAAAAAAATAGTGGTTCAATAGATAATGATTTAGTGTTAAAAGAAGAAAAGGTAATTTTAGTTACAGATGCAATATCAACATTTGATACAGTGAATAGTGTAATTACTGAATATAGTATATCTGACAAAGTAAAAGCCATCTATGCTTTGTTCTTTAGGAATTCAGTTGATGAGAATTATATACAGTATCACAGTGATTTAGTAAAGATGACCTATATATTAAATGATACCTTTGATATTGAAATTTATAAAAACAATAACTGTAGATATAAAGATACCAAAAAATGTAAGGCTTGCAATAAAAAAGTTTATTAAAGGGAGGATGTTTATGAGGATCATTGAACCTTATTTTGAGATTTTAGAGTTATCAGATGAAAAAGAAGTATTAAAAAAAATCGAATTGATTGGAAGGGTATGTTACAAAAGTGAAAAAAACATAACTGAAGAATCGGCCAATCAATTTATATCTAATATAATAAAAAGCGGGCATGAGTCAGTTATTGAGCATGAGAAGGTTAGTGTAAGAGTTGTATGTGATAGAGGTGTTAGCCATGAAATTGTTCGACATAGGATAGCAAGTTATAGTCAAGAAAGTACTAGATATTGCAATTATAGTAAAGATAAATTTGGAAGTGAACTTACATTTATAAAACCACTTTTTTGGAAAGAGGATGAAGAAAGGTTTGATCTCTGGAGAAGTATCATGCAAAATATCGAAAATAATTATATAAGATTGATTTCCGCAGGAGCATCTCCGCAGGAGGCGAGAAGTATTCTCCCTAATAGTTTGAAAACAGAATTGATTATGACAATGAACATGAGAGAGTGGCGACATTTTTTTAGACTGAGAACATCTAAAAAGGCGCATCCGCAAATGCGAGAAATTGCAATACCTATTTGTAAAGAGTTTCAAAAAAAATATCCTGTAATTTTTGGTGATATATTAATTGATGAATAGACAATGGTGAACAGTAGTCCATATATACCTTGCTTATTTATTGATTTTATGTAAATGACGTATAATAATGCGTCCAAAATACCGAAAGCGTTTTCCTCGCCAATAATAAGATAAAAATAATGAACCGTAAACAAAGTAGAAAAGCTACGAAAGGGAGGAGGTCAGCCGGGTTTTTCCGAAAATCAATGGAACCGCCAAGGGGCTACCAGATACTTTGGTCATCATTATTGTATCATCAACGCATGTTGAGAGTATAATTTTGATGACGAGATGTGGTTTGGGGGCGAAAAAGTAGGGTTTGACCACAAGATGTAGTGGTTTGTGGGCGGAAATGGGGAGAAATTGGCATCGGTGGATGCGAATTTTGACCCGTTTTTTTGCCACATTTCACTGATGCCGATATGGATTTAGGGGGATATGCTCCCATAATATATGAAAAATCATTTTTGACGGTAGATGAAAAGTAATATTTTAAAAGGTGCATATGGATCTTTGAGAATGTTTTTTAAACTATCTTTTAGCCTGTTTATTTGCTATAATATATGCAGCTTAAATAAGAATTTAGTGTAGGGAATTAACAGGAGGTAAACTTGTGAAGGTAGGATTAAAACAATGTAGTTTAGAAGATCAAGAAGATTTAATGAAATTGTGCGACAGCGTTGATAGAAGTTATATTGCGAATCGATTGCCTTTTCCATATACGATAGATGATGCTATTTGGTGGATCAATATGGCAACTGGGCATGACGGAAAAGATGGAATATTTAGGTTGATTGTGGCAGATGGCAAGATAGTAGGTAATATTTCAGTAGAACAAAAGTCAGATGTTTTCGGGGAAGATGCAGAAATTGGGTATCTGCTTTCTACTGAAAGCTGGTCGAAAGGAATTGCAACAGAGGCGGTAAAACAAATCTGTAAAATTGCGTTTTCAGAGCTGGATATTATCCGCATCACAGGTTTGGTCTATGAACCCAATATAGCATCTAGAAGGGTTCTGGAAAAGAATGATTTTGAATTAGAAGGTGTTATGAAAAAGGCAGTGGTTAAAAACAAAAACATTTATAATCTTTATGTTTATGGAAAGCTTAAAGGAGCGGAAGCTTTTTAATCAAAATTATGTAGTTAAAGCGGTGCGCCAGGCTTTTGTCGAGCTATAAATAGTAGAATTTTTATGTTTTCGATGGTAGAGGAGAGGATATGGGAAAAAGCGCCCGAAGCGTATCAATTATTGGTGGAGCGGATGGACCAACGAGTATTTTTATTGCAGGAAAGAGTGGTAAGATTAATATTTTAGAATGCCTGAAAAGATATTGTTATAGAAGAAAAAACGATTATTGCCGATGCACATACATTGGAGGAAGTCGTTATCTATCTAAAAAAACATTTCAATGCTAAAGAGATATCGCAAAAATCGTCGAAATATCTGGAACGACAAAAGTGTTTAAAAGAATCTTTGATAATGAATTACCATCCTGAATTGTTGGGAGGGCTGGCCCAAATAACGTACCTGGATTCGTTTGATGATAGGTCATTAAAAGAATTTTGGAAACAACTGGAACTGAGGCGTAAGAAAGCTCAAACGGTAGGTGATGATGTTTTTCCAATGGACTATCACCTGTACGAAATTAGATATTAAAAATAAATCTGAACGATATTCTTCTTTAGTGGCTGCGTTATGTTCATAAACTTGGATTTTACATGGTAACTATACCGAAAGATACGACTGACTGGAATAACTAAAGTTCAAGCGAGCGAGATGGAGCAAAACGGAATCGAGCGACACTGCGGAGAGTGGGTTAACATTCTATTACAGATTGATTAGTTAAATTTCAATTTAGCAGAGCGGATGGAAGAAAAAAATGTATATAAAAACAGCCAGATTAGTAGTTCGAGATTTAGAACTAAAAGATGAGCAGCAATTATTAAAAATGGTATGGCAGAAGAATCTTGTGAAGTTTATGAGGGATTGGTCTGAAAATAGTTTGGTACTTGGTTCTTTGAGTAGATATATTGATTGGCATCAAAGCTAAAAACAATCTACAGATGTATATGAAAATAAGCGTTATGTCATTGCGTGTCCAAATGATGACAGGTTAATCGGGATAGTTGGAATTGGGCTTGAGGATACGCTCAATGAAGTGGAAATGGCATATTTTATTGATGAAGAATATCAGGGGAATGGATATGCAACGGAAGCATTAATAGCGTTATTTGATTGGTGTGTGTCGGTATCTGATTTGTCATATCTTATTTTAACTATAGATTGTGCAAATACAGTTTCATGCAGAGTGGCTGAAAAAGCAGGATTTGAGTTGTTCGAAAAAAGAACTCCGATAAATCATAAACAGGCCAATATGGCCAGTGATAATTACTTTTATTATAGGATTATATATATGACGAAGGAGAGGTGGTAACTATGATAGGTTTAGACACGTTCAAAAGGTTGATGAAAGAATATGGGGGGCGGCTTCCATTATTAACTCTTGATGAATTTTTTAATGGCAACACGAATGAAGACTCTATTGCTCCAAATCAATGGGGGGAGGGGCGCCCTTCTCTTGCTGAAATATGGGCGGTATTGCAAAAAACTGAGTCAATGCCAAATATGGCTTGGGTTCGTATTGTTCTCCATAATGACACGGAGATCGAAGAATATAATGGGAAAGAAATATTAAAACTCTACGGAGATACAATCGCACTCTGTACGACTGCTCAACCTATGGAAATAGAAAAATTGGTAAATTGCGAATGGCTATGCTCTGATGGGGTAATTGCAATAAAGGATTCGGAACTAAATGTTTTTTCATGCATTCCGCCTATTCCGGAGGGGTTCAGCTGTTTGGAAATCGTGTGGGACTAATCGAATTACAATGCAAAATGATCATAACACGTAGAGTGTCAATTTCCTGCTTGTCAGTTAGGAAAATATCAATTTTATTGGGGGAGATATAATGGGGTACGATATTCATATTACAATTGGAGATAGTTGGGTGGATGAGGAAGATCCACTTACTCTGGAGAATGTACGACAGATATTACCAATGTTATCCAGTCAATTTCGAGTTGATGAATCTGGTGTTATCACAACATCTACACCACAGGGACAAACGCTATCTGGTGATTTTGGACCGTATTTGGAGTATGCATATAAAATTCCCGTAACTGTGGCTGCCGACAATTGCATGGAAATGGGACCCTCTCCCGGTGATTTCCACTTCGAGGATTTTGCCGGATATACGATATGAATCGAGGTGTCCTGTCCAT
>Ga0153949_1000314_pt1 | contig 16871 bp, 13 predicted proteins | sample TSNJ033MetaG_FD_104705 | JGI IMG/M metagenome (GOLD analysis project Ga0153949, IMG submission 104705) | Attine ant fungus gardens microbial communities from New Jersey, USA - TSNJ033 MetaG | ecosystem: Host-associated > Fungi > Mycelium > Unclassified | place: USA: New Jersey, Wharton State... | reverse complement strand
TCATCTTTCATCGCGCATTTATCTATTGTAATACCTTTACGTTTGCAGGCAAAGCAACTGGTACAGCCCTTGAAGTTCATATCGTAAAGATTTATCAGTTCTGTTTTGGCTCCAATTTCTTTTGCGCCATCCAGACACTTTTCAAGCAGAATATGTGTATTCCAATTTTTCTGGGGCTCCCGTTTACAGCGATAACTTTCATTTTTATTTCTCCATTCTTTTCTTGCAGTCTAACAGTAGATAAATGTCGGCAAGCGGTTCGACTGTGGTGATGTCGAATACCACCGGAAAGGTAGGCAGTTTGCCCATTGTCTCGGCATCATGAATCATTTTTTTGTTTTTTCGTAAGCGGTAAAAAAAAAGAAAAGTACCATTGATTTTATCTTGAAATTATTCTAAAATAGTATTCATAAACCCATCCTTTCGTATGAATGCTTACAGGGAGATTCCGTCTCCGATGAAGTGGTTCGTAGAAACCGTATATATGTGCATTATAGCACATGCATCTACGAAAGTGGTGGGTTTATATATTTTTGTATTTAAGTTTGATTGCAGCCGTAGGCTGCGGTATGTTATAATTGCAGTAAGAGTTCGGGGAGAAAGAGGTAGTTTGATGGAACGCATTATGGTTTTTAATCATGACAAACCGGAAATTGGATTGTATACAAGGACAACAACTGAAGGAGAAGAACTGGAGCTTGTTAAAAAATTTATCGATTTTTATTGCAATAAATTTATACATGACAATAAAGTTAATAACCTGGCAGTATTCGTTGAACCCAGAGTAGCGTCAGGTTTTCCGGACATTGTATTTGCATCGTATACTCCTTCCATTCTGGATAATTGGTCGGAGACAAGGGAACATCTTGACACTTTTGATTTGAAAATATTATCACATTTAATAATGACCAAGGGTTGTGAGGGATTACATCTAATGGCCGCCTTAAAGATGCCAGAAAAACAAATTCTTATTTCATTAGAGAAATTACTGGACGCAAAGTTAATTTATCGAAGTGTAGGGACTTGGAAACCACGAGAATTAAAAAATATTTATAATATTAAAAAATTAGTGTCAGTAGAGGCGAAAGTAAGCGATATGAAAAAGGTAGTGGAACAATCTTTAATAAACACATGGTTTGCTTCGCAATCGTATGCCTTATCCAAATCAAGCACTCCGCAAAATAACACGATTCAATATTTTGAGAACCGTGGAATTGGCTTGTATTGTAAAACGAAGAGTTTTAAAAAGGTAGTGGAAGCGAAGCGGCTAACCCTTCCATCTAGTTATTTATCACTACAGTTTAATGAATGGATAGGAAAAGCTAATACACATTAGGAGATGACTTATGAGAACATTTGATGACCTGTGCAAAGATTACACAGAGGTATCGTTGCTGGCCCGTGGTGGTCAAAAGATTGTTTTTAGCGCCAGACATAAAAATTATGAGGTTTGTGTCATTAAGCTATATTTTAGTTTAGATGATCCCAGGGCGCAACGAGAAATAGATATAGAAAAAGAAATGCATTTAGAGGCGGTTCCTCAAATTTTTGATACAGGTCACATAGAGTATGAACACATGCCAACCCTTTATGTGGTGGAAGAAAAGATACAAGGTACGGAACTCCGAAAACTCCTTAATCAGGGCTTGATATTTTCATTGAAGCAAGCGGTTGATTTTTTAGAACAAGGCTTGATATTTATAAATCAAATAGAAAATAAGGGGATCATTCATCGGGATATAAAGCCAGAGAATATAATTGTTACAGATGATGGAAGAGTCTATTTTATTGATTTTGGTATTGCCCGCATTTTAGGTGAAGTCTCTCTTACAAAAACTGAAGCTTTAATAGGGCCTCATACCCCGGGATATGCAGCGCCAGAACAATTTAATAACTTAAAAAGGGAGATTGACTCACGAACAGACATTTTTTCAATTGGTGTGGTTACATATGAATGCCTAACCGGAAAGAATCCATTTAGAGAAGGTGCTGTTAATGCTCTTGAGGTATTACAAAACACAGAAACTATTACACCAGTTGCATTTTCAATAGAAGGAGATACTCAAAGGCAATTTATGGCATTGCTTGGCTCTATGATGGGAAAGTACCCTTCTCGAAGGCCTAAAAATGCAGAGCAGGCATTGGGATGGTTAACTGCAACAAAGAAAACGTTGATTTATTAGGAGGTAATACATGGAATTGTACATACAAATGGGCCATGGAATGCAAACACTAGCGCAAGAGCATTTAGTGGATTTTGGAGATGGGACTTTAATTCTAAGTCCAATGAATATTCTGCCTAAGAGTATAGAAACTTTCTCGAGGAAGGTTGGTAAACTGAATGGGAAGATATTAATTGACCCACAATTATACTATCCACGAAAATATCAAAAAAATCTGACTCAATATTCGTATTGGCCGCAAAGCGAATATACAGTACTTGAAACTGGTGGATTTGATAGTATTGTAAAAGATTTGTCCGAATTAAACTATAGCGCGGGAACGGATATGCTAATTCTTCCTTCGTTTACAACTAAAAAGATAGATGACTTATGGGATAAGATTCAGAGAAGTGCAATTGAAAGCGGAAAAAGGTATGCGGATGATTCCAAATTATTGCATACAATTTCATTATCTAGCGATATTTTGAATGATGAAGCGAAGGTGGAAAAAATAGTGTTATATGTCGAGAAGTGGGAGGTGGAAGGTGTTTATATAGTTTGTGAACATCCGGATGGTTATTATTTAATAGATAAGCCATTGTGGGTCTCAAACCTATTATCTTTAGTTGCTGGAATAAAACGTTTAAAGAAAAAAGTAATTGTAGGTTATGCAAGTCATCAGATGCTTTGCTTGGCAATGGCTAAATGTGATGCAATAGCATCGGGTAACTATTTGAATGTAAGGTGGTTTCAACCGGAACATTTTGAGACACTGGAGAGTGATAAAATTAGCAGGCGTGCAACCTGGTATTATTGTCCTCAAGCTTTGTCGGAATTTAAAGTACCATTTCTTGATATTGCAAAGAGAATGAATTTGTTGGATAAGATGGCCCCACCATCACCAATGCAGAATGCATATTGTGACATGCTTTTTAGTGGAGGTCTTCCCTCTTCAACGGGCTATAGTGAAAAGGAAGCTCATAGACATTATCTATATTGCTTAAGAAAACAATGTCAAATGAGTGTGAGGGATTCTTATCAGGAGACAAAAGATGCACATTTAGTGCTTTTAGAAACTGCCGAACAATTATTAAATGGTCTATGGGGAAAGGGAATAAAGGGTCAAAATAGAGATTTTATGGAAATTATTGATGTTAATAGAGCGGCTATATCTGCTTATGACATGGCATACCAGTTTCCTATGGAATTAGAATGGAATACATTATAAAAATCAAATCAACCTCAAAGCCGTTTCTGACCTATGAGGTTGATTTTTTGCAATTATGAAAAGTTTGATGTTTGATGTAATATCTCACCAGCGTTTCATTAATTTTATCATACAACCGCTAAAAACTCCACATAGTTCTCTGATTTCCAAAGTTCAGGAATGTCTGTACCAAAGGTAATTTGTGAGAACGGAAACTGTAAAATTCATCTCTGCCATCTACCAATACTCCTGACGTTGCAGTGAACTCAACCTGAACCTCTTTTGTTTCCGGATCTATTTCCTAAAGCAGCACGATACCCTGTGTCATGTCGCCAACAAGAGGATCTTCGATATCCGTTATGCCAGGCAGCCGCATTGTCCGTCTTCCATTCTCATCTACCATACCTCCGCCGAAATTGATGAAATAGTTTCCATTCTCAAGAACAGCTTCATTGCTTACGAAAGAACTATAGCCCCTGTTACCGACCTCTGTTTCCCCATATTCAAAGATTTTCATAACCGTCATATTATTTATGTCTACCAGGTATCGCATCAGGCGCAAGCCCTAATAAAGGAACCAAAATAGCCCCAGCCCCAATTTCCGGTGTATAGGTATAATCGACCGTTATTGACTCAATATCATCATTTACCTGACCCCGAATCGGGTTTTCGTTAATTGCCCAAACACCAAGATATCCCGATAAAGGAGCTGTACCCTTTATACTCTTTCATATTTGAGCAACAAAGCATCATGGGACTTCAAGTCCATTTCCTGCGGACTCACAATTCCTGTCCACAAATCTACCGCGCTGCCATAATTCATCGGTTCACCCACACCGCAGATATCCTTTAAACCGTCCAACGAAATCCTTAACTTGGTATCAGTGATATTGAAAAATGCATAGTACACAGCCCTATCACTAATCCCCTCCCAGATAATCATCTGACTATCACGATAAACCTGCCGGGAACAGGAAATATCCCGATGCATTGCCATCACTTCCTTATTAGTCAGAAGACTTAACGTAAAGGGATCACAATCCCGCAGATCCCCACCAAAAAACAGGGGTGACCGGGCGATCGTCCATAAGGTCATCAAAGTCCGTTGCTCCTCTTTTGTAAAACGGGTATTCCGGTTGCCGGCACCGCCATCGCTGGAACGGATGCCTATATGGCCAAGGGGAAGCATATCCGCATCAATCCAATTTCCTTTTCGTACATAAGGTGCCCACTTTTCCAGGCGCCCAAACATATCGAGCAGCTGGCTCCAGCAATCCCAGAAGTCATCCGTCAGCCGCCACATATTGGCATTCTTTTGCAGGAATGCTCCATGTTCAACGGAAGCCGGTCCCGGAGACAGGCTTAAAACAATCGGGCGGTTCGTTTTATCAATGGCTTTGCGTATAGCAGCTATTTCACTTTTATGACAGCCATATAATACGGAGTTTGCCGTATCATCCACTTTCACAAAATCAACATCCCATGAAGCATAAAGCTCAAACAGGGAATCATAATAGCATTGCCCTTCCGCAAGTTCCATATTGACACCATACATATCGGAATTCCATGGGCAGATATTGTTACATGAAATATCCCGTGCCCTAAGGGATGTCCCTTTTATCATAGTATTCTGGTGTGCTGCCTGCCTGGGAATACCGCGCATCATATGAATGCCGAACTTTAATCCCAATCCATGTATATAATCTGCCAACGGTTTAAATCCCTTTCCCCCTTTCGAAGACGGGAAGCGGTTCTCTGCCGGTATCAGTCTGGAGTACTCATCCATGCAAAGGGGCACGAAATTGTGGTATACGGAAGAATCTGCTGAAGGTTCATACCATTGGATGTCTGCTATAACATACTCCCAGCCATAATCCTTCAAATGTTTGGCCATAAATTCTGCATTTTGCCGTACTTCTTCCTCCGTAACAGAAGCGCCAAAACAATCCCAGCTGTTCCAGCCCTTCGGTGGTATTTGTGAAAACGTCAAAAAATCTTCATTAAAATAAGTTTCAAACATAAAAATCCTCCTCATTAAGTTTGTAATTCAGCAGCAAAGGCTACCCTTTAATCCCAGAAGTAACAATCCCTTCCACAAAGGCTTTTTGAGCAAGTAAAAAGAGGATTGCCAGTGGAGCAATGATGATCAGGGTCATTGCCATCATATAATTCCATTGTGTATGCACTTCGTCCTTGAAAATTACCAGGGCGATTTGAAGGGTGCGCATTCGGTCCGTCGTCGTCACAATCAATGGCCAGGTATATTCATTCCAGCATTGAGTCGCCTTCATAACCAGCAGGGAGGCGAATACCGGCTTGGATAACGGCACATGAATGCGCAGGAAAGCACCAAAGCGGCTAAGGCCGTCAATCCTGGCGGCATCATCCAGGGCTTGCGGGAAATTGAGGAAAAACTGCCGAAACAGGAACACGCCGAAGGAGCCGGCTAAATAAGGTGCCATTAAGGCAAAATGAGTATTAATAAAGCCCATGCCGCCCCGGCCTAACATGTTATTGCCTCCTGCTAATGGAAAGTTCTTCAAAATAAAGAATACAGGGATGACCGTTGCCTGCGGCGGAATCATTAATCCCACCAGGCCGATAAAAAAGAGCTGGTCTCGTCCCTTAAAATTTAGCCTGGCAAAAGCAAAACCTGCCATCGAATTAATAACCAGGCTGATAATCACAGTAACTACCGTTACAAGAAATGTATTATAAAAATACCGGTTCCAGTCCCCTTGCTGCAGAGCTTCCGTAAAATTGCTGAAATGAGCCTTGACCGGGACAAAAAAGCGGAGCAGCCCTTCGCGGGAGGAAATCTCCCCCATACTTTTAAGGGATGTGGAGAACATAAGTAAAATCGGGGCAAACATAACGACAGACAACAAGGTCATACATAGTATGGCAATTACAGCATTTATTTTCTTTTTAGATATCATATCACTTTCCGTTTAACCGCCTGAATTGACTGCGGATAAACGACCTCCTTCCTGCTACCCATTGGTATCGTATCTGGCATTACAACCGTCAGCTTAAATCCAGATCATGCCCCTTGCTTCCAAATTTGAAATTAACCGCGGTTATGATGGAAACAACGATCATCATCAGGACCGTAATCGCTGAGGCATACCCGAACTGGTAGTCTACAAATCCGCGGTTATAAATCTGATGCATAACGGTGGTAGTCGAATTTACAGGGCCTCCGTTTGTAAGGATCTTCACCTGCTCAAATACATTAAAATTATTGATAAAGCCGGTTACCAAAAGAAAAAAGGTGGTAGGTCGCAGCATCGGAAGGGTGATATATCGAAACCGGTGCAGCGCATTTGCCCCGTCAATTTTGGCTGCTTCATAAAGATGCTGAGGTATGCCCAGCAGGCCGGAAGTGTACATGACCATATTGTATCCCAAAAGCTTCCAGAATGAAACGACAGACACGCAGATCAATGCCAGTTTCACATCATAAATCCAACTCTGCATCGGCAGATTGAATACTTTTAAAATGGCATTGAGCAGCCCATATCCCGGCTCATAAATCCACAGCCAGATCATGGAAGCACTGGCCATGGAAACAACATAAGGAAGAAATACAAAGGTACGGAATACAGGGATCAATCTGCCGGTTTGCGTAATCAAAATTGCCACCAGAAGACCACAGCTGATCGTGGAAGCCAATGTGATGACCGTGTAAAGAAGCGTGTTAACCACGGATTTCTTAAGGATCGGGTCACGAAACAAACGCAGGTAATTTGAGATACCAACAAAGTTCATGGTATTTAGATTGTAGTCGGTAAAGCTCATAAACAAATTGACGCCTACAGGGACCAAAATAAATAAAAACAGGAATAAATAATAGGGAGCAATCATTGCATATCCCACCAGGTCATTGTGTGAATTCTTTTTTTTCATATGAATACTCCTCGTATGTTAGAAGGCTGCATGAGTTGATTGTCAACCTTATTGGCCGATTTCAGCTAAAATCTGCTGCTGGGCCTCGGCCATGGCTGCGGCAGGCGTTGCCATGCCCTGCATGACCGATTCGTAGGCCGGTCCGTAATATTTATAAAGCATAGAAACCCAGGGTACCACAAATGCTCCTTTGCCTACGGCTACCGTATCTAAAATGGTTTGTCCGATATCCGGCACCGTTTCTACATAATAATCCTGAATGGAGGTACGTACAGGTATTACGCCATAATCGATCCGCCGCGCCATCTCGTCACTGCTGACAAAAAATTGAATCAGATCCCAGACCCCTTCGGCCTGTTCCGTTCCAGCGGTGGCAGCCAGCAGACGGTAACCGCAAAAAGCAGCGCTGGTTTTATTCGAGACGGGCGGAGCCATGCGTACCTTTCCTTCTAATTCCGGATGATCCACAAGCAATTGATTGAAATTATCCACGCTGATAAAGGACATGGCCCCGATGCCGTTCATAAAAGGAATCGTCTCCCGCTTCTGCCAGTCATGAGGCAGTGTAATGCCTTGCGAATACAGGTTATACAGGTATTCCAGCGTTTCGATGACCTCCGGCTCATCCAGCATGGGAACTGCATTGGCTTCATCTACGACCGTTGCGCCATTCATCAGCATGAAGGGCTGACTGACATTTAAGTAATAGTCGATCGAAGGGATATCCAGTCCTGCCTGAACCACGTTCCCGCCATCATCCTTAATCGTCAGTTTGAGTGCACATTCTTCCAGTTCCTCCCAGTTTGCAGGTGGATTCTCCGGACTAATGCCGGCTGCCTCAAACATATCGGTACGGTAAGCCAGCATAACTGGTGCCGGAGCGACACCGATGCCCGTATATTCCCCGCCAATCTTCCCCATATCCAGTGAGGCATCCAGAAAATCCTCTTTTTCGTCCCAGGTGCTGACCTGATCATTTAGTGATAAAAACTCACCGCGGGTACCCAGAGAAGCAAAAGACGTTAACGTCAGATAGCACAGATCCGGCAATGTGCTGCTCATTTTAGCGGAATTGAATTTCGTCTCAAAATCAGCCGCCGAACCGGGTACCGCCGTAATCTCCAGTTTATACTGGGGACAGGCCGCCTGGAACCGTTCCACAAACCCGTCCGGCATATAGCTCTCCATACCGTCCGTATTGATATACCAGAAGGATAAGGTTGTGACGTCTTCGTCAGAAGATACAGTACCGGCAGAACTTTCCCCAGTTTTTATGCTGTCAGTATCAGTGCCCAAGGTTGCTGCGTCCTGACCGGCTCCACCCCCGGTGTTGCCGCAACCTGGGATGCAGGTGGAAAACAGGGCCAGACATAAGGCAAGTGTTATCATCTTTTTCATGCAAATCCCCCGCGTTACAGAATCAAAATACTTTTTCATAAATATTGCCTCCTTTTAATGAATTTCAATGAATCAATTTTAATAAATTAATTTTAATGGTACCCCTTCATATTTTTCAGATAAGTAAATAAGCATTTTCGTTAATACATTTACAACCGTGAAATATTCCATGTCATTCACAAGGTTTGACTGTTCATATGGATCTTTCTCCAAATAATACAAGTACTGGAGCGTATATTCTCCGCCAACTCCGTCCCTGGGACCGTCTGGGTCTGCCGCTGTTACCCCCAGCTTCCACTCCTTTGTGCGGACAGCCCTGCCAATCTGGGACTCACTGATCTGTATGTAGGCATTATCTTCCCAATCCATTCCTTTGAGGGCATCCTGAAGCGGCCTTCCCTGCATGCTTTCGGGTATTTCCGCACCTGCAGCTTTCAAAATTGTTGGTGCCAGGTCAATGAGGCTGGCAAAATGCCCGTTCACATGCCCTCCGTCAAATACACCGCCTTTTAAAACCAGCGGAATGCGGATACTGGATTCATGACAGGAGCGCTTATATTCTTCGTTTCTTGTCCGGAAATGACATCCGTGATCGCTTGTAAATACAATAACCGTATCCTCATACAGACCTTTTTCCTTTAAGTATTGTACAAGCCTGCCCAGATTCTCATCCAGACGTTTACACATGCCGTAATAATCCCCTTTGCTTTCCTGATAATCCCCTTGTTTCCCCGTCAGATCCTCCGGTTCATACTCATTACGGTAAAGCTCTGCATAACCGTCCGGAGCAACAAAACGGTTCAAATTATTCTGGAAATGAGGCTCCAGGAGGGAAAGGAACAGGAAAAACGGTTTGTCCGGATTTCGTTGGTTCTCCAGATAATCCAAAGCCATGTCAGTGACTTTGTCTACCCGGTACCCTTCGAAATTCACCGGCTGGTTCTCATTGTCATACAGATGCCCGCTATACGGACCGGAAGTCCACTCAAGCAGGTCGGCAGCCATCCAGTAGCGGTAACCTCCCCGCCGTGATTCCGGTACGGGATTTTCTTCCGTTCCGCCCAGATGCCATTTGCCGACATAAGCCGTATCATACCCCGTTTTATTCAGCTCTTTTGCCAGCGATACCGCATTTTCCGGCAAACATATCGAGTTTTGATAGCATCCCGTCTCTGTCGGATAGGCACCGGTCTGTATTGCTGCTCTGGCGGGACCACACACAGGATTTGCCGTAAATGCATACTCAAACTTTGTCCCTTCCTTTGCCAGCGTATCGCAGACCGGCGTCAGCTGGAGATGGGGATTATAACATCCTACCGTATCCCAGCGCTGCTGATCCGTAAAAAAGAACAAAATATTCGGTTTCTTTTTATGCCTTCCGGCAATGGTCCGCAGCCTTTCCACTTCACTTTGATACTGCAAAAGACCAATCTGATTAAACATCTCTCCAGGATTCCGGAATAAGTCATAAAACTGTTCCCTTCGCCCGCCCTCATCATAACAGACATATTTAAACTGCTTATCCACGGACATAATGCCAAATTCGCTTTCCACAACAACGGCATCCCGCAATATAATGTCCAGGTTCTCCTCGACAATTGGTACCAGGGACTGGCCTTTTAAATATTCCGGCTTTGCAATCCCTGCATAGTCCAGGATTGTACAAATACAATCCAGCCCATTGGACACGAGCGTTTCGGACCGACCAACCGGACGGTTTTTGCCGATTCCTTTTATAATGAGCGGAACCCGGCAGCATTCCTGATACAACGCTGTTTTATGCTCCATTTTATGGCTTGCATCCATATCGCCATGGTCACTTGTAAAGATAATCACGGTATTGTCCCATTGGCCTGACTCGATTAATGCATCCAGCAGTCTGCCAATCTGGGCATCCACCTTCTCTGTTAATCTGGCATACGCATATCGGTGAAGCCGCCAGCGTTCATCTGTATAATTCCGCCTTGCAAGCTCCTTAAATTCCCGCTGTTTCAGGATCAGGCGGATGGCTTCCGGCTCATCTGCGGAAGGCAGGTAATTGGCAGGCAGCGCCGGGCAGACACATTCAAAAAAGATTTCGGGATTCATTCCTTTGGGAAGTTGTAAGGCTTCCTTCACCGATGCAATTTCCTGTTGAAAAGCGCTTCTTTTTTCCCTTTGCAATGCCTCGTCATCAACCGTATCAAGCCAGTCTTCGATTGCCATCCAGCAAATATCATGCGGATTAATAAAAGAAGCAACCATTGCAAAGGGTTTGTCGCTTTTATAATTACGGATATATTCCGCACTTTTTTCGGCCAACACGTCCCGTTCATCCTCGCAAAAATACGCAAACCCCAGGTCTTTTGCCGTAATGCCGGGCAGATGTTCTTTCCCGCCATAAAGCGCCTGATACCCGCCTGCGCTAAGAAGCTTTCCGGCACCATTTTCTAAAATGTATTCCGGCACCCCTGAGATTTCATCTTGAAATGCATTGCTTTTTAAACCGATGTCCCCCGGATAACATCCTGTCATCAGGCTGAATCTGGAGGGTGTGCATAACGGATTTGTACAATAGGCATTTTGAAACATGACGCCATGCCTTGCCAGATAATCCATGTTCGGGGTTTTTACATCGGGATTTCCCACGCAGCTCATCATCCCCGCACTTTGTTGGTCAGTCATAATAAAAAGTATATTTGGATTTTTACCTTCCATCCTGGATCACGCTATCCTTTCACGGCGCCAATCATGACGCCTTTTTCAAAATATTTCTGGATAAATGGATAAACACACAATATCGGAACTGTTGATACGATAATAACAGCAAACTTAATTTGATCAGCAGAACTCTGTACATACCCACCCTCCGCACCGCTTCCGCCAGAAAAGGCTTCGTTCAGCAACAAGATCCGCCGCAGCACAATTTGTAACGGAGCGTAGGCCTCCTTACTATTGAAAAGCAGCGCATTAAAAAAATCATTCCAATGAATCACTGCGTAGTATAAAGTCAGCACGGAAATGACTGCTTTTGAAAGCGGCAACACCACCGAAATGAAATACCTTATATGAGAGCACCCGTCTAAAGAAGCCGCCTCATATAAATCATTGGGTATCGATGATTGGATGAACGTCCGTGCAATGATCAGATTGTAAACATTCAGTGCTCCGATGATGATCAGAATGGCACGGGTGTTGGTCAGCCCCAGGGAACTCACCGTCATATAAAGCGGCACCATCCCACCGCTGAAAAACATCGTAAAGACAAAATAAAGCATAATCCGGTCACGCTGCCTGAAATCCGGTCGGGAAAGCGCATAAGCCGCCGGCATGGTGACCGCCATATTTAGGGCTGTTCCTGCTGCCGTATAGATGATGGTATTCAGATATCCCGTCCAGATCCGGGTATCTTTCATAATCATCTCATATCCATAAAACCTGATATCCTTCGGCCAAAACGTGACCGCACCTAAGTTTACCAGATTGGAATTACTAATGGATGCAATAACCACAAACCATAACGGATATGCAATTATAATGAAGATAAGAATACTCAGCATTAAAACAACCGTGCCAAAGATTCTGTCAGACAGGCTTCTTTCCCTGATTTTAGTCCTTTGCATAGTAACCTCCTCCTTAGATCAGTCCCGTGCCGGATACCCGTTTTGAAATGAAGTTTGTGAGCATCAGGAATATAAAGTTTACAATATTGTTAAATAATCCCACTGCTGTAGCAAAGCTAAATTGCGAAGACTGTATTCCTACGGAATAAACATAAGTAGATATCACCTGTGAGACCTGCAGATTCAGGCTGTTCTGCATCAGGTAAACTTTGTCGAAACCCACATCCAGGATACTCCCCATTGACAGGATCAATAAAATAACCACCGTCGGAACGATTGTCGGAAAATCGATATGAATCATCGTCTGCCACCGGTTAGCCCCGTCAACCTTGCATGAATCGTACAGCTGCGTGTCAACCGATGACAGTGCCGCCAGATAAATGATACTGTTCCAGCCCATATTCCGCCATACGCCCGACAGAACAAATACGGGTGTGAAGGTGGAGGCCGAACCCATGATATTCGTGCTCTGGCTGACCAGCCCCATGCTTTTTAAGAGATTGCCAATAACCCCGCTGTTATTCGCCAGCAGGATCCGGAGCATGGAAACCAATACTACCACCGAGATAAAATAGGGTATATATACCGTGGTTTGAACCACCTTCCGCCATTTCCTGCTCCGGATCTGGTTAATAATCATTGCCAGTATGATCGGGGCAGGGAAATTTAGCAGGATACTGGTGAGGGACAGCGAAAACGTGTTACGTAATGTCGTAAGGAACATGGAACTGCTAAAATACTGTTTGAAATATTTAAGACCGACAAAGCTTCCTCCGGTAAAGCCTTTTGCAAAATCATAATCCCTGAATGCCAATTGAATGCCATACATGGGGACATAACAAAATATCAGTACATATAACGCGGCCGGTAATAACATTACCCAAAGCTGCCAATGATTCCGAAAGGATTTTTTCATACCAGTTACTCCTCCTATTTTGCCAGATATTCCTCATAAGCAGCCTGGCGGATATCCAGCACGTCCTGCAGTCCCGCATGATACACACTCTGAACATAACTGTCCCAGTCACTGTCAATATCCGATTCACCGGTAAGCCATAAGGCCCAGTAATTATCAATAATGTTATTGATATTTGCCTGTGTTACCGACAGCGTGTTCTGGTCCTCCGTACTGTATTTCAGGAATGTCTGGGGATAATAATCAGAGTCAGACAACTTGTCATGGGCCTCTTTATAATAAACACGTTCTGCGATTGCGTTGGCTATGTCATACGGCATTTCAATTTCAACGGAACGCGGAATATACATCGGTCCGTTTCCGGCAAATGCATTCGTCCATCTCCAGGTTCCGGCATCCATTGCCACATCCGGAGGATCAAGCACTTTATAGCTGTTTTCACCGGTCCGTTCAACGCAGCCGTCGGATATTCCTCCGAACAGAGCCTGTATGCTGGTTTCGGTTGCATAAAAACCGTCAATAAATCTCATAGCGGCTTCCTTGTCTTTACATTTAGCACTCATTGACACTAAGTTTACTGCTATATTGGCAGAATCGTAATCATACGGCCAGCGTGTATCATACGTGCCGGCTTCACAATCAATGTCATAATCCAATGGTGCCAATGGGATATACTGTTTGCTGAGCTCATTACCGAACCGGTCCGCTTTTTCATATCCTAATGTAAACCCTACCATGGCATCTCCGGCTTCATTTCCGCTGGCAAGAGACTGGTACATGGAATAATCATTTGTAATTGCATTTGTGTTGATCAATCCCTGGGAATACAGGCCGTTAAAGTATTTCATAAACACCTGATACCTCTCATCAACCGCATAGCACTTTACTTCCTTATTCTCAGCAAAATATCCGTTGGTAGACAATTCATTCAACTGGATCCCCATGGAACCGATCAATCTGGTCAGAGTGACCTGGCCATTGAACCAGGCCATGCTGCCGTATGCATTGAAATCAAGGGGAATTTCGTCATTGGGATCCCCATTGCCGTTTGCATCCTGTTCTTTAAACGCCAGCAGCACCTGCTCCAGCTCCGAAAAAGTTGTGGGTATTTCCAAACCCAGATGATCAAGCCACTGTTTGTTAATATACATGGCGGTACTTGTGGTCGGCCATTTGCCACGGAATCTCAAGAGACCGAAGATTTCTTTATCGGTATTCATTACAATGGTTTTGGTATCCGGTTCTTCTTCAAACATTGTTTTAATATTCGGTGCATAGTCTTCTATCAACCCGCTCATGTCCTGGAATAATCCTGTATAGGTAACATAATCCGAGTTGTTAACCGCATTGAAAAGCAAATCAGGGATATTCCCGGATGCCAGTCTGGTAGACTTGGTAGTATTCCAGTCCTGATAAATCTGTTCCCATTCTACTTCCACTCCGCAGGCATCCTCCAATTCCTGCATCCATTGCATCTCATCCAGGCTTTTTGTCAGTGAGTGGGATACATAAAGTGCTGTCAGTTTTGTTTTTTCTCCGGTCGCATTATTTTCTTTCGTATCTGTTCCGTTCTTTGCCATTTCCACATTTGTTTTGTTATCCTGTGCAATGCTTTCCGTTCCCCCGCCGGAATTGCTGCTGCAGCCTGGCAGTGTAGTGCAAGCTATCATGATTGCCAATAACGATGCTAAAAACCTCCTTCTCATTTAGTACCTCCTTCTTTTAGTAAAATGTCTATATGCCATTCAAGAAGAACTTTGCAGTTCCTTTTGATAATGGTTCTGTATCACTTGCCAATCTGGTTGGCTTCGTAGTATTTCAGTCTTGATAAATGTGTCCCATTCTACTTCCATTCCACAGGCATCCTCCAGTTCCTGCAGCCATTGCAGGCTGCCATCTGCAAAGATAATATGAATACAAACAATGCCGCGACCCATTTTCTGTGATTTCTTTTCATATTTCTTAACCCCCATTCTCTCAGGATTTTCCTGGTGATTTAAGATAAATCATAAAACTGTTCTTTTCGTTCACTCTTATCGAAGCATCCGGTTTTTTCTGCCGACAGTACCAAGGAATTTTTCTTTTAAATAATCCGGCTTTGCGATCCCACATAATGCTAAACTACTGCCGACCAAAAGTCGGTGGCAAAGGATTAATCCATCGGCATATTATCACCTCTCGGTTTTAGTATGCCCATAAAATATATGGCTAAAAGCGTATACCGTCTAAAGGCGGTGGGTTTAGACCACGCAATTGGACACTAAAACTGTGCAAATACAATCCACCCATCAGACACGAGTGCTTCGGATTTGCCAACCGGACGGTTTTTACCAATACCTTTTACTTTTTAATACATTACGCCATGCTTTGCCACATTATCAATATTCGGAGTTTTTAGGATGAACGACCCTACTGTTTGCATTGGGTTATCAAAAACAAATTTGATTTATGCTAGTTACGCAGCATGCTGTAGGGAATTGACCCTGTGAGATAAAACATTAGTATGATATTTGATAAATCGTTTAATCTTAATTGGTGCAAAGTGGTTCATTTTCTTTGTAACATTTGTGTAATTATTGTTTCTTTATCATATGTTCAACCCGCTTTATATGTGCATTATACACTATTGTTATATCTCAGTCAATATATCTTTTGGTTAATCGTATAATCTTTTAAATCCTAAGTGCCCATTTATTGCTTATCTCTTACATATATGATAAACTGTACCAATGAGAGGTGCCTTTGCATTTCCAAATATTAAACTTGGATTGGATTGATTATATTGACAACTATAAAAGAAATTGCGCAAATAGCCAATGTCTCAACTGCAACGGTTTCAAATGTTATTAATAATACTGGCAGGGTAGGCTCAAATACCAGAAAGCGAATATTAGATATCATTGAAGAAAACCATTTTTCCCCTAACCTCGTAGCAAGAGGCTTCAGGCAAAAAACTTCCATGACCTTGGGAGTAATAGTTGAAGGTGTGACCAGGTACAATATTGGGTTAATAATGGACGGAATATGCGAATATGCAGAGGAATGTGGATATTCGATACTACTTGATATTCTACGTTTTAACTCTATAACCCCAACAAACGGAGCAACTGATGCTCACATTAGATCAGTTGAGAAAGTCAGTAATTTCTTACTGAACAAGCAGGTTGATGCCCTCATATATATTGGTACATATATTGTTGATCTAACAGGGTTAATAAAAATTAATGCTATGCCCATCGTATATGCATACAGCTTTTTAGATGAGTCAAAGGCAGGCGAAAATGAATACTGCATATCCTACGACGAAAAAAAAGCCGCTTACGATGCAACGCAGCTACTGATTGACGCTGGACACAAAAACATAGGGTGTATAACCGGTGATATAGAATCAATCTCCGCACAAGAGAGGCTTTTGGGATTTCAAGAATGCCTAAGGACTAATAAACTGGTCTTTTTCCCCGAGTTCGTCAAACAGGGCGATTGGTTTTACCAATCTGGTTATGAGAAAGCTAAATTAATTTTTTCTTCTTCAATAAAGCCCACTGCTATATTTATTATGGGCGACTTTATGGCATATGGGCTATTTGATGCCAGTAGGGAAGCAGGCATATCCATTCCAGAACAATTATCCGTTGTTAGCTTTGGGGATTTGGAGTACAGTAACTATTCAACTCCTA